>OKRW01003304.1_pt1 | contig 10518 bp, 9 predicted proteins | sample 1601151 | NCBI WGS metagenome assembly OKRW01 (sample SAMEA3541471, study PRJEB24748) | human gut metagenome | biome: human gut; feature: human-associated habitat; material: faeces | place: China | collected 2012 | reverse complement strand
AGCATTGAATCTGTTATGTGACTGTCTGAAGTGTATTGCAGCCATCCTGATCGTAAGAGCAATATTTGGAAATTCTTATGGAGATATCCTGCCGTTGCTGAGCCTTTATGCAGCAGCGGGGTGTATTCTGGGGCATAATTTTCCATTTTATCTTAATTTTAAAGGCGGGAAGGGTGTAGCTGCATCTGTAGGACTTGTGATTGCCTTTGACTGGCGGATTTTTATAATCTGCGCAATTGTATTCTTTGGATTGTTTTTCCTGACACACTATGTTTCTCTGTGTTCGGTAAGTGCATATCTGGCTGCATTTATCAGTATGATCGTATTTGGACAGATGGGTTCTTATCATATGGATTCTTATCATATGATCGAGCTTTATATTGTTATGGGACTCTTGACAGTACTGGCATTTTACAGACATAAAAAGAACATAAAACGGCTTCTTGACGGGACAGAAAGTAAAATTTATTTAAGCAAAAAAAATAAATAAAAAGAGGTATTTATATGGCAAAGATAAGTGTGCTTGGTGCGGGAAGCTGGGGAACTGCCCTGTCTATCCTTCTTTACAATAATGGACACGAGGTGATTCTCTGGTCGGCGCTTGGGGAGGAGATAACAACATTAAGAGAAAAGCGGGAACACGTGAGCAAACTTCCGGGAGTAAAGATTCCTGAACCGATTGATATCACAATAGATCTTGAGAGAAGCCTGCGGGATACAGATGTGGCAATTCTGGCAGTTCCTTCGCCTTATACCAGAAGTACCTGCAAGCGTATGGCGCCTTTTGTAAAAAATGGACAGAAAATTGTAAATGTTGCCAAAGGCGTGGAGGAAAAAACTCTTCTTACTTTAAGCGAGATCATTGAACAGGAACTTCCACAGGCAAATGTGTCTGTGCTTTCCGGTCCAAGCCATGCAGAAGAGGTTGGAAAAGGACTTCCGACTACCTGTGTGGTAAGTTCTCACCAGAGAGAGACGGCAGAATATCTGCAGGGAATCTTTATGAGCCCTGTTTTCAGAGTTTATACCACGCCGGATATGCTGGGAGTGGAGCTTGGCGCAGCGTTAAAGAATGTGATTGCACTGGCGGCCGGAACCGCAGATGGTCTGGGATACGGCGATAATACCAAAGCAGCTCTGATCACAAGAGGAATTGCGGAAATTTCACGTCTGGGTGTTAAAATGGGAGCACGTATGGAAACCTTTTATGGTCTGTCCGGAATCGGAGATCTGATCGTTACCTGTGCCAGTGTCCACAGCCGGAACCGGAAAGCCGGATACCTGATCGGCCAGGGCAGAACGATGCAGCAGGCGATGGATGAGGTTCAGATGATCGTCGAGGGCGTCTATTCCGCAAAAGCGGGTCTTACTCTGTCGAAAAAATTCGGAATCGAAACGCCGATCATTCAGGCCGTCAATCAGGTTCTGTTTGAAAACAAAAACCCGAAACAGGCTGTGGATGAACTGATGCAGCGTATGAAAAAAGACGAACTCGCCCCGGATCTCTGGGAGCGGTAAAAATAAGAAACCTGTCACTTCTGTGAAATGATACAGAGACGGCAGGTTCTTTTTTGTGCAGACCGAAATTTTTTCGGCAAAAATACGGAAAAAAGATGACAATACTTTCGAAATCAAGTATAGTAATAGAAAGCGGAAAAATTTTAACTGAAAAGATGCGGAGGAAAATACGGCAGGAGGAAGAAAGAATGAGAGGAGTAGAAACAAGAATTCAGGAAATCCGCCATGCCATTTTTACGGAAGTTGCAAAAATGGCGTATGACGTGAACTCCCCGGTGGAAAAGACGATCGAAGAAATTCCTTACCGTGTAATTCCCGGTGAGGTCGGAAATTTTAGAAATGATGTGTTTCTGGAGCGGGCGATTGTAGGAGAGCGGCTTCGCCTTGCAATGGGACTTCCGTGCAGAAGCGCGGCAGAGCACGCCCCGATCTCGGACAATATCAAACTGGCGGATCAGGCGGAGACATATTATACACCGCCGCTCATTAATGTCATCAAATTTGCATGCAACGCCTGTCATGAAAAACGGGTTCTGATCACGGAGGGATGTCAGGGATGTCTTGCACATCCGTGCGTGGAAGTCTGTCCGAAAAAGGCCATTACGCTGGACCGCACCAATGGACGATCCTATATTGATCAGGATAAATGCGTCAAATGTGGTCAGTGTGCCAAGGTATGCGGATACCAGGCTATTATCATTCAGGAGCGTCCGTGTGCGAGAGCCTGCGGAATGGATGCCATCGGTTCAGATGAGAACGGAAAAGCGGATATCGATTACGAGAAATGTGTATCCTGCGGCCAGTGTCTCGTCAACTGCCCGTTCGGCGCTATTTCGGACAAATCCCAGATCTTCCAGGTAATCCGTGCGATCCAGTCGGGAGAGCGCGTCTATGCAGCGCTGGCACCGGCGTTTGTCGGCCAGTTCGGACCGAAAGTAACGCCTGGAAAACTGCGTGCGGCGATGAAAAAGCTCGGCTTTGCGGATGTCTTTGAAGTTGCGATCGGAGCGGATCTCTGTGCGGCACAGGAGGCAGAGGATTTTGTGAACGAAGTTCCGGAGAAACTGCCGTTTATGGCGACATCCTGCTGTCCAGCCTGGTCTGTAATGGCGAAGAAACTGTTCCCGGATTACGCAAACTGTATCTCGATGGCACTGACCCCGATGACGCTGACGGCGCGTCTGATCAAGAAACACAATCCGAATGCGAAGGTTGTCTTTGTCGGACCGTGTGCGGCGAAAAAACTGGAGGCCATGCGCCGGTCTGTCCGCAGTGAGGTGGACTTCGTTCTGACGTTTGAAGAGATGTCGGGCATTTTCGATGCGCGCCAGGTAGATGTGAGTGCACTTGAAGAAGATCCGGACGGCGTCAGCGATGCATCGGTGGACGGAAGAAACTTTGCTGTCTCCGGCGGCGTTGCAAAATCTGTAGAAAATGTAATCCGTGAAAAATACCCGGACCGCGAAATCAAGATGGCAAATGCAGAAGGTCTGAAGGAATGCCGGAAACTGCTGACAATGGCAAAGGCCGGAAAGTACAACGGTTATCTTCTCGAAGGCATGGCCTGTCCGGGCGGATGCGTGGCAGGAGCCGGCACGATGCAGTCAATCAAAAAGTCGCAGGCGGCAGTCAACAAATATGCGGCGCAGGCAAAACACAAGATTTCCAGCCAGACAGAATATGTAAAAGAACTGGACAAGCTGGTAGACTAAAAAGAACAGCAAGGTGGAGACAAAAGTGAAAAAGAAAAGAAAGATGGGCTTTGCGGCAGCGATTCTTGCAATGGTACTTCTGTTTGCAGGATGCGGCCAGACAGAGACAAAGACGGAGAGCAGCACAGCGGCATCGGAAACAGAAGATGAGACACTGGTCCATGTGCTTGCATTAAAAGGACCGACCAGCATGGGAATGGTAAAAATGATGAGCGATAACGACAGCAAAGAGTCACCTGCGGACACGTTTGAACTTGCCGCTGCCCCGGATGAGGTCAGCGCAAAACTGGTACAGGGAGAGGTGGATATCGCCGCGGTTCCGGCGAACCTTGCAAGCGTACTCTACAACAAGACAAACGGCGGCGTGCAGGTGCTCGCAGTCAATACGCTCGGTGTCCTTTATATCGTCGAGGACGGCGATACCGTACATTCCGTTGCGGATCTGAAAGGCAGAACCATTTATGCGGGCGGCAAAGGTGCAACTCCGGAGTATGCTTTGAATTATATCCTCGAAAAGAACGGCCTCGTACCGGGTGAGGACGTAACGATCGAGTGGAAGAGCGAACACGCCGAGTGCGTGGCAGCACTTGCAGAAGATGCCGATGGAATCGCCATGCTGCCGCAGCCGTTTGTAACGACGGCACAGACGAAAAAAGAAACGCTGCGCACCGCACTTGACCTGACCGAAGAATGGAACAAAATCCAGGAGTCCGAAGGAACGGCGAGCACACTGGTGACAGGTGTTACCGTTGTACGCACTGCCTTTGCCAAGGAGCATCCGGAAGCAGTTGCAGACTTTATGGAAGCTTACCGGGCATCCGTATCCTACGTAACCGAAAACACTGATGAGGCGGCAAAACTGATCGGGGATTATGACATTGTTCCGGAGGCAGTCGCAAAGAAAGCGCTTCCGGCATGCAACATTGTCTGCATCACCGGTGATGAGATGAAAGAGAAGCTTTCCGGTTATCTCGGTGTACTCAAAGACCAGAACCCGGAGGCAGTCGGAGGAGAACTTCCAGGAGATGACTTCTATTATTCCGAATAAAAACAAAAAAGAGAAACAGAGAAAAACGAAGCTCTGGCCGATCGTGTTCTGGCTTATGATCTGGCAGGCGGCAAGCGTTTTTGTCGGGCAGGAGATCCTTCTGGCATCTCCTGCCGCTGTTTTGAAACGCCTTTTTACGCTTGTAACAGAACCGGTCTTCTGGCAGTCCCTGCTGTTTTCCGGAGCACGCATCGGAGCCGGATTCCTTCTTGGTGCGGCGGCGGGAATTGCAGGAGCTGCACTTGCCGGTCGGTTTTCCATTGCAGAAGAACTCCTGACGCCGCTGGTTGCAGCAGTGAAAGCAGTGCCGGTCGCTTCTTTTGTGATTCTGATCCTGATCTGGATTTCGTCGAAGAATCTTTCGGTTGTGATTTCGTTTCTGATGGTATTTCCGATCCTGTATACAAACACGCGGAACGGCCTACGGGAACTGGACACAGCGCTTTTGGAGATGACAGACGTTTTTCAGGTTCCGCGGCTGGTGCGGCTGCGCTGGGTGATCCTGCCGCAGCTGTACCCATATATCCGGACGGGATGTTCACTTTCCCTCGGCCTTTGCTGGAAGGCCGGAACGGCAGCAGAAGTAATCGGCATTCCGAACCGATCCATCGGAGAGCATCTGTATCAGGCAAAAATATATCTCGACACACCGGGACTCTTTGCCTGGACGGCAGCGATCGTGTACGTCAGCTTCTGTCTCGAAAAAGCTGTTTTAAAAGGAATGGATCTTGCAGAAAAAAGGATGCTGGTGATGAAATGAGAGAAGATACGATTGAAATCTGCCATCTGAAAAAAGCGTATGGAGAACACGTTATTTTTTCGAATCTTACGATGGAACTGAAAAAAGGAGCAGTGACCTGTCTGATGGCTCCTTCCGGGGTGGGAAAGACAACCCTGCTGCGGATTCTGGCAGGCCTGGAGCAGGCGGACGGCGGAAAAATCGGGGGACTGGAAGCCTTAAGAAAAAGTATGGTTTTTCAGGAACCGCGGCTGGTAGAAGAACTGACAGCTGCAGCCAATATCCAGCTCGCGGTAAGGCGCCGTATGTTTGGAAAAGAAAAAAGAAGCTCCCGTCATCTTGTGGAGGAGATGGAGGAACTCGGCCTTTCAGGCTGTGAAAACCAGGCTGTATCGGAACTGTCGGGCGGCATGCGCCAGCGGGTGGCGGTTCTGCGGGCCATGCGCATGGACGCAGATTTCCTCCTTTTGGATGAGCCGTTCCGGGGACTGGATGCGGGGACGAAAAAGAAAACGATGAACTATATCCGCAGAAAAGGAAAAGAAAAAACGATGCTTCTGGTCACGCATGATTTAGAAGAAGCCGAAGCAATGGGGGAGTGGATCTGCACCTGCAGCAGACTGGATGGTATCCTCGAAATAAAGAGAAACAGAAAAAGCAGCACAGAAATCTGAAACGGAAAGAAACAGATTTTCTGTGCTGCTTTTGCTGTGAATCCGCAGTTACAGCAGGTCATCCGGTATGGAAGCAGAGTGGAGCTGTTCGTCCATCGTGTCGATGAGCGCCATGTCGGCTTCAGAAAGTTCGAAGTCGAAGACATCCGCGTTGGCAAAAATGCGGTCCGGCTGTGTCGATTTCGGGATGACACTGATGCCCTGCTGGACGAGGTAGCGGAGGCCGATCTGCGCTTCAGTGCGTACATACTTTTCTGCCAGCTGCTGCATAATCTCACGGTTCAGATAAAGACCTCTTGCGAGCGGCGCATACGCTTGAACGGCGATTCCATGTGAACGGCAGAAAGCGATGAGCGGTTTCCGGTTCCAGAGCGGATGGCATTCGATCTGGTTGACGGCCGGGATGACACCGGAAAATTCAAAGAGGGCGGTAAGGTGCGGCTCCTCGAAGTTGCTGACGCCGATCGATTTTGCACGCCCGGATTCTCGGATTTTTTCGAGTGCGCGCCACGTCTCCGGGTAGCAGCCCGGCACCGGCCAGTGAATCAGGTAAAGATCAACGTAGTCGAGACGGAGACGGTCGAGGCTGCGGTTGAAGGCACCTTCGATATCACCGACCCGCTGCGCGGTATTCCATATCTTTGTGGTAATAAAAAAATTTTCCCGCGGAATTCCGCTTGCGCGGATCCCGCGGCCGATGCTGTCCTCGTTTTTATAGGAGGAGGCGGTATCGATCAGACGGTAGCCGTATTTTGCCGCGGTGACAATTGCTTTTTCTGCCTCTTTTTCTGTCGATTTGTAAGTGCCAAGCCCCAGAAGCGGCATCGCTCTGCCGTCGTTCAATGTGATGGTTGGAATAGAAAGTGCCATAAAAACCCTCCGTATCTTGAATCAAAAAAAGATTCTGCCGTATTTCTCTCATAATTATGTTTAGTATAACATGAAAATTTAAAGAAATCAGACCAAATATATTAAAAAAGTTTAACACAATCGGGAAATGAAAAAAATAACAAGCCACGCAAGAAAAAAGAAGGATGCCAGGATGGCCTGTACGGCGAATTGTACAGAAATTTTGTGGAGGCCGTATTGATTTTGTGCATGAAATAGAGTATAATAAGTTTGAATTGATATTTATTTATCATTCCCTGTACAATCTGCAGGACGTTTCAGGAAAACAAAAGCGGACGAAACGGACGGCAGAGCAGAAAAACGGGGACAGAGGAGGCCATATTATGCATTTATTATATGACGAGAATGGAAATCCCATTCCGCACGGAGCTCACGACGAGCACCATCATCACCATGACCATCATCACGAGGGAGAAGACTGCGGACATGCCTGCAATGCATGCGGTTCCGAAGAAAAATGCAAGGACGAGAATCTTGCCCTTTTAACCTATATGCTGCAGCACAATGAACATCACGCAGCAGAACTCGACGAGATGGCCGACAAACTGGAAAAAGCCGGAATGGCGGACGCCGCAAAACAGATCAGGGAGGGAGTATCCGATTTCCAGAAAGGCAATATGCGCCTGTCCCTTGCACTGACGCTTGTAAAAGAGCATTTGAAAGAAGTTAAGTAGAGGAGGCGTAAGCTATGTGCCTTGCAACGGTATACAAAAATCCGGAAAACACAGTTGTCTGTAAAAATGTGAGCCGCATCGATGTCGATGGAGAATACGTTCTGATCCGTGACATCATGGGTGAGGAGATCAGACTGCAGGGTAAGATCAAAATGGTAGATCTTGCGAACAGCATTGTAGAGCTGGACTGTGAATGATAATTGGTTGACGGAACCAGTTATTCTATAAAAGCGGTTTTAGGCCCCCGGGTTCTGCAAATCGGAACAAACAGAACAAGCGAACCGGGACTTAGAATAGGAATATATCATATTAAAGCGGAGGTAAATTGAATTATGAAACTTTCAGAAGAGATGAAAAACAAGACCCTTCTGTCTTTTGAGCTGTTCCCGCCAAAGACAGAGAAGGGACTGCAGAATCTGCCGGGTACCATCGACCACCTGATGAAGTACAACCCGTCTTACATTTCCTGTACATATGGAGCAGGCGGCGGAAATGTCGGAGCAAACCGTGAAGTATGTCAGATGATCAAAAATGCCGGAACTACACCGGTTACTCATTTCACCGTTATCAAAAACACAAAAGAAGGAATCAAAGAGCAGCTGGATCAGTATCTGGCTGACGGCGTAGACCATATGCTGGCACTGCGCGGAGATATTCCGCTTGGTGAGACTACAACCTGTGGTGACTTTGACTATGCTACCGATCTTGTAAAATTCGTACGTGATACCTACGGCGATAAATTTGAAATCGCTGTTGCAGGTTCACCGGAAGGCCACATCTCCTGCAGAAGTCTGGAGTCTGATATCGCAGTTCTGAAACAGAAACAGGACAACGGAGCAGACTACATCATGACACAGCTCTGCTGGGATATGGAGCAGTTCAAATACTGGCTCGATGCAATCCGTAAAGCAGGAATCACCATGCCGGTAGACGTTGGAGTAATGCCGATCCTGGATCAGGCCGCTACTATTAACATGGCACTTTCCAGAAACGGCTGTGTGATGGACAGAGAGCTTTCCAGAATGATCTCCAGACACTGGCTGTTCCCGAACCCATTTGCAGCAAAAGATGCAGAAGGAAAACCGTTCGACGTATTCTATGACAAGAAAGTTGCAGAGTTCAAAGAAGAGGGTATCGAATATACCGTAAAACAGATTGATGCATACCGTGCACTCGGTGTCAACGGAATTCATCTGTATGCACTGAATAAATGGAAAGACGTATCTGAAATCATCGACAGATCCGGCCTTTGCACACTGGTTTAATGAATTAATTACTTGAATTTGGGAGGCATCCGATTTTTATGGCACATGTAATAGCTGTCGCCGGAAAAGGCGGCGTTGGAAAAACAACATTATGCGGCTTGCTGATCCAGTATCTCTGCGAGTCAGGAAAAGGTCCTGTTCTTGCGGTTGATGCGGACGCAAACTCGAACCTGAATGAGGTACTCGGTGTAGAAGTAGAAGCTACCCTTGGAGATATCCGGGAGGAGATTGCCCGTGCAGAGATGGCATCCAAAAACCCGATTCCGGCAGGCATGAGCAAGGCAGATTATGCGGAATTTAAATTTGCAGGCGCTCTGACTGAGGAAGATGATTTTGACCTGCTTGTGATGGGAAGAACACAGGGAAAAGGCTGCTACTGCTTCGTCAATGGACTTCTGCAGAATCAGCTTGCAAAGCTGTATCCGAATTACCCCTTCATGGTTGTGGATAACGAGGCAGGCATGGAGCATATCAGCCGTGGTATACTTCCGGGCATGGATACAGCTATTTTGGTCAGTGACTGCTCAAGAAGAGGAGTACAGGCCGCTGCGAGAATCGCGGAGCTGATCAAAGAATGCGATATGAAGCCGAAGCAGGTAGGACTAATCGTAAACCGCGCGCCGAATGGCGTGTTAAATGAGGGAACCCGTGAGGAAATTGAAAAACAGGGATTAACTCTCCTTGGCGTTGTTCCGCACGATGATCAGGTTTATGAATATGACTGTGACGGAAAACCAACCGTACGTCTGCCGGAAGACTCTCCGGTACGCGCGGCATTAAAGAAAATCGTAGAAAACCTTGATTTATAAAAACAGAGAATCTGCCCTCCGCTTTGTACACGCTGCAGGCGGAGGTATATTTCAAAAGTAAAATATCCCCCATGGGAGGATGTTTTTACCATAAAAATATTAAAATACAATCTTGAGGAGGACAAGATGAGCGAATTCAAATTAACAAGCGTAGAAGAATTCGAACAGGCCACGAATGAGCTCCTGGAAAATGGTGCAAAAGTTGGCGCTGACGCATGGCAGTTTCGTGTAAAAAACCAGACCCCGCACTGTAAATTCGGTGAGCAGGGAACCTGCTGCCGTATCTGTACGATGGGACCTTGCCGTATTACACCAAAGGCACCGAGAGGAATCTGCGGATGCGATGTACACGGTATTGTAGGACGTAACTTCCTGCGCTTTACAGCAGGCGGTTCCGCAACACATTCCGATCATGGCCGTGAGATCTGCCATACACTGCATGAGGCTGATCCAAACGGAAACTACAAAGTAAAAGATCCGGAGAAACTGATCCGTATCGCAAAAGAGTGGGGCGTAGAGACAGAAGGAAAAGATATTTACGATCTGGCACATGAGATGTCCGAGCTGGCTCTTTTAGAGTATGGTAAACCGTTTGGAACACAGAGATTCCTGAAACGTGCTCCGCAGCATACACAGGATATCTGGGAGAGAGAAGAAATCGCACCGCGTGCGATTGACCGTGAGGTTGCATGTTCTCTTCATATGACTCATATGGGATGTTCTTCCCTTCCGGAAGCACTCGTTCGCCAGTCCCTTCGTTCCGGACTTTCCGATGGATGGGGCGGCTCCATGATGGGTACCGAGTTCTCTGACGTACTGTTCGGAACTCCAAAGCCGATCGAAACCGAGGCAAACCTTGGTGTTATGAAAGAAGATGAAGTAAATATCATCGTTCATGGCCATGATCCGTCACTTTCCGAGATGATCTGCGAATACGCAGACGATCCGGAGATGATCGCATATGCAAAAGAAATGGGAGCAAAGGGAATCAACGTGGCAGGTGTCTGCTGTACTTCCAATGAAGTAGCAATGCGCCGCGGCGTGCCGATGGCAGGTAACTTCCTGCAGCAGGAAAACGTGGTACTGACCGGTGCCTGCGAGGCCATCGTTGTTGACGTACAGTGTATCTTCCCGGCGTTAGGACCTCTGAGCAAATGTTTCCATACTAAA
>OKRW01003301.1_pt1 | contig 10526 bp, 11 predicted proteins | sample 1601151 | NCBI WGS metagenome assembly OKRW01 (sample SAMEA3541471, study PRJEB24748) | human gut metagenome | biome: human gut; feature: human-associated habitat; material: faeces | place: China | collected 2012 | reverse complement strand
CGCCGCCCCGGCCCCGCAGGCCGGAGTCGATGATATCCCGGCAGATCTGCTCATCCGTCATCTCGAACAGGGCCCGCTCGAAGCCGGAGTAGCCGCCCTTGGCGATGTACTCCTCGATGTCCTCGGCGTCGCTGGTGCCGCAGTTCTCCAGCACCACCCGGTGCTGCTTCTTATAGAAAGGAATGTCCTCCTGCCGGGGATAGGCCACGCCGTTCAGACGGTACACCAGGCGGTCGATGATCTCGCCGCCCAGAACGGTCTTTTCCAGGATCTCGTGGCAGTCCTCGGGCTTGACGTGGATGTACATGATGCCCATGGGCTCGATGTGGACCAGGGGGCCCATCTCGCAGAAGCCGTGGCAGCCGCTCATCTTGACGTGCAGGCTCTTTTCCTCGTCGGTGTCGTGCTTGAGGCCGATGTACACCGGCAGATTCCGGCTTTCGCACTCGGCCCGGAGGTTTTCATAGATCTTCATGGCGCCGCCGGCGATGCAGCCGGTACCGGCGCAGATCAGCACGGAGGGGGTCTCCTTGCTGCGGCGCAGGGCCCGCTGGGCCTCATTGCGCAGGTCGCAGAACGCGTCGCGGGTGAGCTTCATTGGGCAGCCTCCTCCTTCCGGATCTTCTCCAGCAGCTCCAGGGCGCTGGTGGGGGACATTTTGGCGTGGACCTCGCCGTCCACGGTCATCACCGGGGCCAGGCCGCAGGCGCCGAGACAGGCCACCGTCTCCAGGGTGAACATGCCGTCGTCGCTGGTCCTGCGCTTGCCGGACAGGCCCAGATACTCGTAAATGGCGTCGTAAATGGGGCCGGACTTGCGGACGTGGCAGGCAGTTCCGGCGCAGACCTTGATGATGTGCCTGCCCTTGGCCTCCAGGGAGAAGTTTTCATAGAAGGTGGCCACGCTGTATACCTTGGACACGCTGATGCCCAGGCGGTCGGCCACCAACGTCAGGTTGGCCTCGCTGAGATAGTTGTATGCCGCCTGGATGTCCTGCAAAATGGCGATGAGGTTCTCCGTCTTGCAGCCATACTGCTCCACAATGGCGGCAGCACGATCAGTTTGGGGGTTCATTCCTTTCCTCCTCTATGTTTCGTTGGAGATTTCCGTTCCAAATCGTTTTTCATTAAACGATTCGTCTAATATTTTATCATATGGGGAAAATTTTCGCAACATGATTTTGTGAAATTTTTCATAATCATGGTAGTTCTTCACAAATAATGAACACAGTGTGCAAGTGTGCGTTTTATATCCCGGCCAGGCTGGCAGATCGACTGCGCTGCACCCGTTTCGGCCAGTTCCTCCGGCGCACCCGGCTGGATGAGCTGCCCCAGCTGTGGAACATCCTGCGGGGCGACATGAGCCTTGTGGGGCCCAGGCCGGAGCGTGCCTATTTCTATCGGGAGTTTGAGACGTATATGGCGGGCTTTTCCAACCGCATGATGGTGACCCCCGGCCTGACCGGATGGGCTCAGGTCAACGGCGGGTATGATCTGAGGCCGGAGGAGAAGATCGTATACGACATGGAGTATATTGAGAGGCAGTCGGTCCTGCTGGACGTGCAGTGCCTGCTGAAAACGGCTGCTCTCGTATTCACCCACAGGGGAGCCAGATAGATATCCAGCAGATGCTGGGCCTCAGCGTTCTGGCCAGCATCCCCTGCGCCGATGGGAAAAAGACGGAGAAATACGGCTGCTGCCGGGCCTATGGCGCCAAGGAGCGCAGGCCCTATCAAGAGAAGAAGCGGGGGGCAAAGGCGAAGTGAACAAGACTGTTTTAACGCTGCTGGGCACGGTCCGGGAATCGTATGACTATGTGCTCATCGACCTTCCGCCGCTGGACAGCGTCATCGACGCGGCGGTGGTGGCCGCCAAGTGCGACGGAGCGATTCTGGTGATCTCCGACCATCAGGTGCGCTGCCACCAGGCGGTGGAGGTCGTGGACCAGCTGAAAAAATGCGGCAGCCGGATCCTGGGTGTCGTGCGCAACAACATCCACGCAAACGGCAGCGGCTATTATAAGAAGTACTATAAGAACCGCTATCAATAACGTTGGCTTATAGAGCTGCAAAAGCCCTCCCTCTGCCGAACGGCAGAGGGAGGGCTTTCGTGCTTCCCTTCCGCTTGTCTGCTGCAGAAGGGCAAAATTCTGCAAAGCTATACAGTAAATGGCAGGTTTATTCGGAGGAAAATGTGGAGTTTACAACTTGACAGACGGCCCTGAACGTGATAAAGTACACGATACTGGGGTACCAGGCCGCTGCTTGCAGCGAATGGGCCCAAAAGTTTACAAATCCTTCAAACTTTTTATGATATAATGTCCCGAGAGTAAGATTTTTCGGCCCCGCACCTGACAGGAAGGGATGCGCCGGGCCTGGATGATGAAAAAAGATTTTCCAAGTATCTAAAAAGGTAGTTTCTGCGGTAAAGGAGCGCAGTGTGCTATGTGGATGCCGTCTCTTGATCTGGCGACAGGCCTGTGGGCCCGGATGCGCCGGACTTTGTATACACTTTTTTCCCGGCTCAGCCGGGCTGCCCAGCGCTTTTGGATGAGCCGGGCCTATTTCCCCGTTCTTCTGACCGTGTCTGCGGCGTTCATGGCCGCCGGTGAGCCGGTCTATGGCGTGGCGGCCCTGGGGTGCATCGTCATCTGGCTGCTGGCCGCCTGCCCGGACCTGCTGGCCCCGGTTTGCCCGTTTTTCATGGCCTTTCTCATGTCCTCCCAGTGCTATGGGCAGCTGACGGATTTCCTGCCCTGCGCGGCGCTGGTGCCGCCGCTGCTGGTGGCCCTTCTGTGGCACTTCGCTGTCTGGCCGGTGACTCTGCGGATCGGCCGCAGCGGTCTGGGCCTGGCGCTGGTGTCCATCGCCACTCTGCTGGGGGGCTGCGACGTGATCTCCCGGAAGCAGGCCATGGAGCCTCTGTCCCTGTACTATACCCTGGGCCTGGGCGTGGGGATGCTGGTGCTGTATGTGCTGTTCCGCTCCCACCTGACGGAAAAGCGGTCCTATGACCTGCACCGCCGGTTTGCGGAGATTTTCTGCGCCCTGGGCCTGTGCATGGCCCTGGCGGTGCTGCTGGCCTATGGCAAGGCCTGGCTGGCTGAGGGACACATCGGCGGCGTGCTGTACCTGTCCTACCGCAACTTTGCCACCTCCGTGCTGCTGACGGCCCTGCCCATGCCCTTTTACCTGAGCCTGCGGCACCGGGGCCACCTGGCCACCGCCGCCGTGCTGGCCCTGGCCCTGGCCCTGACGGGCAGCCGCAGCGCCCTGCTGTTCGGCGGCATTCTCCTGACCCTGTGCTGCGTGTACCTGATGCGCAGCGGCGTCATCAGCCGGCGCTGCCTGGTGCTGCTGGCGGCGGCCGCCGGCATCGGCATCCTGGCCCTGGGCCCGGCCCTGCTGGAGTGCGTGCTCCACAGCCGCGTAGGCGAGGACATTCAGGACAGCAACTCCGACCGGCTGCAATTCCTGGCCCGGGCGGCGGACGATTTCCTGCGGCACCCGGTGTTCGGCATCGGCCTGTGCAGCACCCGCAACGCCGACGTATTCACCGGCGTGGAGGGCAGCATGGTGTTCTATCACAACAGTCTGGCCCAGGTCATGGGCAGCATGGGCCTGGTGGGCATTGTGGCCTATGGCCGCCTGCTCCACGACCGCATTGCCCTGCTGCGCCAGGGGAGCCGGGACCCCTTCGTCCGGATCCTGACCCTGTCCTATCTGGGCATGTTCCTGATCTCCCTGTGTAACCCCGGGGAGTTCTGCCCCTTCCCCAACGCCGCGTTGATGGTGATGGTGTTCGCCCAGGCGGAGGAGGCCGTGGGGGATGTGGCCGTTCCGGTGCGGCAGCTGCTGGCCCGCCATCTGGGGGCCCCGGCAGGGTTCCTGCAATTCTGAATCCGATCATCAAAAGGCCGTCCGTTTTTTCCGGTATGTGGGGGCAATTGTCCCGGCAAAGCAGCTGACGGAGGCGGTCCAGCAAAAAAAGCGGTGCAGAACTCTGTTCTGCACCGCTTTAGCTTGTCAAAAAAGGACGGCTTGCTCCGTTATTTTTTCAGCTTCAGGCCGTCCTTGAAGGCCTCGCCCACGCGCTCCGTGACCCGGTAATAGCCGTGGGTATAGGGGTCAAAGGCAATGGCGTCCACCCGGGAGATATCCACCTTGCCGTCCGCCATGACCCGCTCCACCATGGTGCCCCAGGCGGCGTTCATCACGTTCACGCTGCCGTCCTCGTTATACGTTGCGATCATCAGAACCGGCTGCCCCGTCAATGACAAACGCAGAGGCGGACCGCTGCCGCCCCCTTACTCCCCTGCCAGATAAGCCGTGGCGTGGTTCTTGTCCATTCTGTAATCACATAACCAGAAAGCCGTGAGGCTTCGGAGGATGTCCGGAGTCTCACGGCTTTTTCTGCGGGGTCAGTCCCGGCAGAAAACGTGGATATCGAAGCTGATGGTCACGTCCAGCGCCGTCAGCGCCGCCAGACGCTCCGCCCCGGACCGGGGCGTTTTCCAATAGTACGGCGTCATCTGGAACAGGGCGTGGATGTCCTCCTGACAGGGCAGATGGATCACCGACTCCACGTGGCGGATCTCCCGGTACGAAAACCCGGGATAGGGGGTCTGCTTCACCTGGTTGGGGTAGGGCCGGTCATACAGCACCTGCTTCAGCTCCCACAGGTGCTTCTCCGACGGCACCACATACACGAAAGCGCCCCCCGGCGACAGCACCCGGCGGAACTCCTCGATGGCCAGAGGGGAAAAGCAGTTCACCAGCAGGTCCACCGCCCCGTCCGCCACCGGCAGGTGATACGACGACGCCACGGCGAACTCCACGTCCTTCTCCCGCTTGGCGGCCCGGCGGAGGATGGCCTTGGAGATGTCCGTTCCCGCCATGGTCACGGACCGCCCCGCCCGGACCAGGGCCCGGTACACCCCGCTGGTGTAGTACCCCTCGCCGCAGCCGGTGTCCAGCACCCGGGGAGCCGGGCCGGTGCGCTCCAGGGCGATCTGGCACAGGGCGTCCCGCAGGGGGGCGTAGTAATCCTTGCTCAAAAAGGCCGCCCGGGCGGCGGCCATGCCCTTGTCGTCGCCGGGCATTTTCGAGTGCATCCGGTTGGCGGGCAGCAGGTGGACATAGCCCTCCCGGGCCAGGTCAAAGCTGTGCCCCGCCGGGCAGGAATAGGCGGAAGGCCCCCTGTCCAGGGGCCCGCCGCAGATGGGACAGCAGAATAAGCTCATGGTCGATTCTCCGTTAGGTGATATAGTCTGGTCAGTCGGACCAAAGCGGTTCCGGGTATTCCACAATGCTGCACGCGTGGCCAAACTGCTTGTACAGATCGCCCACCACCAGGTCCTGGTCGCTGTCTGCCTGGGGGAAGGTGGTAATGGTGTGGGGGAGCACGAAGATGGAGCACTCCACCATCCAGTTTTCCGAAAGGTATTCCACGCGGATGCACTCATCCACCGGTATCTGGGTGGCGGCGTCGCCGTCGATCCGGCGGAACTGGCCCAGGTTCACAGCCCGGGACTCCGCCCGGTAAACCCGGAGGATCTCCGGGCGGTCCTTGAGCAGGGCCTGGGCAAAATCAAAGGCATCCGACCGCAGAGCGCCGATGCAGAACTCGGGATTCCCGGCCACATAGCCTCCATCCAGGGCATTGGCCCGCAAGGAAAAGTAGCTGCGGATAGGCTCGGCGCAAAAGGCGTCGTCCCGGTGGTTGGTGGCGTAGCCGCTTTCCATGCGTCCGAAGTCGCTGGAAAATGCGTCCCAGGCGACGGTCCAGTTCTCACCGGCCCCGGACAGAGTCAGCCGGTGCTCCTCGGAAAAGTCGATGGACTCCAGATTGGCGTCGCTGGTAAAGGACGTCCGGGAGATGTCCCGGCAGGATTTCAGCGCCGTTTTCAGGCCCGCCGTCACCCGGACCGTTCCGTCCGGATATGTCTCCGGCCGGCTGAGGGTGACTTGTATACTGATCCGGGGATACAGGTTGGTGGAGGCCATCCAGCCATAGAGGGTCAGCTCCTGTAGGACCTCCTCCGAACAGCAGACGCTTTCATGGGAGGCCTCCGGGGCGGCGAGGATCGTCCCCATCAGGGTGAAATACTCTGCGGCCAGCGTCCGGATGGCTTCCTGGCCCTCCGCCTCCTCCGCCCACCGGACGGAAACGGTGATGTCCGGATGCTCCACGGCGGCCCGCGCCGTTTCAGGCGGGTCAAATCGCTCCGCCTTTGCCCCGGTGGGGGATTCCAAAGGGTTCTGCCGGGTGGACTGCGCCTTTGCCCCGCATCCGGCCAGCAGCAGGACGCACAGCGCGGCGGTGAAAATACGGCATAGCATTGCTTTCATACAAACCTCCTTGTTCAGCGCCTGGTTTCTGACGGGAACATCAGAACGGATTCATGGTTGATTCTCTGTCAGGAGTTGCTGTTGAAAAAATACTTGTCTCCCGTCACAATGTATTGATCGTTCATACGAGACAGCGTCAGCGTGTGGGAAATGCGGCTGATCATGCAGCAGGAGGCTCCGTCTACCCGAAGGGCTTCCATCACTTGCAGAGTGACCTGATCGCCCACCCGGGTTTCCACACCGAAGCGGTAGGGTACGGAACGGCTCCCTGTGACCGGGCCGCTTCTGTCGCACTGCGCAAAGACCTTGGATTCCGTCAGCAGGGTATCCGTGGTGCAGGAGCCATCTGCGTCCCGGCCTGCAATCAAATCGGCACGCATCTGAAAATACTTCTCTATTGCCTGGAGAACGTCACCCTCCGGCAGGTTCTCGGTGGCATATCCGCTGGTATAGCCGCAAATCTCCATTTCATCGGTATCGTCACCGGTGACGATCCATCCGCTGTCCGTCCGGGTTAGGGTCAGAAGTCTTGGATTGCCATAGGCTGTATGGTCCCATTGCTTTTGTCCATCGTCGATGCTACTGTAGCGCAAGTTATATGTGCCGTCCACCCATACCTGGACGGAATCCGCTGTAAGCTGGGTCAAATCACGCAGTGCTCCTTCAACCTTGATTTTGGGGTAGATGTAGTCAGAGCCTAAAAAGCCGCGCAGGTATGCTTCTCTTACCAGCGCATCGGTGCAGCTGGGGTCGCTTTGAACCGGATTTTCCGGCATAGCCTGCGCCTTGGCCACCAGGAGAAGATAGGCCTGCGCCGCACTCAGAATTTCAGGATCACCGGACTGTCCGTCTGTCCAACGGATACTGGCTGTGACCTGGGCATCTGTCAGAATCTGCCGTGGCTCGGCAGGATCGTCTGTTTTCGTTTTAACCTGTCCGCCCGTTTCGGTGTTCTTCGCCCCGCACCCGGCCAGCAGCAGGACGCACAGCAGGGCAGTGATGATCTGCAAACAGCGCTTTGACATAACCTTCATTCCTTCCGTTTCGGATTTGGATCGGGAGTCTTATGAGCTTTTACAAATCAAGTATACCGCCGCGTGCGCCGCAATTCAATTACAAACCGGTTACAGATGCTGGGAATTTGGTTACAACTTGATGACAGAATTATATAAAAGTTACAGCTCCCCCTGGGGCAGGGTGACGTCGTGGATCCATTTCCCGGTGCGGATGCGCAGGGCGCACAGAGGCACCTTCAGCAGGCTCTCGGCCTGGATGGCCGCGGCCACCAGCCAGTAATTGCTCTTGAACACCAGGGCAAACAGCGCCGTCAGCGGCAGGGCCACCAGCCACTGGGGAGCGATGTCCAGGGCCGCCGACCAGGCCACGTCGCCTCCGGCCCGCAGCACGCCGGTGACGGCGGAGATGGAGTAGGCGTGCAGGGGGATCATCACGAAGGACGTCACCGCCAGGGCGGCGGCAATGGCGGCGGACTGCCCCGCCAGCTTGAACAGCGGGAACACCACCGGCACGAACACCGTGGGCACCAGCGCCAGGGACACCGCCGCCAGCCCGGTCCCCACCAGCAGGGTGAACACCAGCAGTGTCCGGCTCAGGTCCATGACCTCCCGGTGGCTCTGGCCCTGGCCGATGGCCTTGCCGATCATTACCGCCGTGGCAGCGCCCAGGCCGAAGCACACCACCAGGAACAGCCGGTTCAGGTTGCCCATCACGGCGTTGGCCGCCAGCATCTCCACGGAGTTGTCCGTATAGCCCAGGATCACCGTCAGCAGGCTGTTGCCCAGGCCCCAGGCCGTCTCGTTGAGGATCACCGGAGTGGAATATTTCACGAACCGCCGCAGCATCTCCCACCCCGGCCGGAGGAAGGCGGCCAGGTCCAGGGGCAGAATGCGGCTGCGCAGGGCGCACACCAGGCAGATGAGAAACTCCGCCACCCGGGACAGCAGCGTGGCGATGGCCGCTCCCTGGATGCCCAGGGCCGGCAGGCCGCATTTGCCGAAGATCAGCAGATAGTTCATCCCGGTGTTCAGCAGGGTGGACACCCCGAACAGCTTCATGCCGAAGCCGGGGTTCTCGGCGCTGCGCATGGCGCTGACATAGATGGACGAGAGCATGTTGAACACATAGGAAAACCCGATGAGCTTCAGATACGGCGCGCCCAGCACCGACAGCTCATGCTTGTTGGACAGCAGGTCCATGATCTGCACCGGCCACAGGAACAGCACCACCGCCAGCACCAGGGTGATGCCGGTGCCCAGCATGGCCGCCACGCCGATGGCCCGGCTGATGCTCTCCATGTCCTTTTTGCCCCAGTATTGGCTCACCAGGATGCCCAAGCCGCTCTGGACCCCGAACACGATGGAGATCAGCAGAAACACCGGCACGTTGGCGGTGGTCACGGCGGCCATCTGGGTGTTGCCCAGCCAGCTGACCATCAGCGTGTCGATGAGGCCCAGAGAAAAGGTAATCAGATTTTGCAGGGCGATGGGACCCGTCAGCCGCCACAGATACCCGTAGAAGCCCGGTCCTCGTTTCAGATATTTCAGCATATGTCACCTCACAGCATAGGAAAACGTTGATTTTTGTGGTCCAGCAGGGCCTGATACAGCCCGTCGATATCCGCCCGGGTGGTCTCCGGGCCGAAGCTGACCCGGATGACCCCGGCGGCGGTCCTCTTGTCCAGGTGCAGGGCCGACACCACATGGCTGGCCTTGCCCCGGTGGCAGGCGGACCCGGCGGAGATGCAGATGCCCTTGGCCCCCAGGTCCGTGACGATGTTGGCGCTGGGGTACCCCACCAGGGACACCGCCAGGATGTGGGGGGCCTCCCCCTGCCCCACCGGTACCACCCCGGGGATGGACAGAAGTTTCTCCCGGCAATATGTCTTGATGTCCGCCATATGCCGGAGCTTCTCCGCCAGATTCTCCTGCCGCAGGGCCACGGCCCGGGCAAAGCCCGCGATCTGGGCGGTGGCCTCGGTTCCGGACCGCAGGCCCCCCTCCTGGCCGCCGCCGGGCAGCAGGGGCCGCAGATTCCGCAGGGCCGGTGCGGTATACAGAGCGCCGGCGCCTTTTGGCCCGCCGATCTTGTGGGCGGACAGGCTCATCAGATCCACCCCCCAGCCCACCGGATCGCAGGGGACCTTCAGAAAGCCCTGCACCGCATCGCAGTGCAGCAGGGCGCGGCTGTTTTTCTCCCGCAGCAGGCGGGCCACCTCCTGCACCGGGAAGATGCAGCCGGTTTCGTTGTTCACCAGCATCATGCTCACCAGCACCGTGTCCTCCCGCACCGCATCCAGCACCTGCCGGGCCGAGACCATCCCGGTGCTGTCCGGCTTCAGATAAGTCACCTGATACCCTTCGCTTTCCAGCCACCTGCAGCTCTCCAGCACGGCGCTGTGCTCCACGGCGGTGGTGACAATGTGCCTTCCCTTGTGCCGGCCGTGCCATACGGCGCCCCGAATGGCCCACACGTCACTCTCCGTTCCGCAGGAGGTGAAAAACAGCCGCTCCTTAGGGCAGCCCAAGGCCCGGGCGATGATCGCCCGCCCATTTTCCGCCACGGCCTTCCCGTCCTGCCCATAGGGATATTGGGAGGAGGGATTGCCGCTGTGATGGCGCAATGCATCAGCCATAGCCGCAATGACCTCCTCCGGCACCGGTGTGGTGGCGGCGTTATCCAAGTAATGCACGAAAAAATACCTCATTTCCTCCGCCAGACCCTTGCCAGTCGGCGAATGATAGACTATAATACAACCATATATTATAGTGGATAAATCCGTAAAGTGCAAGGAGAAAAACCCCCATGCGAATCGCCATCTACACCCTTGGCTGTAAGGTCAATCAATATGAGACCCAGGCCATGGAGCAGGAGCTGGCGGCCCAGGGCCACGAGCTGGTGGACTTTGAGCAGGCAGCAGACGCCTATATCATCAATACCTGCTCCGTCACAGCCGTCAGCGATAAAAAGTCTCGGCAGATGATCCGCCGGGCCAAAAACAGGAATCCTGCCGCCATTATAGCTGCCTGCGGCTGCTATGTCCAGACCCATACTGACGAGGCGGCGGCCCTGGGCATCGACCTTATCGGCGGCACCGGCCAGCGCATGGAGTTTCTGCACCAGCTGCTGGCGGCGGCGGAGGAAAAGCAGACCCGGATCC
>OKRW01003286.1_pt1 | contig 10570 bp, 10 predicted proteins | sample 1601151 | NCBI WGS metagenome assembly OKRW01 (sample SAMEA3541471, study PRJEB24748) | human gut metagenome | biome: human gut; feature: human-associated habitat; material: faeces | place: China | collected 2012 | reverse complement strand
GCTATTAAGGAGAAGGAAGCCGCCCCTCTCCAAAAAACACAGTCGGCGCCTGCGAAACCGGCAACAAAACCCCCGGTAAAAAATTCCCGCAAAAAACCAAGGGGCAAAAAGAACACAAAGTAACAAACAGCGCGTTTATAAAAACAAAAGCCGACCTGAAATAAGGTCGGCTTTTGTTATATGGTTAGGCTTTGTCTGCCTGCTTTCGGGCAGCGACATCTGCCAGCAACTTTTCACGGTATTTTCTGGCGGCATCCTCATTTTTGTTTTCTCCAAACTGATAATAGACGGTGCCCACCAGCACATCGGGCAGGTACTGCTGCTCGACATAGTGGTTCGGGTAGTCGTGCGGATATTGGTAAAACTGCCCTTTGTTCTCCACCTCGGCTCCGTCGAAGTGCTTGTTTTGCAGGCAGCGGGGAAAGTCGCCCACCTTTCCGGCGCGGACATCTGCCATCGCGCGGTTGATTGCCATGTAGGAGGAGTTGGACTTGGGTGCGGTTGCCATGGTGACCTCCGCCTGTGCCAGCGGGATGCGTGCCTCGGGCAGTCCCAGTTGAAGGGCGCTGTCCACGCAGGCTTTGACGATGACTGCGCACATCGGGTACGCCATGCCGACATCCTCGCTGGCAATCACCAGCAGACGGCGGCAGGGAGAAATCAGGTCGCCCGCCTCCAGCAGCCGTGCCAGATAGTGCAGCCCTGCGTCTGGGTCACTGCCTCGGATGGACTTTTGCAAAGCGGACAGGATGTCATAGTGGTTGTCTCCGTCCCGATCATAGCGGAAGGCAGACTTCTGTCCCACCAATTCGGCGTCCTCCAAGGTCACCGTCACCACGCCGTCCACCTGCTGGCCAGCGGCACAGAGCAGCTCCGCCCCGTTGATGGCCTTGCGCACATCGCCGCCGCAGGCGGTGGCCAGGTAATCCCGCACATCGTCCGATGCCTGGATGGTCACGCCGCTGCGCTCCTCCAACAGCCGGAAGGCACGGTCTACCGCCGGTCGAACCTCCTGGGGCGTGACCGGTTTGAACTCAAAGACGGTGGAGCGGGAGAGGACGGCATTGAAAATGGTGAAGTAGGGGTTCTCCGTGGTGGAAGCGATGACGGTGATCTTGCCGTTCTCCATGAACTCCAACAGGGACTGCTGCTGCTTTTTATTGAAATACTGGATCTCATCCAGGTAGAGCAGCACCCCGTTGGGCGCCAGCAAGGTGTCAACATCAGCGATGACCTCCCGAATGTCCGCAATGGAGGCGGTGGTGGCGTTGAGCCGGTGCAGGGTGCGGTGGGTCTGGTTGGCGATGATGTTGGCCACTGTGGTCTTGCCGGTGCCGGACGGGCCGAAAAAGACCATGTTGGGCACCTGACCGCTCTCGATGATGCGGCGCAAAACCCCGTTCTTGCCCAGGATGTGGCTCTGCCCCACCACGTCCTCCAAGGTCTGCGGCCGAATTTCATCGGCCAACGGACGGTACTGCATCTGTGCCGCCTCCTTTCCTTCGTACTTGCGTCTATTTTACCACATTTTATGACGTGGGAAAAGGGATGCGCATTGTGGAATATTCCGTTTTTTCTCATGCAATGTGCCAAAAAAGTCTGGGAGTTCATCCCAGACTTTTTCTCGTGCTGCTTGCACTGCTTTTTATCATTTTTGTGTATACGATGCTTCTGATCGGCCTTGTCGGCCTGTTCATTGCTGCATGGAACATAAAGAAGTAACCACTCAGCCTTCACCTTGAGCGGTTATTTCTTATAAAGTAACTTTTCAGGGGGCTAACCGTTTTGCCGGTAGCGCCCTTGCTTTATTCTCAGTATAGTGCATCCCACCAAACTTGTCAACCATTTCAAATTCGGAAACACGGGTTTCCCCGCCCCCTGTTTTATGCTACAATCAATGGTGACTTTATCACAGGAGGAACACGCCATGAAGACCAAAGAGGAGGCACGCGCCATCGTCAACGGGCTGAAAGCACTGTACCCGGATGGCATCTGTTCCCTGCAATACCAAAAAGATTATGAACTGCTGTTCTCCGTCCGCCTGTCCGCCCAGTGTACCGACGCCCGGGTGAACAAGGTCACCCCCGCCCTGTTCCAGCGCTTCCCCACCCTGGAAGCCTTTGCCGAGGCAGCACCGGAAGAGGTGGCGGAATACATCCACTCCTGCGGCTTCTACAACGGCAAGAGCCGGGACCTGGTGAGCTGCGCCCAAATGCTGCTGCGGGACTTTGGCGGCAAAGTCCCCCGGGACATGGACGACCTGTTAAAGCTCCCCGGCATCGGCCGCAAGACCGCCAACCTCATCCGGGGCGACATCTTCCATGAACCCGGCTGCGTGGTAGCAGACACCCACTGCATCCGCATCTCCGGCCGCCTGGGTCTGACCGACGGGACAAAAGACCCGGTAAAGGTGGAAAAGCAGCTGCGGGAAGTGCTGCCGCCGGAGGAATCCAACGACTTCTGCCACCGATTGGTGCTCCACGGACGGGCGGTGTGTACCGCTCGGACGGCCAAGTGTGAGCTCTGTCCCCTGTGCGAGTGGTGCGATCACTTCTTGAGCCAAGGGAAGTCGTCGGAGGGGAAAAAGTAACCCATTTCAAAGAGGAACCACGCAACGTCCTGTCCAGATGTCGCGTGGTTCTTTTTTCAACCTTTTCGCTTCTTCCCGCCAGCCTTTTTCTCCACACGCCCTGTGGATTTCTTGCCTTTTCCAACTTCGGGCTTCCCTTTCGGACGCTTCTCGCCGCCCTTTTCCCCGACCTTTTTCGCCCTCGGCGGATACGGCCGGATCAAGCACCTGGCGTCAAACCCGATCAGATCCTCTCGCCCTGCCTTTTGCAGCGCTTCCCGCACCAGCTTCCAGTTTTCCGGCACCTTCCACTGAAGCAAGGCTCGCTGGAGGGCTTTCTCGTGGGGATCGGTGGCTACATACACCGGTTTCATGGTGCGCGGGTCGATGCCCGTGTGGTACATACAGGTGGACAGGCAGCCGGGCACCGGATAGAAGTCCTGCACCTGCTCCGGCAGCCGGTGGCTGACGTTCAGGTACTCCGCCAGCGCCACCGCATCCTGCAAGGTGCTGCCCGGGTGGGAGGACATCAAATAAGGTACCAAAAACTGCTTTTTCCCAACGTTTTTGTTCAGCGCATTGTACTTCTGCTGGAACCGCTCATAGACCTCGATATGGGGCTTGCCCATATAGTCCAGCACCGAATTGATGCAGTGCTCCGGCGCCACCTTCAACTGGCCGGACACATGGTACTGTACCAGCTCCCGAAAGAAGGTGTCCCGTTTGTCACAGAGCATATAGTCATAGCGGATGCCGGAGCGGATGAAGATCTTTTTGATGCCAGGAATCTTTCGCAGCTTCCGCAGCAGCGCCACATAATCGGACTCATCCGCATCCAGGTTGGGACAGGGCTTGGGCGCCAGACACACCCGTTTGGCACAGACTCCCTCCTTCAACTGCTTCTTACAGCTTGGGTGGCGCAGGTTGGCCGTAGGGCCGCCTACATCGTGGATGTAGCCCTTAAATCCAGGGTGATGGGTCAGCGCTGTGACCTCTCGGATAACGCTCTCGTGACTGCGGCAGGTCATCATCCGCCCCTGATGAAAGGCCAGGGCACAGAAGTTACAGCCGCCGATGCACCCACGGTTATGAGTGACCGAAAAACGCACCTCCTCAATGGCCGGCACGCCGCCCACGGCGTCGTACATAGGGTGCGGTTCTCGGACGTAAGGCAGCTCTGCGATGCGATCCAACTCCTTGGTGGACAGGGGCATCTGGGGCGGGTTGGTCACCAGCCACCGGTTCCCGTGCTTCTGCAAGATGGCCTTGCCCCGCACCGGGTCGTGCTCCTCGTACTCCACCTGGTTGGCTCTGGCGTAAGCCATCTTGTCCGCCTTCACTTCTTCATACGAGGGCACCTCCACCCAGGGATACACACAGGCTTCCCGCTCCCTTGCGGCGAAGCTGGTGCCTCGGACGGTGGTGATGTCACTGACCGGCACACCGGCGTTGAGCTGTGCGGCAATCTCCAACGTGGCCGCCTCCCCCATGCCGTAAATGAGCAGATCTGCTCTGGCGTCAAACAAGATCGCTCGGCGCACCTGGCTGCTCCAGTAGTCATAGTGAGCAAATCGCCGCAGAGAGGCTTCCAGGCCGCCGATAATGAGGGGCGTGTCTGAAAAGGCTTCCCGCACCCGATTGGCATAGACGATCACCGCCCGATCCGGCCGCAAGCCAGTCTGATGACCGGGGGAATAGGCATCCTGGCGGCGGCGCTTTTTTGCTGCGGTGTAATGGGCTACCATGGAGTCTAGGTTGCCGGAGGAGAGCATGACCGCCAGTCGGGGTTTCCCCATGGCACGAAATGCATCCGCACTGTGCCAGTCCGGCTGGGGCAACAGTGCCACCCGATACCCCTCCGCCTCCAAGGTGCGCGCGATGACCACCCCGCCGAAGGAAGGGTGGTCTACATAGGCGTCGCCGTTGATGATCAAGAAGTCGTACCAATCCCAACCACGGGCCTCCATATCCGCCTTGGACACGGGCAGGAAGGGATTTCGATCGACCTGTTTCTTCCCGCTCATACCGGATACCCGATCTCTTTCTCCATCAGCCGCAGCGGAACTGCGCTGTCCGCAGCCGGCCCGATGTCGGTGAACCCGTTGCGCAGATAAAACCGCTGGGCTAGGTCATTGTCCGGACTGCACCGCAGGCGGAGCTTGGTGCGTCCCATGGGACGGAAGGTGGACACAGCCTGGCCAATGAGCTGGATACCCAAGCCGTGATGGCGGAATTTTTGGTTCATATAGTAGAAGGGAATGTATCCAGCGTTGGCTTCTGCGTATCGTTCCAAGTCCATTTGCAGCAGCCCTGCGATCTCCTCCCCATTCATGGCCACCATGACCGCTTTGGCGTCCGCTTCACTGGACGCCTTCGCCGCCTGATAGAACTGCTCCATGGGGCAAGGCTCGTCACCGTGGACGCTGATCCAAGCCTCCCGACGGTAGCGCTCATACAACTCCCGCTCCGCCGTCGGTTCCCAAGGACGATACCAGATATTCTGGTTCTCAATGGCTGCCTTCTCCTTGGGTTCCCGCCACCAGGTCTGTTTGCCCAGGGTGGACAGTTCCGGCGTCAGGTGCGCGCCGTCCCCGTAGAAGATCACCTTGGCCTGTTTCCCCTCGATCTCCACACAGCTGACCGCTGTGTTATCGCTGGGGATCATGTTGTGCATCTCCTCCAAAGGGCGGCCATAGAAGGCGTTCACCGCCGTCCGGATGGCCTCCCCGTGGCTGACGCAGGCGATGGTCTTACCATCGTTGGCTGCCGCCAGCCGGTAATAGGTGGCCACCACCCGCTCTCGCAGCTCTTGAAAGCTCTCACCGCCCATGGAGGTGTAGTGGGTGTTTCCGCCGGAGAAATAGGCCATCTGCTCCGGATATTTCCGTGCCGCACCGCCCCAGGTGTCGTCCTCCCAATCCCCCATGGAGATCTCCCGCAGCCCCGGTTCCAGCTGCAAGGGCAGCCCCTTGGGCAGATAGAGGGCTTTGGCGGTGGTCTGGGTGCGGAACAGGTCGCTGGAATAGACCGCATCCAAGTGGATATCCTGGAACCGTTTCTCCAGCGCTTGAATCTGCCGGTACCCTAAGGGGGTGACCAAGCTATCATATTGACCATGGATGCGCCGGTATAGATTTCCCTCCGCCTCCGCATGGCGGATGATGTAAATTCTGGTCATAAAAACACTTCTTTTCTATCTCTGCTTCATTGACATAATGACAACGCTATTTTACCAAGGCAAGACGCCTCCGGTCAGCTCTGTGACCGATCTCAGCCCCTGCCGTTGGGCAATAGCCGCCAGCTCATCCCGCACCTGCAAGGGGGCGTAGGGATCAACAAAGTTCGCCGTCCCCACCGCCACAGCGGAAGCGCCGGCCAGCATCATCTCAGCGGCGTCTGCGCCGGTGGCAATGCCGCCCATTCCCAGTACAGGGATGCTGACCGTATTGGCCACCTCCCACACCATCCGCACGGCGATGGGCAGGACAGCAGGGCCGGACAGGCCGCCGGTATTCATCTTCAAAATGGGACGGCGGGTGTTCACGTCAATCCGCATCCCACGGACAGTGTTGATAAGGGACACTGCATCCGCACCGGCAGATTCCACCGCCTTTGCAATAGCGGTGATGTCGGTGACATTGGGAGAGAGCTTGACCATGACCGGCACGGCAGAATGTTTCTTCGCCACCTCGGTCACTTCTGCGGTCATCTCCGGCACCACGCCGTACTGCAAGCCGCCGCATTTGACGTTGGGACAGGAGACGTTGACCTCGATCATGTCCACCCCAGCATCGCTGAGCTTCTGGCACAGGATGCCGTACTCCTCCGGAGTGTTGCCAGAGATGTTGGCGATGATCTTCACGTCATGTTTCCGTAGTTCCGGCAGCTCTTGGGCGATAAATTCGTCCACGCCAGGGTTCTGAAGCCCCACGGAGTTCAGGATTCCCATGGGGGTTTCGGCCACACGAGGGGGTGGGTTACCCTCCCTTGGGGCAAGTGTAAGTCCTTTACAGCAGATGCCCCCAAGTTCACTCAGGTCGTAGAACTGACCGTATTCCCGACCAAACCCGTAGGTGCCAGAGGCCACTACAACGGGATTTTTCATTGATATACCAGCAAAATTCACCTGTTGGCGCACCTTATTCACCCCACTCTACCTCCTCACTTCGGAACACAGGGCCGTCCTTGCAAACCCGTCTGTAATGTCCTTTTACTTTACAGGAACAGGTCAAACAGGCGCCCAAGCCACAGGCCATCCGTTCCTCCAAAGAGACTTGACAGCCACTCCCCTCCCCCGCCGTCACGGCGGAGATCGCCTTCAGCATGGGGGTGGGGCCACAGGCCAGCACGGTCAGGTTGGGATTTTCCCGCAGCAGCCGCTGCACCACCTGATCCACCCGACCGATTTCGCCGCAGGAGCCGTCCTCAGTGGTCACAGTGACGGGCACGCCTGCCGCCGCCAGCTCATCCGCCAGGATGACGCCATCCTGGGAACGGAAGCCAAAGGCTGCCTGGCACCGGTTGCCCAGCAGGCGGGCTGCAAAGCACATAGGTGCGGTGCCGATGCCGCCGCCCACCAGCAGAATGGGCTTGTCGCCGGACAGATCGAAGCCGTTGCCCAAGGGGCCCAGGACATCCAAGCGCTCTCCAACAGTTCGCTTTGCCAGCCAATCCGTCCCCGTCCCACGGACTTGAAAGACGATGCGCAGGTTGTCCTCCCAGGCATCGCAGATGGAGATGGGACGGCGAAGCAGGTGTCCTTCGCCGCAGCGGATATGGACGAACTGTCCGGGCTGGGCAGCGCTTGCCATCTCTCCGGCATCCAATACCATAGAGAAGATATCCGCCGTCAGCGGTTTCATTTCTCGAATTTCACACTGTTTTTGAATGGGCATTTTACTCCCCTTTCTCAATCACCGATGGTGGTATAAGCGCAGATGTCCTCCCGCATATCCAGCGCCGCCTGACGGGCGGCTTCCTGGTAGTCCAGACCGTTCTGACCGGTCTTTTTCCAAGCACACATAATCCCGCGGGAAGAATTTATGATGGCACCCTTGCCCCCTGCATGGAAGGCGTTGGCCACGTCCGCTGCCGTGCCGCCCTGGGCGCCGTAGCCAGGCACCAGGAAAAAGGTGTGGGGCATCTGCTGGCGCAGCTTGCGCAGATCCTCCGGATAGGTGGCGCCGGTGACGGCGCCTACCCGACTGAAGCCGTACTGGGCACTGCGGCTCCCTTCGCCCCACTGCTCTACCAGGTCTCCCATGACCGTGTATACCTTCCGGCCATTGATCTCCCGATCCTGCAAATCCACAGCGGAGGGGTTAGAGGTGCGCACCAGCACGAACAAGCTCTTGTTCTCCGCTTCCGCCACGGTCAAGAAGGGTTTTACCGCATCGCTGCCCATGTAGCCGTTGACAGTCACGCAGTCAGCGTCAAACCCAGGCAAGGTCACATCTCCCACCACAGTCTTGCCCAGCCAGCCCTCGGCATAGGCGGTGGCGGTACTGCCGATGTCCCCTCGCTTGATGTCGGCGATGACGTAGAAGCCCTTTCCTTTGGCGTAACGGATGGTGCGTTCCAGCATCTCCATCCCCTCCCAGCCCAGGTTTTCGTAGTAGGCGGACTGGGGTTTCACGGCGGGGACGATGTCGCAGAGGGCATCCATGAGTCCGCAGTTGAAGGTATAGATGGCTTCTGCCGCCGCCTTGCGGGTCTGCCCATATTGGGCGATTTTCTCCGCCTGAATGTGGGGCGGTACATAATCCCAGCGGGCGTCCAAACCAGCCACGGTGGGGTTTTTCAGGTTCAAAATTCTATCTTGCAGTTTGTCAAAGGACATCGTTGTTCCCATCCTTTCTATCCTCATCTCGCCGGTAAATGATCTTGCCTCCGGCGATGGTATAAGCGTTTCTCCCCTGCACTTCCATCCCGCCGAAGGGGGTGTTGCGCCCCTTAGAACGGAAGGTTTCCGGTTGAATCGTCCATGTTTCGTCTAGCTGAAAGAGCACCAGATCTGCCCGTCCGCCAGGGGTGAGGCCAGACCACTTCTGACCCAAAACCTTAGCCGGATTCATGCTCATTTTGGCAGCAATCTCCTCCAATGTCAGGTATCCTTCATGGTACAGCTTGGTCAGCGTCAGCGCCAGCGCCGTCTCCAAGCCCACCATGCCGCTGGGCGCTTCGGTCAGCCCCCTGGCCTTTTCCGCCGCTGTGTGGGGCGCATGGTCGGTGGCGATACAATCCAATGTACCGTCCTGAAGGCCGGCTAAGATGGCCTCCACATCCGCCTGGGTGCGCAGGGGCGGATTGACCCGTGCCAGGGAACCTTTTTGCAAAATGGTGTCCTGGGTCAGGGTGAAATACTGAGGGCAGGTTTCTGCCGTGACCTGCGCACCGTGAGCCTTCAACTGGCGGATGATCTCCACGCTGCCAGCGGTGGAAATGTGGCAGAAGTGCAGGGGCACGCCGGTCTCCAACGCCAGCATCCCATCCCGCATGACCATCAGTTCTTCCGCAATGGCGGGACGGCCTGGGATGCCCAGTTGTTTGGAAATCTCTCCCTCGTTGACGGCATAGTTCTGTACCATGTCCTTGTCCTCCTCGTGACAGAGAATGGTCATGCCCCAGGCGCTGGCCTGTTTCAGGGCTTCCCGCATGAGGGTGGCGCTCATGATGGGCACACCGGCGTCGGAGAGCGCCGCCGCACCGGCGGTTTTCAAGGCGGCGAAGTCGTTCAACTTCTCCCCCTTCTGTCCCGCCGTCACCGCTGCGATGGGCAGGACGCGGACACCAGAACCCACTGTTTCCGCTCGCTCCAGCACATACTGCACCAGCTCCGGCGTGTCCACCACCGGTTTGGTGTTGGGCATACAGGCAATGGCAGTAAAGCCGCCGGCGGCGGCGGCAGCAGTGCCAGTCTGGATGTCCTCCTTCTCGGTCTGCCCGGGGTCACGGAGGTGAACATGAGGGTCGATGAGCCCCGGCGCCACGCAAAGACCGGCGGCATCTATGCAGATGCAGTCCTCAGTCGGAGTGATGTAAGGGGCGATTTTTGCAATCGTTTCGTTTTCAATTAAAATGTCATACTGGCCGGCATATGTCCGGCTAGGGTCGATGAGTTGACCCTGTTGGATGAGCAGCTTCATGCTTCCTCCCTATTCTGTCAACTGAATGGTGCTTATAAGTATACTAAGTTACATGATACCCCAAGGGGGCGCAAAACGCAAGAAATACCAGAAACTTCATCGTAATTTTCCGCAAAACCAGCCATACTAACGGTGACAACCAAAAAAGGAGGCGGATTGGAATGAAACAGATTCCCTTTGCAAGAGGCGTCGGCCTGGGCATCAGCGTGGGCGTTGCTCTGGGCATGGCCATGCACGGCAAGCGGAAGCACGTCCTGGCTAAGAGTAAGGTGGGCAAGACCATCAAGGCAGTGTCCGACGTGATGGAAGACCTGACGGACGCCATCGGGCTGTAACCGGCAGGGTGCGCATAGCAAAGGGAGAACCCTGAGTGGGTTCTCCCTTTTGTATTCCTTATGATAGGTCGGCTCTCACTCCACCGTGACCGACTTGGCCAGATTCCTGGGCTTGTCAATATCGCACCCACGCGCCAGCGCCACATAATAGGCGAACAGCTGCATAGGCACCACAGCCAAGGAGGGCATCAGCAGCGGATGGGTTTCCGGCACAGTGATGATGGCATCGGCGTGCTTGCCCAACGCTTCCTCGTGGGTGGTGTCAGTCAGACCCAGCACCGTTGCGCCGCGGCTCTGCACCTCGATCATGTTGCTCACCGCCTTGTCGAACAGCTGCCCGTAGGTAGCCAGAGCGATGACCAGGGTGCCCTGCTCGATGAGGGAGATGGTGCCGTGCTTCAGCTCACCGGAGGCGTAAGCCTCCGAATGGATGTAGGAAATCTCCTTCAGCTTCAGGCTGCCCTCCAGGGACAGAGCATAGTCCAGATTCCGGCCGATGAAGAACACATCCTCGCTCCTGC
>OKRW01003285.1_pt1 | contig 10570 bp, 7 predicted proteins | sample 1601151 | NCBI WGS metagenome assembly OKRW01 (sample SAMEA3541471, study PRJEB24748) | human gut metagenome | biome: human gut; feature: human-associated habitat; material: faeces | place: China | collected 2012 | reverse complement strand
GTAAAGTGAAGGGGTATCTTACGGAGGAATCTTCGGGGAATACGATTTTGGGAGAATAGCAAGCACAGCCGGTGTATATACACACGGCGATTTTGGATTAAGGAACCCCTCCCCTTAATCCCGAAAATGCTTGTTGGGATGTCTCCCAAACCCTCTATCTTTACGAAAGGACAAACCGCTTATGGCAAACAGAACACGACCAAATCAGATACTCTTCTTTGTTTCAGATGACGAGAAGCGGATTATCAAAGGAAAGATGAAACAGCTTGGTACAAAGAACATGGGAGCGTATCTTCGCAAGATGGCGATTGACGGTTACATCATCAAAGTGGACTACACGCAGCAAAAGAAACTTGCCGCCGCAGTATCGCGTGCAGCGGCAAATATCAATCACATTTGCCGCCGAATTAACTCCACAGGACACTTCTATGCGGACGATGTTGCAGAGCTGAAAGAAAGGCAGGCTGAGATATGGCGATTACTAAAATCAAGCCAATCCGAGGAACTGTGAACAAGGCTCTCGCATACATTCTTGATCCGCAGAAAACAGATGACCAGCTCTATGTCTCTTCCTATGGTTGCGCTGCCAGCGATGCCGCAGCGAAGGAATTTGAGTGGACAAGAAATCTTGCTGCTCAACAAGGAATGCAGATGCCGAAGGTGATCGCCCGACATCTGATCCAATCCTTTGCGGTTGATGAAGTCACGCCGGAACAAGCGCATGAAATCGGTAAGCAGTTTGCCGACGAATGGCTCAAGGGAAAGTACGAGTATGTGATTGCAACGCACATCGACAAGGGGCATTGCCACAATCATATTATCTTTAACGCTGTCAACTATGTTGACTTCCATGCGTACCGAAGCAATAAGAAAACCTATCGTGAGATGCGGCATCTCAGTGATGAGATATGTGCTGAACACGGGCTGTCAGTTATTCCTCCCTCTCAGGGAAAAGGCATGGACTACAAGGAATACACCGAAGCCAAACGCGGTACAAGTTGGAAGCAAAAACTCAAGCAGACCATTGATCGCTGTGTGATCACAGCAAAGGACTACGATGAGTTTTTGAAGCTGATGCAGGACGCCGGATATGAAATCAAAACCGGCAAATACATCTCCTTCCGTGCCGAAGGGCAAGAGCGTTTCACCCGTGCAAAAACCATCGGAGATAACTACACCGAGGACCGGATCAAGGAACGCATTCAAGGACGCAATGCCCGCAGACGGCAGATGCAGAACGGTAGGAAGAACATCTCTCTCATCAGCGATATTCAAAACAGAATTAAGCAGATCGACAGCAAGGGCTTTGAGCATTCTATGAAGATTAAGATCCTCAAAGAAGCCGCCAGAACGCTCAATTACCTCACTGAGAACGAGCTGCTTCAATATGCCGATCTTGAAAAGAAAGTCGAAGACATTCATAGTTCTTATGAGCGTACCGGCGCTGACTTGAAAGTTGTTGAAGCGCAGCTCCGAAAGGTGCAGCCGCTTATCAAGAATATCTCAACCTATCAAAAGCTCAAGCCGGTCTATGATGCCTACTCAAAGACGAAGAACAAGCCGAGTTTTCGAGCTGCGCACGAGGCAGAGCTTGTCGTTTTTGAAGCAGCAAAGAGTACATTGCTTGCTATGCAAGATGGTGAAAAACTTCCAAGTATGAAGTCTCTGCAAGCCGAGCAGCAACGCCTTTTGGAAGAGCAGCAGCGTCTCTACGACGAACGAGCAAGGCTCAAAAAAGAGGCTAAAGTGATTGATACCATGAAGGCAAATGTCGATGATTTCCTCAGTCCAACGCTTTCACAGGAGCATGAAAAAGCCAAAAGTAGCGAGTTGGAATAACCACCAAAGCCTGAGCCGTATGAATAAATCGGCTCAGGCTTTCTTCTTCGTAATGCGCTCCATGAACTTGAAATATATTTTGAATTTTTGGAGTATCGTATTGAAAATTTGAAGCGTTTGGTGTATAATATAATGAGTCTCACTATAAGCGTTTGAGAGAGGTGCTTTTATGAAGATAAGCTATAAGAAATTATGGGTCATGCTCATCGAAAGAGAGATCCCAAAATCAACTTTACGCAAGGATATAGAGCTGTCTCCTGGCACGATGAGTAAGCTCAATAAGAACGAGGATGTAGCTCTCTCTGTTCTGCTGCGCATTTGCGACTATTTGAATTGTGACATTGGAGATATATGTGAAGCTGTGCGAACGGGCAAGAAGTAGGTCCGAGTTTTCGTGCGGCTATTTTGTTATAGGTAGAGAAAAATACCTCAGCGAAAGGAGCATATATGGATGTCCTTGAGAATGCTGTGACTGAGAAAAATGCCCTCGTTGAAGCGGAGGCGTTTCCCACAGATGATCGAGTCACCTACAGAGACAGCACCTATGAAATTGTTTCTAAGGTTGCATATTTGATTGGTGTTCCGAAACGAATTTTTGATAATGAGCATGAAGCACCCAAAATAGAGATATACGAAAAACTTGATGCAGACAAAACGGCACGGATAATCCGTCATTTGTGTATCATAAGGACAGCGATTGAAAGAAACTTCAAGCATATCAACGAGCGTATGAAGTTTAGTTATCTCTCAATCAGCAGTATGCCGGAATATGTGCCGCAGGATAGCCTTCAACAACTAAATGCGGATGGCATTAGTTTTATAAAGAAGTCCAGCACGAAGCTAAGTCAGCATATCGTTGAGATAAACAAGCTGCTTTCTGATCGGATCAATAATTGCAAGAAGCTATTTCCTCTTTGGCTGAATTGGCTGTATGTAAAAAACCTCTTTCTCATGCCAGATGGCTTGAAAGAGGAAGGGACAAAAGCAGCAGCAGATATTTATTACGCTCACTTGCTCTTTTATCCTTACCAGATGTATATAAACTGGGAACCGGAGGATGTCGGTAATCTGCTCTATAACGATAAAAAATTCGTGACGCTGCTTTATCAAATGAACGGTGACTACTTTACAGAGTACAGTAAAGTTTCTGATGCTGGAAGTTACATTAAAGGAAGCATCTACGAGTTTATTGGTAGCAGCGAAAAGGTTGTCGTAGTGGTAGATTGTGAAAACTCTGATCCGTACAAGCTCTGCGCTACGCTCAAGAATCTTGACTATCAGTACACACAGAAGATAGCATCCATCATCCTGTTTGATGATGTGCATAGTGCATCTGCTTGGCGTATTCTGGATAGTTTTACCCACATCCCGGTCGAACACATGATGACCGAACGGGTAAAGCAGAACAAGTCTCTGGTCGATGTGATGCTGATTGCCCGAACTTGTCAGGAGCATTACAAAAACAATGTGGATTCCTTTATTTTGGTGTCCAGCGACTCCGACTATTGGGGACTGATTTCTTCTTTACCGGAGGCTCGGTTCCTTGTCATGATAGAGCGCGAAAACTGCGGACCGGATTTGAAGAACGCACTTGTCAATGCCGGTATATTCTATTGCTACATTGATGACTTCTACTCCGGCAATGCAGAGGATATTAAGATCGGCGCACTGTTCAAAGAGATGTATCATTACATAGATCAGGCGGTGCGGCTGAATATCTACGAGATGTTCACAGAGGCGTTAAGAGCGACTCGAATTGAAATGAGTTCTTCGGAACAGAAACAGTTTGTGGACAAGTATTTGAAAACGATGCAAATGTCCATTGCGGATAATGGCGATGTGACATTGGAAATAAGACGAAAATGAGTCCGTTATATCGGACAGTAGCCGTGATAGAATAAAATGAGGATCGGTTGGCAACCAAAAATGATCCTCAAGTATTGGAGATGAAGATATGGCATACCAGAGCGAAGCGGCTCTTGAGCAACAATTCATAGAGCAGCTAAACAAGCAGGAATACAGCACAGTCGATATTCCTGATTATGACGCATTGGTGGAGAACTTCAAAGTTCAGTTTGAAGCCTTCAATGCGCCCAAACTTGATACGCCTATCACCGATAAAGAGTGGGAGCGTATCTTTAACCTCATGCTTGGAAAGTCCGTGTTCCAGAGCGCAAAAATTCTGAGAGACAAGTTTGTCCTTGAGCGTGAGGACGGGACGAAGGTTTACCTTTCCTTCTTCGATCAGGATCACACCAAGAATATCTTCCAAGTTACACATCAGACAACGGTTGTAGGCAAGTATGTCAACCGCTATGATGTAACGATTCTTGTGAATGGCTTGCCGTTGATTCAGGTCGAGTTAAAGCGCAGGGGGATTGACATTCGAGAAGCAGTCAATCAGGTCATGCGCTATAAGAAGCACTCCTATAACGGACTATATCACTTCATTCAGCTTTTCATTGTCTCCAACGGCGTTGATACCAAATACTTTGCCAACTCCGACAGGGACTTGATGTATAGCCTCGCCTTCTTCTGGACGGATTTCAACAACATCCGTATTACCAACCTGAAGGACTTCTCAATCTCTTTTCTGGCAAGGGATCACATCATCAAGATGCTGACACGCTATACCATCCTGAACGATACGGATAAGATTCTGATGGTTATGCGCCCCTATCAGGTGTATGCCGTAGAAGCCCTTATAAGGCAGGCTACGCTCACAAATCGCAACGCCTATATCTGGCATACCACCGGTGCAGGAAAGACGCTGACATCCTTTAAGACAGCTCAAATCCTCGCAGCCAATCCGAACATCAAGAAGGTTATCTTCCTTGTTGACCGTAAGGACTTGGACTCTCAGACCACCGAAGAGTTTAACAAGTTTGAGGCTGGCTCTGTTGATGTCACAGATCGCACAGACATTCTTGTGCGGCAAATGAAGGATAAGAACCGGCAGCTCATTGTCACGACGATGCAGAAGATGGCAAATGCCGTTAAGCGTCCTCAATACGAAAAGGTAATGGACGCATACCGTGACGAAAAGGTTGTCTTCATCATTGATGAATGCCACCGCAGCCAGTTCGGAGATATGCACAAGGATATTGTTCGGCATTTCAAGAAAGCGCAGTTCTTTGGCTTTACCGGTACGCCCCGTTTTGAAGTGAACGGAAAGACGGAGGGCAAGATCACACAGACCACCGAAATGCTGTTTGGGGAATGTTTGCATAACTATCTGATCAAGGATGCTATCTTCGATAACAATGTCCTCGGTTTCCATATTGAGTACATAAAGACGATGGAAGGCGATTTTGACTGGGACGATCCGACACTGGCTGACGCGATTGATGTTGGCGAACTCTATATGTCGGATGAGAGAATGTCCCTCATTGCAAACCACATCGTCCAGAACCACAAAGCCAAAACGAGAAATGGTCAGTACACGGCTATCTTTGCTGTTTCCTCCATTGAAGCTCTTGTCAAATATTACGACATCTTCAAGAGGATCAAACACGATCTGAACATCAGCGGTATCTTCTCCTATGGGCAGAACGAAGATGCTGAGGGTAAGGACGAGCATAGCCGAGATGCTTTGGAGCGTATCATCAAGGACTATAACGAGATGTACGGCACGAATTTCTCTACCGACACCTTCTCCGCGTATCACAAGGATATTTCAGATCGTGTCAAAGGCAAGAAAACGAAGTCTCTGGACATTCTCATTGTCGTAAATATGTTCCTGACCGGCTTTGACAGCAAGCAGCTCTCTGTGCTGTATGTGGACAAGGATTTGAAGTATCATGATCTGCTGCAAGCCTATTCTCGCACGAACCGTGTCGAGAAAGAAACAAAACCGTTTGGTATCATCATTTGCTACCGCAACCTCAAGAAACGGACAGATGATGCGCTGACGCTCTTCTCCAAGAGTCAGGACACCTCCGGCATTGTCGTTCCGGGCTATCAGTATTTTGTTGAGAAGTTCAATGAAATGGTTATGAAGCTCAAGGAAGTGGCACTCTACCCTGAGTCCGTCGATACAATGCAGAGCGAGGATGACCAGAAGAAGTTTGTCATCACTTTCCGTGAGCTGACAAAATACCTCCAATCTTTGCAGACATTCATTGAGTTCAGCTTTGATCAGGATGCACTCATCATGTCCGAGCAGGAGTATCAGGACTACAAGAGCAAGTATCTGATGCTTTACTCCCGGCAAAAAACTGATCGAGAAGTCGTATCTGTCCTGAATGATGTGGACTTCTGCATTGAGATCATGGAGAGTGACCGCATCAATGTTGCCTATATCATGAATTTGATCCGCAACATCCACTTTGATGACAAGAAGCAGAAGGACTACGACATCAAGCACATCAAGGAAGAATTGAGCAGGACGGATAATCCGCAGTTGCTTCGCAAGGTTGAAATTCTTCAAGCGTTCTTGGATCGTGTCGTTGTTGGACTTGAAAGTGCGGATGAGATTGACGCTGCATACAACGACTTTGAAAATGAAGCAAAACGAGAAGAGATCGTTGCTTTCGCAAAGACTGAGGATATTGATTCCTCCATGCTGACGGACATCATTTCTGAGTATGAGTTCTCCGGCACAATGGATGCAGGAAACATCCGTGACCGTATTGAGAAGCCCATGCCGCTGCTCAAGAAGAGGTCTTTGGTCAACCGGATCGTCGAATTTATCCGGCAGCACACTGAGAAATACCAATAAGGAGAGAGAACAATGGATAATTCTATTCAGGCTCACCAGAAAGAGCTTTGCAACAAACTATGGGCGATGGCAAATGCCCTGAGAGGTAACATGGAGGCATACGAGTTCAAGAACTATATCTTGGGCATGATCTTCTATTACTACCTCTCCGACAAGACCGAGAAGTACATGGTTAATCTTCTCAAAGACGATAATATCAGCTACGAGGATGCTTGGAATGACGAAGAATATAAGGCTGCCATCGTAGAAGAAGCTCTGCGTGACCTCGGCTACATCATCGAACCGGAGTATTTGTTCCGCAAGATGGTCAAGATGGTTGAGAACCGTTCCTTCGACATTGAGTTCTTGCAGAAAGCAATCAACGCTCTGATGGAATCCACTATCGGCAACGATTCGCAGGAAGACTTTGACGGATTGTTCTCCGATATGCAGCTTGATTCTACGAAGCTGGGGCATACCGTTAAAGATAGAAGTGCTGTCATGGCGAAAATCATTGCTTCTCTGGACGAGATCAATTTCAGCGTGGATGACACGAAGATTGATGTGTTGGGTAATGCCTACGAGTATCTGATCGGTCAGTTCGCTGCCACAGCCGGTAAGAAAGCCGGTGAGTTCTATACGCCTTCGGGTCCTGCCGAGCTGCTGTGCCGTCTTGCTTGTCTTGGCTTAACCGATGTTAAGGACGCAGCCGATCCGACTTGCGGTTCCGGCTCTCTGCTGCTTCGCCTCAAGAACTATGCAAATGTGCGTAACTACTACGGTCAGGAATTGACCTCGACCACCTATAACCTTGCCCGAATGAACATGATCCTTCGCGGCATCCCGTATCGTAACTTCAATATCTACAATGGCGATACGCTTGAACATGACTACTTCGGAGACATGAAGTTCCGTGTTCAGGTTGCAAATCCTCCGTATTCTGCAAATTGGTCTGCTGATATGCACTTCATGGAGGACGAGCGTTTCAATGAATACGGCAAACTTGCGCCTAAGAGCAAGGCTGACTTTGCTTTTGTGCAGCACATGGTTTACCACATGGACGAAGACGGACGAGCTGTTGTTCTGCTGCCTCACGGCGTTCTGTTCCGTGGCGCAGCGGAAGAAGTGATCCGTAAGCACCTGATTCAAAAGCTGAATGTGCTGGACGCTGTTATCGGTCTTCCTGCAAACCTCTTCTTTGGCACAGGCATTCCGGTATGTGTTCTTGTCCTCAAGAGGGAGCGCAACGGCAACTCTGATAACATCCTCTTCATTGATGCGTCCAACGACTTTGAAGCCGGAAAGAATCAGAATATCCTCCGTGAGTGCGACATTGATAAGATTGTCGAAACCTACGAGCATCGTGTGGATGTCGATAAGTACGCCCATGTTGCCACTATGCAGGAGATTGAAGAGAACGGATTCAATCTGAACATTCCTCGCTATGTTGATACCTTTGAGCCGGAAGAGGAAATTGACCTCAATGCTGTTGCAGCAGAAATCCGCAATATTCAAGCTGAGATCAAAGGCATCGACGCACAACTGAAACCGTTTTTCGATGAGCTGGGACTTGATTTCCCCTTTGATGTGGAGGGCAAGTAATTATGGAAAATGTATCCTCAAGTAACGGTCTTGAGAAGCGTCCGAAACTCCGGTTTCCGGGCTTCGATGAGCCGTGGAAAGAAACTACTTTATCTGCGCTTTTCTCTAAAAGTACACAGAAAAATGCTGATGGACACATCACGAATGTAATTTGCAATTCCGCAAAGCTCGGTCTTATTCCACAACGCGAGTATTTTGATAAGGACATTGCAAACAGCGATAACACAAACGGCTATTATATCATCCAGCAAAATGACTTCGTATATAATCCGCGCAAATCGTCCGATGCTCCATACGGTCCGATCAGCAGCTATAAGTATGCAGAGGATGGCATTGTTTCTCCGCTGTATCTTTGTTTTCGTGCGAAAGACGAAATTAACCCTCTGTACTACGAGTGGTACTTCCGGTCATCGGCTTGGCATAGATACATTTATATGTCGGGTGATAGTGGTGCGAGACATGACAGAGTAAGCATCAAAGACGATACTTTCTTTGCTATGCCCATCAACCTTCCGTCAGAGCAGGAACAGAGCAAAATTGCGTCCTTTCTCCAAAGTCTGGATGATAGAATTGCTGCACAAGAGAAACTTGTGGCATCCCTCAAGAAGCATAAAAGAGGTGTCGTTAGCAAAGTCTTTTCGGAGATTGAAAGAGAATGCAGCACGATCCGCTTAGGTGATTATGTGAGCATTCATCGAGGCGGCTCGCCTCGTCCAATAGACGCTTATATTACTGATGATACGGATGGCATCAACTGGATCAAGATTGGCGATACTTCTGCTGATGACCTTTACATTACTCGGACAAGAGAAAAAATTGTTCCCTCTGGTGCAAAGAAATCCAGAAGAGTTTTTCAGGGGGATTTGATCTTATCAAACTCTATGAGTTTTGGAAGACCGTACATCCTTCAAATTGACGGATGCATCCATGACGGGTGGCTACTCATTCGAGATGAGAACAATGTCTTTGAGAAGAGATTCTTGTGTTACTATCTCGGCTCAGATAATGTGATCGCTCAATATAAACGCTTTGCTGCTGGTAGTTGCGTAAACAATCTTAATTCTGAATTGGTAGGAAATGTTGAAATCTGCTGTCCGCCTTACAGAACACAACAAAAAATCGCAAATATGCTAACTGTTTTGGATTCGCGTATAGATCACGCAAGTCGTACTCATGTGGCACTACTGCGAATTCGCACTTCATTATTGCAACAGCTCTTTATATGAAGAGCTGCTGCAACATAAAGCATCGCAGTCTGCTTAAACTGCTCCGACGCTGTTCTTCATTAGAAATACGAGCATCAACTTTGCATAAAAAACTTCCCCAATATCGTTGCTCGTCGATGGAGGGATAAGGAACTTCTATTCCCTCAAGATTTTTTCGACTGATCCTTTGGCGTGTTCCACCGGCAAGAAAGGAATTAACTGTTTTTAGATATTGCTCAGAACATAGGAATTGGAGAAGGTAATTCCTATCTATGACAGATGAGTCTGTTCTGATAACAGTGCAATCAACGGCTGTAATCCTTCTTTCTGTGCTTTTGGGCAATAGGCAGGCTCTCCCGGCTGGCTCTGGCAATCTGGAAATGAGAATATCACCGTCATATATTTCCAAACAGTTTAGGCGGTGGAATGTAGTCTCTGAAATGTATTTGGCATTTTGAGTTTTATCTATGTAAACGCCAAAGCCGACATTTCCCGTCTGAATAAGTCGGATTCCATCTAATGCTTGATCCTTAGACTCAATCCAATCACCATCGGCAAATAATACGGAAACTTCCTTAAGATTTCGCTTCTCGCAACTATCACTCAATTTAGCAAAAACCTTTCGTAGCAATCCTCTTTTATGCTTCTTGAGGGATGCCACAAGTTTCTCTTGTGCAGTTATCCGTTCATCAAGTTTTTTGAGGAAATCAGCAATGTGAGTTTGTTCCTTCAATGAAGGTAAGTGAAGAATTACACTCATGTAATCATCAAAAGAGATGTTCAGCAACCCGTCCATACGAACGCTTGAAGAAACAAGGCGTTTAAGCTGTCTATCTATCTTAGGATTATTCAAGGCAGTAGCAACATAGGGCGTATGCTCTGCGCCACTGACCTTGAAACAATGATAGACATACGGAATACGCGCCTCATCTTCGGTCAGCTCGTAACAGCAGCCATACTGTTTTGCTTTTGATGCACCGTGATTGTATGCCAATTCGCCTTTCTTTAGGAGAATATATTTCTTGAGACTTTGACCAGCATTGTCTCGTGAATACTTTTCGGACTGCATGATAAAGCCATTTCCTGCACTAAGCATCATAATAGGCGCATTTGAGGTGGGATCAGTACGATTAACCAATGAAGCGATTTGACCTAATGTAATTGTTCTGTACGGCTCATCGAAGCCCGGAAACCGGAGTTTCGGACGCTTCTCAAGACCGTTACT
>OKRW01003272.1_pt1 | contig 10611 bp, 5 predicted proteins | sample 1601151 | NCBI WGS metagenome assembly OKRW01 (sample SAMEA3541471, study PRJEB24748) | human gut metagenome | biome: human gut; feature: human-associated habitat; material: faeces | place: China | collected 2012 | reverse complement strand
ACCACGGAAAACCCGTCCTTTGAGATCAACTCGGCGCTTTTGTCCCGGTGCAAGGTGTTTGTGCTCAACGCCCTAACCCCCGAAGAGGTGACGGGGCTTCTGCGCCGGGCGCTGACCGATGAGCGGGGCTTCGGCGGCCAGCAGGTGCAGGTGGACGACGACACCCTGGGCATGATCGCCCGGTTTGCCAACGGCGACGGCCGCACGGCGCTGAACACGCTGGAAACGGCGGTGCTCAACGGCCGGCGCGAAGGGGACAAAACCGTGGTGGAACGGTCGCTGGTGGAGCAGTGTGTCTCCAAAAAATCGCTGCTGTACGATAAAAACGGTGAAGAACATTACAACCTGATCTCCGCGCTGCACAAGTCCATGCGCAATTCGGACCCGGACGCGGCGGTGTACTGGCTGGCCCGCATGCTGGAAGCCGGCGAGGACCCGCTGTACGTAGCGCGGCGCGTGGTGCGCTTTGCCAGTGAGGATGTGGGGCTGGCGGACCCCCGCGCGCTGGAACTGGCGGTGGCCGCGTATCAGGCGTGCCACTTCATCGGCATGCCGGAATGCTCGGTGCACCTGACGCAGGCGGTGGTATACCTGTCGCTGGCGCCCAAGTCCAACGCGCTCTACACCGCCTACGAGGCCGCCAAAACGGACGCGCTTCGCCAGCTGGCCGAGCCCGTGCCGCTGGTCATCCGCAACGCCGTCACCCCGCTGATGGCCCGCGAGGGCTATGGACAGGGATATCAGTACGCCCACGATACACAGGACAAGCTGACCACGATGCAGTGCCTGCCGGACTCGCTCAAAGGCAAAACCTATTATCACCCCACCGGGCAGGGGCTGGAAACCCGTTTCAAGACGCGGCTGGAAGAAATCCGTGCCTGGCACAAGCGCAACGGATAACTACCGGCCATTTCCCCGGCGCACCTGCGCATCATGCACGGCCGGGCCGCTTAGCACGCGTCCGATATCGTCAAATCGCGATCCATGGCAGGGGCATTCCCAGATGCGGGCCTGCGCGTCATAGACCAGCCGGCACCCCATGTGCGGACAGCGCGGGGCCCAATGCCTCGCCGCCAGACCGCCCGCATACCGCCCCGCCAGCCCCAGCAGAAAGCGCGGCGTCACGCCTCCGCGCTGGCCGCAGTAGAGGTCATACCCCTCCCCCGGCAGCCCCAGCACGCGTGCGCTGATGATCTGAGCTGCCAGCATCGCCCCTATCAGCCCCTGTCCGCCATAGCCGCCCGCCACAAACAGATTGGGGGTCTTTCGACTGTAGAGGCCGATGAAGGGCAGGCCATCCGCCGTGACGCATTCCGCGCCGCCGTATACGCCCGCCGGTTCGCCGCATCCCAGGGCGGGTGCGTATGTCCGGCGAAAGGTCTCAAGCGCCGAACGGTTTTCCCGCGCGCCCACAGGCCCTCCATTGAGCTGAAACAGCGCGCCGTCATGCAGATTCCGAAGCGCATAGCGCCCATCCGCATCCAGGTAGATGCCCTCAAACCGCGCCGCGGCCTCCAGCGGCATCAACCACCCCTGTCGCTGCTGCATCCTGAGAAAATACCAGCCAGGCGTATTGACGATGGGGTATCCCGTGGCGATCATGATATACGGCGCCTGAATGCTTCCGCGCTCGGTATGGACCATGTTGGTTTCCAGCGAGGTAGCACGGGAGCCTTCATAGATCTTCACGCCATTCCGTGCCGCCTGTGCCGCCAGATAGCGAAGAAAGCGCGCGGGGTTCAGCATGCCCATGTCCTTGACGGTAAGCGCCGCTGCGGCGGGCAGCGGACACAGAGAAGGCGCGCCCACCGTGGCAGCCACCCCCGCCCGCATCATGGCCTGCGCCTCCCGCTCCAACAGGCGCATGCCGCCGTCCTTTTCGGTTACCACCCGCACATCGGCGTCCCGCCAGCCGGAGGAAGGTCCTTGCTCACCGGCCAGTTCACGCAGCGCGCGAAAGGCGCCGGACAGCGTCTGGGCATAGGCGCCGGCAGCTCCGGCTCCGAGCTGCTTTTCCACACGCGCATAGCGCAGTCCGCCGCACAGGCTCACCACGCCCGCACAGCATCCGGAGGCGCCGCTTCCCAGACGGACGGCCTCCACGAGCGCCACGCGCAGGCCTGCGCGGCTGAGCCACAGAGCCGTCATCAGCCCTGTCAGCCCGCCGCCGACCACCGCCGCGTCCGCGCTGTGTCGTCCCCGCAGAATCGGGTATTCCTGCTGTTCCCTGTGCATCCAAAAGGTTTTCTGCTGCATGCCGTCGCCTCCATTGGGTTTGGCATACAGTGTTCCCCGGCGCACGCCGCTGCATGCCTCGCCCTTGCGCGGTGCTTCTGTGGCGCGCAGCATCGTCCGTCATGCGTCGGGCGCAAGAAAAAGGAAGGATTTCTTATGGCAAAAATCATCGTCACCTATGGCGTCCCCGCGGATGGCTTCAGCCTGCTGGCCGGTCATGAAATTGTGATTCCGCCGCATGGAACCGCCTTTTCCCGCGAGCAGCTCATCGGGCTTCTTCCGGATGCCGACGCCGTGCTGGCCTGCACCGCGCTGGATCGTGAGATGATCGCGGCAGCCAAAAAACTGCAGCTCATCGTATGCTATGGCGCGGGCTATGATGCCATCGACGTGGCCGCCGCCACGTCGCACGGGATTCCGGTGGTCAACACGCCGGAGTGCGTCACCAGGCCCACGGCCGAAATGGCCATCGCGCTCATCACCTCGCTGGCCCGCCGCCTTCCTGAGCTCAACGCGCTGATGCATACCCGCCCCCCGCGCGAGCTATTCGGCATGGGACGCCGCATGGGCACCTCGCTGGACGGGTCCGTGCTGGGCGTGGTGGGCATGGGCCGCATCGGCGGCAGGGTAGCGGATTTTGCCCATTTGATGGGCATGCGCGTGCTGTATACCGCCCGTACCCCCAAGCCGGAGCGAGACGCGCTGGGCGATACGCGCGTATCGCTGGAGGACCTGATGAAAAACAGCGATTTCATCACCCTTCACTGTCCCCACACGCCTCAGACCGAAGGCATGATTTCGCGCGAAATGATCGCGCTGATGAAGCCCACGGCTTACCTGATCAATACCGCGCGCGGCCCCGTGGTCGATGAGGATGCGCTGATAGAAGCGCTGCGCGCTCATCGCATCGCCGGAGCCGCACTGGATGTGTTTGCGAGCGAGCCGGATATCAATCCGGCCTTTGCTGCGCTTGACAATGTGCTTCTGACCCCCCATGCGGGCAGCAACACCCTGCATGCCCGCAACGAAATGGCCCGTGCCGCCAGCAGACGCATTCTGGACCGGCTGGCCGGACGCATCCCGCAGAACCTGCTCAACCCCGAAGCGCTGGCCCACGAAAAAGCGTAATAACACAGTTGCTTCTCCCCCGCCCCGCTGCGGGGGCTTTTTTTGTCCTCTTTTGACCTTCTCTGGCAAAGAAGCGCGACCCGGACATATCCTTCTGCCCCGCCACATACATACATGTGCAAAGGAGTGATCCCCATGAGCAATAAGCCTCTACGGGTCCGGGAAAAGGGCACGCTGCTCCAGGCGCCGCCCGCTGCCAAACCGGCGCGAGCCGGTCCCCTCGTGCGCCTGAAGGAAGCCCTGCGCCGTCCCCGGCTGCGCCGGACCGCCACACAGGCCGGCCTGTGCCTGTGCCTGCTGGGCCTGTGTGCCGCCTACACTTTGGGCCTGGGCGACAACGCCACCGCCGTGGTGGCCGGGAAGCGCGAGCTGCCCATCTACAGCGTCGAGCGGGACGACAAGGTGCTGGCCATCAGTTTTGACGCCTCGTGGGGAGCGGACAAAACCCTCTCCATTCTGGACATTCTGGATGAGCACGGCGTCAAAACGACCTTCTTCCTGGTGGGCGGCTGGGTGGATAAATACCCGGACATGGTGAAGGAAATCTTTGCGCGCGGGCATGAGATCGGCAATCATTCGGACACACACCCGCACATGAGCCAGCTTTCCGAATCCGCCATCAAAGACGAGCTGCGTATCATGAGCGACAAAGTGGAAAAACTAACAGGCGTACGGCCTACGCTGTTCCGTCCGCCCTACGGCGATTACAACAACCGCGTGGTCGAGGTGTCCCGCGCCGAAGGGTATGAGTGCGTGCAGTGGAGCATTGACAGTCTGGACTGGAAGGACCGCGGCACGGAGGACATCATCAAGCAATGCACCTACCGCGTCAATAACGGGGACATCGTCCTGTTCCACAACGACAGCAACGACATCGTCAACGCGCTTCCCACCGTAATCAAGCACTATCAGGGACTTGGCTACACGATTATCCCGGTGAGCGAGCTTCTGCTGGACGGCGAGTATACCATCGACGTGCAGGGCAAGCAGCATCCCAAGGAAACCTAAAAACCAAAGCATGACATGAGGTGAGCAACATGGAAGAAACGGGAAACATCATTCATCTGAGGGGTCAGATCTGCCAGAGCCTGCAGTTCGGGCACGAGCTGTTCGGCGAGCAATTCTACGTGACCACCCTGCGCGTGCCGCGCCTGAGCGGGGCGGAGGACTTTCTGCCCATCACCATCAGCGAGCGACTGCTGATCGACGAGCCGCTGACGGCGGGCAGTATGCTGTGCCTGGAAGGACAGCTGCGCAGCTACAACAAGGTTATCGAGGGTGCCGGCAGGCTTTTGATCACCGCGTTTGCCCAGCGGATTCTCAACTGCGAGGAGGACGAGGAAAACCCCAACCGCGTGCAGCTGACCGGCGCGCTGTGCAAGCCCCCAAGCTACCGCACCACGCCCTTTGGCCGTGAGATCGCGGACCTGATGCTGGCTGTGAACCGTTCCTATGGCAAAAGCGACTACATTCCCTGCATCACCTGGGGCCGCACCGCGCGCTACGCCGCCAACCTGAAAATCGGCGACCGGGTGCAGCTGGTGGGCCGCTTCCAGAGCCGCGCCTATCAAAAGCAGCTGCCCGATGGCACCGCGCTCAACAAGGTCGCCTACGAAGTGAGTGTCAGCCGTCTGAGCACCGTGCGTGACGAGCCCCGGCGAGACTTTCATACCCTTCCGCCACAGATGCAAAGCCCCGGAGCCCTGACCGGCGCCCGGGACTGCCAGGGCGCAAGGTCCTGACGCGCAACCGGCCTCCTGGAAACAGGAAGCCGGCTTTTCTTTTCTCCCGAAGGGCCGGTAGCTGCCTCCGGGGGCCGGTTTCCTGGAGGGCGAATTGGAAACAAAAGATAGGCTGCCTTGATTTTTGTATGAGGGCACAGCTGAAAAGGCGAGGGTGGGCAGGCTGTGAGGCCGCTGCTCTTTTTGTGTATTTTGCAGGGTCAAAGCGGCCTGGCTTTCTGGCGGGAAAACCGTTTTTCAGATGCCTTTTGGGCTCTCCGTTTCAAAAGTCAGACTGCCAATTTTACGGATAAAATTCTTGAAAAATCTTCTAAAATGGACTTGACGAAAAGGCTGTTCACCGAATACAATAACCATAGATCGTTCAAAGAGAATGTGCTTCGAAACGCAAATCTTTGCCGTTAGGAGGAAGTTCCGATGCTGTATCATGCGCCATCGGCTGAAATCCGCGATACCTTTCATCAGGGCACGAACCGCCGTGCCTATGAAATGCTCGGCGCACATCCATGCTACGAGGGCGACCAGCGCAAATGGCATTTCTGCGTATGGGCTCCCAACGCCAAACACGTGGCGCTGGTGGGATCGTTTAACGACTGGGACAAAAGTGCGACCCCCATGCAAAAGCAATACGACGGCACCTGGGAATTGCGCTTGAGCGAGGACGAGCTTTGGAAAAATGTACCGCAGGACGGTTACCCCACCTACAAGTACGCCGTGTGGGGGGCGGATGACCTGTGGCGGATGAAGGCCGACCCCTTCGGCTTCTTCAGTCAGCTCCGGCCCAACAATGCCAGCCGCCTCATCGATCTGGACAATTACCACTGGAGCGACCAGGACTGGATGGCCGCCCGGCATGATTTCAACCCCTACATCAGCCCCGTCAACATCTACGAGGTCCACATCGGCTCCTGGCGGCGCCATCCGGACGGCTCCATGTACAGCTACCGGGAGTTTGCCGACGAAGTGATCCCCTACATTCAGGAGATGGGCTACACCCATATCGAGCTGCTGCCCGTGATGGAACATCCCCTCGATATGAGCTGGGGTTATCAGGTGACGGGCTTCTACTCCGCCACGGCGCGTTACGGTACGCCGCTGGAGCTGATGTCGCTCATCGACCGGTGCCACCAGGCGGGCATCGGCGTGATTCTGGACTGGGTTCCGGCCCATTTTCCGAGAGATGCTTACGGACTGTCCGGGTTCGACGGGACATGCCTGTATGAGCACAAAGACCCGAGACAGGGGGCGCATCCGCATTGGGGAACGCTGATCTATAATTACGGCAGACCGCAGGTAAGCAACTACCTGATTGCCAATGCGCTTTACTGGGTGGAGCAGTTCCATGCAGACGGAATCCGGATGGACGCGGTCGCTTCCATGCTGTATCTCGATTACGGAAAGCAGGATGGCGAATGGATTGCCAACATGTACGGCGGCAATGAAAATCTGGAAGCGGTCGAATTTTTAAAGCATACAAACAGCATGATTCAAAAACGCGGCAGGGGCGCGGTTACGATCGCGGAGGAATCCACAGCATGGCCGAAGGTGACGGGCGATTTAAACGATGGTGGTCTTGGCTTTACGATGAAATGGAATATGGGCTGGATGAACGATTTCCTCGACTACATGCAGTATGACCCATATTTCCGTGCGTATCATCACAACGATCTGACGTTTTCGATGGTTTATGCGTATTCCGAAAAGTTCATGCTCGTGTTATCCCATGACGAGGTCGTTCACGGCAAAGCATCGATGCTTAGCAAGATGCCGGGAGAGGAAGCGGACAAATTCGCGAACCTGCGCGCAGGCTACGGTTATATGATGACGCATCCGGGCAAGAAGCTTTTGTTTATGGGACAGGATATCGCAGAGTACGACGAGTGGAACGAAGAGCGGGGCGTGGAATGGGAACTGCTAAAATATGATCATCATGAGCAAATACGCCGGTTTGTGAAGCGGTTAAACGAGCTGTATCGTAAAAACCCTGCGCTGTATGCGGAAGACGACAGCTGGGACGGCTTCGAATGGATTGACTGCATTGATGCGAACGAATGCACGCTTTCCTATCTGAGAAAGAGCGACAAAGAGGAAGAGACGCTTTTGGTAAGCCTGAACTTTGCAAACGTGGACAGACCGGAGTATCGGGTGGGTGTACCTTTTGAAGGAAAATATACGGAAGTTTTAAACTCTGACGATATCGCCTTTGGCGGAAAAGGAAGAATTAACTCCTATGTACTGGAAGCGGAAGAAATCGCATCCGACGGCAGGGAAAATTCGATCCTGATGCATCAGGCGCCGCTGTCTGTGAGCATTTTTGCCTATACGCCTTACACGGACGAAGAAAAAGAAGAGCGTAGAAAGATCGCCGAGGCTGCCCAAAAAGCGGCGGAAGAGGCTGTGAGAAAAGCCGCAGAGGAAGCTGCGAAAAAAGAAGCAATCGCTAAAAAAGCAGCGGAGGAGGCTGCAAAGAAGGAAGAAGCTGCGAGAAAAGCTGCCGAAGAGGCAGCTGAAAAGGAAGCGGTGGCAAGGCAGGCAGCAGAAGAGGTCGTAAGAAAAGCGGATGCTGCCAAAAAAGCGGTGGAAGAGGCTGCGAAGAAAGCAGCTGCCATGAAAAAGAAAACCCTGAAGGAAGAGCTGACCGAAAAGGCAGAGCAGGCGGACAGCGCGATTCTTGAGGGAAAAGAAAAAGAAAAGCCTGCACGCCGCACGACCCGCAAAAAGACAGCGACCGCGAAGTCTGTCGCAGCGAAAGAGACGGCGGCTAAGAAGCCTGCGTCTGCAGCTAAGAAGTCTACCTCTTCCGCGAAAGTGACGAAAGGAACCAAAGCATGAGGAAGGTGCTGATGTCCGGCGCAGCATTTTTGACATCCTCCGTGACACTGACAGGCGAGGAGATAGAAAGCCTTGCACCGGACGAATCCTTAAAGGATATGGAAAAACAGCTGAGCCTGCTGGAACGCTACTTAAACGAGCTGCCGGACAAGCTTCTGGGGCTTGGCGTCCGCACGGTGCTGGCGCTCATCCTGTTTGTGATCGGCAGCAGACTGATTGCGATGATCCGGCATTTTTTCAGACGGGCGATGGAGCGTTCCAGCGCGTCGGAGGAAGCGGCGCAGTTTCTGGACTCCTCGATTAAGTTTGTTTCGTATACGATTCTGGTGTTCATGATTCTGCAGCTGTTTGGTGTGGAGGCAGCAAGCATTGCGACGGTGATCGGTTCGGTCGGCGTAACGATCGGTCTGGCGATCCAGGGAAGCTTAAGTAACTGTATTGGCGGAATCCTGATTATGATGCTGAAGCCGTTTCATGTCGGAGATTATATCATCGAAGGGGGCGGTAACGAAGGGATTGTTCAGCAGATATCTGTCTTTTATACGAAGCTTGCAACCTATGACAATCAGATTATTCTGATCCCGAACGGAAACCTCGCAAACAGCAGCCTGACGAACGTGACGGATGAGGCGGAAAGGCGTGTGGATTTGAAAGTCGGAATTTCGTATGATTCTGATATCCGCAGCGCACGGAAAGCAGTGCAGGAAATTGCGAAGAAAAACCCGTATGTGCTTCCGGAGCGGGAGATCACAGTCAACGTAGACGAACTGGCAGACAGCAGTGTTGTCCTTGTTGTGAAATTCTGGGCGAAGAAGGAAAACTACTGGCAGGCGCGCTATACGATGCTGGAGGATATCAAATACGGATTCGATGAAGCGGGCATCCGCATTCCGTATCCGCAGATGGATGTACATCTGGAGTCCGGGACTTGACTTACAAGAAAATCCATGTATAATTATTTCATATCTGCATAGAGCAGAAAAAGTCGGCGTGCGAGCCTTATCGCCCGCCGCTTTTTTTCCTCTTTACGCACCGGTTTGAGCGTATATATAGCCTGCCGGGGCAAAAGGTGGACACAAAGCTCGTTTGAACGGGCAATTTCACAGATGAAAGGAGACAAACGTAAAAAGTATGATAAAAGAACTGATGAAGTCGATCAGGGAATACAAGCGCGATTCGATTCTGACACCGATTCTGGTATCTCTGGAAGTGGTCATGGAATGTATCATCCCGTTTATAGTCGCTCAGCTGGTCAATGAAATTAAAGCCGGAAGCGGTATGGGCGTCATTTCACGGTATGGTCTGATTCTGGTGGTGATGGCGCTTATGTCTCTTGCATTCGGAGCCGGTGCCGGTTCGGTCTGCGCGTCCGCGTCCTGCGGATTCGCCAAAAACCTGCGCAAGGATATGTTTTACCGGATTCAGGATTTTTCCTTTGAAAACATCGACAAATTTTCTACCTCGTCTTTAGTGACGAGAATGACGACGGACGTTATGAACGTCCAGCTGGCATTTATGATGCTGATCCGACTTGCGATCCGCAGCCCGCTGATGTTGATCTTTTCCTTTACGATGGCGTTTATTATGGGCGGAAAGATGGCGCTGATCTTCCTGGTGGTCATCCCGATTCTGGGGATCGGACTGTTTGCCGTGATCCATAAGGTAGGCCCGCTGTTTAAACGGGTATTCCGTAAGTACGACGCTCTGAACAATTCGATTCAGGAAAATGTCAAGGGCATGCGCGTGGTAAAATCCTTTGTGCGCGAGGCGTACGAAAAAGAAAAATTCCATCATGCGGCAGAAGAGGTTTGTCAGGATTTCACCCGCGCGGAGAAGATTCTGGCGATCAACAGCCCTCTGATGCAGTTCTGCCTGTATGTGGTTATGATTTTTGTCCTGTCCTTTGGTTCTTATACGATCATCACGAGCGGCGGTCTGGATCTGGACGTTGGACAGTTTTCTGCCCTTTTAGTATACAGCTTCCAGATATTAAATAGCCTGATGATGTTCTCAATGGTATTTGTCATGGTGACGATGGCTGCGGAATCCGCACAGCGAATCGTGGAAGTGTTAAAAGAGGACAGTACGCTGACAAGTCCTGCAGACCCGGTGGAGGAAGTGGCAGATGGTTCGATCGATTTCGACCATGTCAGCTTCAAATATTCTCTGCAGGCGGAGAAGATGGCGCTTGCCGATATCGATCTGCATATCCGTTCCGGAGAGACGATTGGAATTATCGGTGGCACCGGTTCTTCGAAGTCTTCCCTGATCCAACTGATTTCCAGACTTTATGACGCGACAGAGGGCGTTGTAAAGGTTGGCGGAAAAGACGTCAGAGAATATGATCTGGAAGTGCTGCGCAACCAGGTAGCAGTTGTATTGCAGAAAAATATTCTGTTTTCCGGAACGATCAAGGAAAACCTGCGCTGGGGCAACCAGAACGCGACGGATGAGGAATTAAAGGAAGCATGCCGTCTGGCGCAGGCGGATGAATTTATCATGCAGTTCCCGGATCAATACGATACGCATATCGAACAGGGAGGCAGCAATGTGTCCGGCGGTCAGAAGCAGAGACTTTGTATCGCAAGAGCGCTGTTAAAGAAGCCGAAGATCCTGATTCTCGACGATTCGACCAGTGCGGTGGATACCAGGACGGACGCACAGATCCGCAAAG
>OKRW01003270.1_pt1 | contig 10618 bp, 13 predicted proteins | sample 1601151 | NCBI WGS metagenome assembly OKRW01 (sample SAMEA3541471, study PRJEB24748) | human gut metagenome | biome: human gut; feature: human-associated habitat; material: faeces | place: China | collected 2012 | reverse complement strand
TCTGCAATAAAAACTTTATTCTTATTTTTATTTACAATAATAAAATCAATTTCACCTACTTTCGGAGTGTTTATATTTATATTCTGTTTTTTACCTTTTTGTCTAAATGATTCTATATTTCTACAATATGGATATTTGTTTTGTTGAAATATTTTTTCTATTTCATTTTCTAATAGACGATCATGTTCTAATCCTTTCTTATTCATAAAATCAACCATACCTTTGTCCTTTAACCATTCTTCAGGCATATTATTCCAGTGTATCATATTTGAAGCAATAACCATCATGCTTTCTGCAATCGTGGGATGCGTGTTTGCCACCCGGTTTAACATGGGGTACCTCGGACTGATCTTGGGCTGTGTGCTCACCGGCACGATCGTCGGTCTGTTAAACGGTCTGTTTTATGTAAAATTGAGAATTCCGTCGATGATTGTTACAACGGGTCTCGCATTGATTTATGAGTCACTCGCGAACTATATCGCAGGCGGCGTGGAGCAGACGCTTCCGTCAAATCTGCGCGCATTCGGTCAGATGCCGTGGGATATTATCCTGGCGATTGTTGCGTGCATTGTAGCATATATCTTTTTGAATTATACGAAAATCGGAACTTACACCTATGCAATCGGAAGCAACGAGTTCGTTGCCAAGAACATGGGTATCAATGTCAATAAATACAAGGTGCTTGCATTTGTGTTAAGCGGCGCGTTCTTGGGAGTTATGGCGATCTTAACCATCAGCTACGGTTCCTCCATGGTGGCGGTAACCGGTATGGCGTCCATGAGTCGTAACTTCGTACCGACGATGGGATGCTTCTTCGGACTGGCGTTCAAGAAATACGGTATGCCGCTGCAGGCGATTGTGATCGGTGAGTTCGTCATCAACATCATTTTCTTCGGATTCATCGCACTTGGCGCCCCGACCGCGATTCAGGACGTCATCACAGGTCTGGCACTGCTTATCATCATCACCGTGACCACCAAAGTCACAAAAGGTGAAATTGTCAAGTAATCGAGGAGGAGAATGCAATGAGTGAAGTCAGATTACAGGTAAAAAATCTTTGCAAGTCCTTCGGTATTACGAAGGCAGTACAGAATGTTTCCTTTAATGTCAACAAGGGAGAGGTTCACGCGCTGATCGGGGAGAACGGTTCCGGAAAATCAACGCTGACCAACATGCTGACCGGTATTTACAGCATCGGAAGCGGAACCTTTATCCTCGACGGAAAAGAGATTCATCCAAAGAATCAGGTGGAAGCGAACAATGAGGGCGTTTCCATTATCGTACAGGAGCTGGGAACCTTGTCCGGACTTACGGTCGCGGAAAATATTTTCCTGGGACACGAGGAACAGTTCGTACATTTCGGAATCAAAAATACCAAAGCCATGAACCGCAAGGCAACGGAATTACTTAAGAAATACGGATTTGACCGGATCAAGGCATCCGACATCATCGATAATTATAATTTCGAGGACCGCAAGCTGGTAGAGATCGTAAAAGCGACATACTTCGATCCGAAGATCGTTGTCGTGGACGAGACGACGACCGCATTGTCCCAGGAGGGACGCGATGAACTCTACAAGCACATGGACCGTATCCGCAACAGCGGAAACTCCGTAATTTTCATTTCACATGATCTGCCGGAGGTTCTGGAGAAATCCGATACCATCACGATCCTGCGCGACGGCATCTACATTGATACCGTAAAGAGTGCGGATGTGACCGAGGATGATCTCAAGCGTCTGATGGTTGGACGTGAGGTGACCGGTGATTACTATCGTGCCGATTACGGAGAGAAAGTCTCGGATGAGGTTGTGCTTTCCGTGAAAAACGTGACGGTGCCGGGCATCATCAGCGATATCAGCTTTGATCTTCACAAAGGTGAGATGCTTGGTTTCGGCGGATTGTCCGAATCCGGAATGCACGAGGTCGGAAAAGCGATTTTCGGCGCATCCTACGACAGAGAGGGCACGGTGACGCTGGCGGACGGAACACAGATCAACGATATTCCGACAGCAATCAAGCACAGCATTGCCTACACGTCCAAGGATCGTGACAACGAGTCCGTGGTCATGAATCAGAGCATCGGCGACAATATCTGCCTGCCGTCCCTGGATGAACTGTCGAACAAGGCGCATTTCATCAGCGATAAGAAAAAAAAGAAATTTGCAAACAAATATGCCAAGCAGATGTCGGTAAAGATGGTCAATACGGATCAGTTCGTGTCGGATCTCTCCGGCGGTAACAAGCAGAAGGTGGTACTGGCGCGCTGGATCGGTAAGGATTCGGACATCATCGTCTTAGACAGCCCGACGCGAGGCATTGATATCAAGGTAAAGCAGGACATCTACCAGCTCATGAACCAGATGAGAAAAGAGGGCAAATCCATCATCATGATCTCGGAGGAGCTGATGGAGCTGATCGGTATGTGCGACCGTATCATTATTATGAAAGATGGCAAGATCAACGGCGAACTGGAGCGTAATCAGGATCTTAATGAGAACAGTCTGATTACGATGATGGTATAAGGAGGCAGTCATGGAGAATCAAGCAAAGACGAACACAGAACAAAAAGAGCAGCAGCTCAAAAAATTATCCAAGATGTCGTTGATTCGTTCACTTCTGCCGGTGGTGGGACTGGTCGTGATCTTCCTTCTGTTCAATGTATTAACAGATTTTAGAATGGTTGGAAATCTGTCACTGGTACTTTCCCAGGTATATGTGACGATGATAGCGGCAACAGGCGTTTTCTTTATTATGACAATGGGCGGTCTCGATTTCTCACAGGGATCGATTTTGGGAATTGCATCCATCGTTGTGTGTATGCTTTCCAAGATCAGCATTCCGTTAGCAATCGTGGGAGGAATCGCGGCAGGCGCGGCGATCGGAGCATTGAACGGTTACTTTTATGTATACCGCAAGATCAAATCGTTTATCGTTACGATCTGTACCATGTTCTTATTCCGTGGATTTATCAAATATCTGACCACCAATGCACCCGTGGCAGGTTCCGCAAAGCTCATTAACTACGACAGCACAGCGCTTAAAATGACGCTCACGATTGCTGTTGTGGTAATCGGATTCATCGTATTCCGCTTCACGAAGTTCGGAACCTATTTAAAGGCGATCGGTGCAGGAGAGAAAGCGGCAATGTTTTCCGGTATCCGCACCGACCGCATGAAGTTTTTGATCTACGTTCTGGCAGGAGCGATCACCGGATTTGCGGCATTTATCAACGTCATCAAAGTCGGATCGGTAACATCTTCCGGCGGTAACCAGTTGGAGACACAGATCCTCATTGCACTGGTACTCGGCGGTATGCCGATCTCCGGCGGAGCAAAAGTCCGGTTTGAGAATATCATCGTAGGGTCACTGCTCTACATCGTGCTCAGCAGCGGCCTGACCATGATGGGATTCACGACACAGATGATGCAGTTGATTCAGGGTGTCGTATTCCTGATATTCGTGGCAGTATTTGCGGATCGCCAGTCATTGCAGGTAATCAAGTAACACCGCAGGGGCGTGGAGAGACAATCGGACAGCAGAGTTGCAACAGGAAGCGGGGGAACAGAAATGTCAGAAAAAATCGGTGAGCAGAGTCTGTTAAAATATGAGAAATTGTACAACTGGGGCAGAACTTTAATCACGAGCGGAGTGATTCAGAATGAGGACAAATTTCCGTCGGAGAACATTCTGCAGAAAAAGTTCGGGTATTCCAGACAGACGGTGCGCACTGCGCTAAATCAGCTTGAAGCAGAGGGTCTGATCAAGAGAGTCAAGGGGAGCGGCACATATGTATCGTATGAAGGCAACTTGAGAAACGGAGAGAGACCGCGCATCGGCTTGATTTTAAGCTATTTTTCTGACTATCTGTTCCCCCGCGTTTATGATGGAATCGATTCTGTTATGAAGGAAGCCGGATATGACATCGATGTAGCCGTCACAAAGAACCGGCTGAACGATGAGGCGCTTTATCTGGAAGGTCTGCTCAACGGCAATGTGGCAGGATTTATTATTGAAGGAACACGCTCCTTTTTCCCGAATCCGAATATCCGTCTCTACGAGGAGATCCGGAAGCGGAACATTCCGACGCTGTTTATTCACAATCATTATTCCAATCAGCGTTTTGACAGTGTGGAGATGTCGGACGCCCGCGCCGCCTACAAGCTGACCGAAATTCTGATTCAGAACGGACACCGCAGGATCGCGGGAATTTTCAAGTATGATGATATGCAGGGAATCGAGCGCTATAAAGGGTTTGTGGAATGTCTGTCGGATTACGGGGTAAAGTTTGACGACGACTGGATCCGCTGGTACTCCACGAAGGATATGGAGGAGAAACTCAGCAAAAAGGGACTTCTCCGGATGTACCGCCGCACGAAAGACTGCACGGCGATGATTGTATACAACGATGAGGTCGCCGGCTATTACATGGAGTTTCTTGAGGAACGTGGACTGCACGTGCCGGAAGATGTATCGCTGGTGTCCTTTGACGATGAGGAGCTGCAGCAGGATGCGAGGGTCAAGGTGCTGTCGGTGGTTCACCCGAAGTACAATCTAGGCAGGATTACCGGGAAAAATCTGCTGCGCATGATGGATGATCCAGACTGGCAGAACAAGAATTATTCCTACCGTTTTCCGGTCAGCATCAACGACGGGAATTCAGTAAAAGATATCCGGTGAAAAATATCATATCCGCTGACATGCGAAAACGGTCGGCGGTATGTTTGAAAAGAAATGTTTCGGTGCACACTATGCATTGATGTTACATCTGTTTTGTGATATGCTGTCTCTTATGACAAAAAGGCGGTATATCACAATTTCTATTTTAGAGAGGGAGAAGCGATTATGTGTACAGCAGCAACCTATCGGACGAAGGATTTCTATTTTGGAAGAACACTGGATTATGAATTTTCCTACGGTGAGGAGATCGTCATCACACCGCGGAATTATGAATTTCACTTCCGGCATATGGGACAGGCAAAAGAGCATTATGCCATCATCGGCATGGCGCATGTGGCGGGGGACTATCCGCTGTATTACGATGCCATCAACGAGAAGGGAATTGGCATGGCAGGACTGAACTTCGTTGGAAATGCCGTCTACGCAGAGGTGACGGAGGGAAAAGAGAATGTGGCTTCATTTGAGTTCATCCCGTGGGTGCTCCGCCAGTGCGCGACGATGGATGAGGTGCGGGCGCTCCTTGCCAAAATGAATCTGGTCGGAACCCCGTTCGCCGAGCAGTTCCCGGCGTCACAGCTGCACTGGATCATCGCAGACGAAAATGAGGCAATCACGGTGGAGTCGGTGGCGGATGGTCTGCACGTCTACGAGAATCCGGTGGGCGTTCTTACGAACAATCCACCGTTTGCACAGCAGATGTTTATGCTCAACAACTATATCGGGCTTTCCCCGAAGCAGCCGGAGAATTCTTTCGCAAAAGATGTTCCGCTTAGCACCTACAGCCGCGGAATGGGTGCGCTGGGACTTCCGGGAGATCTCTCTTCCGCGTCCCGTTTTGCGCGTGTGGCGTTCACGAGGATGAATGCCGTTTCCGGCGATTCGGAGACGGAGAGTGTCAGTCAGTTTTTCCATATTTTAGGATCGGTGGATCAGCAGAGAGGCTGCTGCGAAGTGGCGGAAGGAAAATACGAGATTACGATTTATACGTCCTGCTGTAATGCGACCAGAGGAATCTACTATTACACGACCTATGACAATCACCGGATCATGGGCGTGGACATGCATGCGGAAGATCTCGACGGAACAACGCTCACCTGCTATCCGATGATCGAGGAAGGTCAGGTGAGCTGGCAGAACGGACAGCATTAAGACTGCGGTGAGAAAAATGCGACGGCGATGGCGCCGGGACCGACATGGGTTCCGATCGTCGCACCGAGGGAGCAGACCGGGAGCTGGTCCGTGTGTCCGCTCCAGAGTGCTTCGCTGTCTTTGATATATTTTTGCAGCATCTCATCGCTGAGTCCGGTGTAACCGAGGCAGAAGGGTCGGGTAAAATCGATTCCGTCTGCCTTTTCTATTTCCTTCATGAGAAAATTATTCCCGTTTTTGGAGCCACGCGCCTTGCCGAGCATGATGATCTCCCCTTCCGATACGGCAACGACCGGCTTGATCGCCATGGCGCCGCCGAGAAATGCGGTGGCGGCGGAGATGCGGCCGCCTTTTTTCAAATATTCCAGCGTATCCAGGACCCCGAGAGTGTGGATCTGCTCCTTGGAGGCTTCTAAGATTCCGACAATTTCTTTGGCTGATAATCCCTGATCTTTTAACAGAAGCGCATACTTGACCAGAATGCCCTCGCCGATGGTGGCGTTATAGCTGTCGATGACAAAAACTTTTTCTGCAAAATCTTCTGCCGCGATCGTGGCACTCTGGTAAGTGCCGGAGAGACGGCTAGAGATCGTGATTGCAATGACGGTCTCCCCGTCCGCCACCGACCTGGCATATGTCTCTTCAAAAGCGGCGGGGGATACCAGACTGGTCGTGGGCAGAGTGTCGCTCTCAATCAGCTTTTCGTAGAATTCGTGATGACTGATTGTGACGCCGTCGAGGTATTCCGTATCGCCGAAGCGTATCGCAAGCGGCAGAATAGTGAGGTCTTCTCTGGTAGAAGCAGAGAGATCGGATGCTGAGTCTGTGATAATTCTGATTTTTTCCATAAGATTCTCCATATATTTTTATTTTTGCTGACCCTGTTCGGTCAGATAGTCAGACAGGTTTTCACTGATGATTGCAAGAGTGCCATAGAAATCCCGGCGTCTTTCCTCCGTCAGCCCGCGCCCGCCGTAGGAGAGCGCTTCTTTGATGCGTGTCTGGATGCCGCTTACAACGGAGCGCCCCTGAACGGTAAGCATGTAGCGCGAGCGGTAGGACCGCTTGTGATCTGCCGGCTGCTCGCAGACGACGAGCTGCCGGTCGCTAAGCTGTGAGAGACAGCGGGAGACGGCAGCTTTGTCTTCCTTGCAGAGTTCTGTGAGCTGCGTTGCGGTCAGCCCCTCCGGGTGTTGTCCAAGGTAATAGAGACACATGGTGTGACTGGCCTTCAGCCCGAACTGCTTCATTTCCAGTTCTTTGATTTTCTGTAAGTACCGGTTCAACTCCAGGATGGAGAGTGAAAAGGTTTCAAAACGATGATCCATGGGCGCTCCTTTGTGAGATGTTGATAAATCAATATCTCGGATTATAGCGCAAAGATGTTGACAAGTCAACATCTTTGCGTGAAGATATAAATGGGATAGTTGCGGAAGGATAACAGAAATGTAAAGAGTGAATATGAAAAAAATATGATATAATGTACGCGAAGGCAAAAGTGAGCATGGCACAGAGACGGTTGCGCATGCTTGCATGCGGCAGACGGATACGCGCCATGTGAACGCGCCCGCGAGCACGGGAAGCCAAAGGCTTACCGTGCTTTTGCCGGAGCGTAATGCACATACGATATAATGTTACACAAAGCGTGAAAGGAGCACATATGCAGATCAGATATGCAGGGACACAGGACATTCCGGGAATAGATAATCTTTTATCACAGGTTTTGACCGTTCATCATAATGGACGACCGGATTTATTCAAGGCAAACGCCAGAAAATACAATGAAGATGAGTTAAGGCAGATCTTAGAGGATCGCACGCGCCCGGTTTTTGTTGCGGATAATGGAGCGGGCAATATCTTAGGTTATGCATTCTGCGTTTTTCAGCAGCACATCAACGACAATATTTTGACGGACATCAAGAGCCTATGCAAAGACCTCCGGCTGTTACAATGTCACGCTCAATGTGTGGGCATGCAATGAAAACGCGCGGAAGTTTTATGAAAAGTGTGGGCTGATGCCGCAGAAGATCGACATGGAAAAGATACTGTAATCCGGGAGACAGGAGGAAAATATGGGATTTTTTATAGCGATGTTTTTATGTAATCTATTGATGCCTTCTATTATGGTGATAGCGGGTTACTGTATGTACAAAAATCCTCCCAAAGAGATAAACGGGCTGATCGGCTACAGAACTGCCATGTCCGAAAAGAATAAGGATACCTGGGCGTTTGCGCATGACTATTGCGGGAAGTTATGGATCAAATCAGGCATCATATTGCTGGTGCCGACGGTTCTCGTTCAAATTCCGTTTGCAAAATCGGGTGAAGATGTAGTAGGGACAGTAACGCTTGTCATCGAAGCGGTTCAGGTTTTGGCTCTGATTGGTTCTGTTATTCTTGTGGAAAAAGCGTTGAAGCGCACGTTTGACGAAAATGGCAACAAACGCAGATAGAGTAAGAGACACAGCTGAAAGAAGAGGGGGATATATGAAAGCAGATGAAGTTATAAGCCGGGTTGTGGATCTCTGTAGAGAGTATGACGCAAAAAAAGTGATTTTATATGGATCGCGGGCAAAAGGAACAGCCGGGGAACGCAGTGACATAGATATTGCGGTGTCCGGCGTGGCTGAGTTTGATGAGCTGCTTGAAAAAGTCGAAGAACTGCCAACATTGTACAGTGTTGATTTATTAAATATGGATACCTGCAGGAATGATTTATTGATGGAGGATATAAAACAATATGGACGCGAAATTTGACAGACGGTTTCAATCATTTTGTAATTCACTGGATGCTTTGGCGGAGGCCAGGGAAAGAGATCTTACGGATTCCTTTGTATTAAGCGGAACCAGTGCAAAATTTAGTATTACTTTTGATTTATCGTGGAAAGTAATGAAAGACATCTTAGTACAATATTATGCAATAACAGGGTTCGTTACAGGTTCTCCAAGGGATGTTCTGCGTGAAGCATTTAAGGCAAACTTGATTTCGGATGATGCATGGATGGACATGCTCAAAGTAAGAAATGAACTCGCGCATGATTACGATAGTGAGATTGTGAAAACACATTGTAACACAATTGTGAAAGAGTATATTGATCTGTTTTATGAGTTTAAGGGCGTGGTAAATGCGTTGGAAATGTAAAAACTTGCAGGAGATTCTAAGTCATTGAACTATATTGATTCCCTGCTGGACTATATTGTGCCAATATTATGAGAGGGTAATTAGAATATGTACATATTTTTGCTAATCTTAATTTATATCGCTTTTATCAGCCTTGGCTTACCGGATTCACTTCTGGGATCCGGCTGGCCGGTGATGCATACCGAACTCGGCGTGCCGGTGTCCTATATGGGGATTGTATCTATGGTTATCTCCGGCGGAACAATTATCTCAAGTCTTCTTTCTGATAAGCTGACCAGAAAATTCGGCACGAGAATCGTAACAGTCGCAAGTGTTTTTCTTACGGTCATTGCGTTGTTCGGCTTTTCTTTTTCCAGCCGGTTCTGGATGTTAATTGTTTTTGCTGTTCCTTACGGGCTGGGAGCGGGAGCCATTGACGCAGCGCTTAACAACTATATCGCGCTTCATTATAAAGCAAAGCATATGAGCTGGCTGCATTGCTTCTGGGGCGTCGGTACCATCGTCAGTCCGTTCATTATGAGCTATGCATTGGCAAACAGGACATGGAACAACGGTTATCGCATGGTGGGGCTGATACAGCTTGGCATTGCACTGCTTCTGCTTGTTACCCTGCCGGTATGGAAGGTGAATCAGAGCACGTCCCGGGAGGGCGGAAAAAGTGTAGGTCTGGCCGGTGCGCTTAAGATCAAAGGGGTTCCGTTTCTTTTGCTTGGATTTTTCGCTTACTGTGCCGCCGAAGCTACGACTATGCAGTGGGCAAGTACCTATTTTGTTGAGGTAAAAGGGATTGCCGCAGACCGTGCGGCCGGTTTTGCCGCGCTGTTCTATATAGGTATTACTGCCGGAAGATTCATCAGTGGAATCATTACCGATCGGCTTGGCGACCGTAAAATGATTTTGCTGGGAACAGGGATTCTTGTCTGCGGGATTTTTATTCTGTGCCTTCCGGTGGAGTCTTATACGGTCGCGTTTGCAGCTTTTCTTGTGATAGGTCTGGGGTGTGCGCCTATTTACCCGTGTATTATCCATTCCACACCATATAATTTCGGGGCGGAGAATTCAGGAGCGATTATTGGAATCCAGATGGCAAGCGCTTATGTCGGTTCGACGTTTATTCCGCCGCTGTTCGGACTCATCGGCAATGCGGTATCTTTTTCCATCCTGCCGGTCTATTTGCTGGGGTTTGTTGTCCTGATGATTACGATGGTGGAGACAACATTCCGCATCACCCGCAAGAAAAAAGGTGTAAAAATGTAACAGATGTGTATGATAGAAAACAGAGAGTCATACACAACCAATTTAAGGAGGAAGAAAAATGGCAAAGGATCAGAGATTTGAAAAGATATATTCACAGGGAACGATGACGACCACGGAAATCTGGGTGGACAAGGAAACTGGCGTGAATTATGTGTTTCACGCAAGCGGATATGCGGGAGGAATGACGCCGCTTCTGGATCGCGAGGGAAAGCCGGTCGTTTCGCCGGTGATAAATGGATAAAAAGGAACTGCCGCAATAAGCATACCGTGTTTTGCGTTGATAAGTAATATTATCAGAAATAGACACTTAAAAGTTCCAGATAAACATGCGGCGGCAAATTCTGACCGCAAAATCCGGTATTTCTAACCATGCCGCAGCTGGCATCCGTG
>OKRW01003262.1_pt1 | contig 10636 bp, 7 predicted proteins | sample 1601151 | NCBI WGS metagenome assembly OKRW01 (sample SAMEA3541471, study PRJEB24748) | human gut metagenome | biome: human gut; feature: human-associated habitat; material: faeces | place: China | collected 2012 | reverse complement strand
TATGGTGTAGAAGTCGTTCCACAGGCAATTGTAGATGCAAAAGAGAATGCTGAAAGAAATCATATTACAAATGCGGAATTTGTATGTGATGATGCAGGTCATTTCATGACTGAATTTGTAGAAAGAAATGAAAAGGTGGATTGTGTTATGGTGGATCCACCTAGAAAAGGATGTTCTACTGAATTCCTAGAAAGATTAACTACACTCTCTCCTGAACGTATTGTCTATATTTCATGTAATGTAGCGACTCAGGCAAGAGACTTAACCTACTTAGTAGAAAAGGGTTATAAGCCATTAGACGTACAGCCAGTAGATATGTTCCCACATACTCCTCACATCGAAAATATCTTATTGTTGAGTAAATAATATGTTCCCATTTGATGATGATCCACGTACTGCCTGCATAGTATGCAATCATGTACTTAATAAAGAAGAACCTATTACTTATATCTCTCATGATGAGGATGGTATGTGGCAGTTCTTATGTAGTAAAGAACACACTACAGATGATGCAAGGATTGTATCTCTAGAAGAAGTCTATGCATTAGACCCTTCTATTGGTGAAGTAGCAGATATGCCTTGTGGTTGTTATATGAATAAAAAGTAAAGTGAAGCCTATGTAGGGGGGCTTTATATATTAGAAAAAGTAGAATTTGATCAGATAATGAATATTGACTTAAACTATGCTAAAAATAATGATTCTATTTCTGTTGAAGAAACTTTTAAACGATTAGAAGAAGACATACAATTAAATTTGGTTATGAGAAAAACTTCTAAGAGATAGTGAAATACCTATTTTTTAGAAGTTTTAATTATTTATCAGTCATGTTGTTTCTTCATTTTAGCCATTAAAGCTAAAATTTCCTGTGGGTTTGTTAACTGACGTCCAGGAAGTGTCTGTTTAGGTGTGCGGTCACGCTCGGCTTCATCAATTGCATCTACAAAACGCTTTACACTATCTGGCTTTGATATAACAAAATTATGAGTAATACTTGAAGTGGGCATACTGATATCTCCTATTTTCTACTTTATTATAGGCAATGTGATATAAGAATACAATCTTGAAATTTACAATTAATTTAGAATGATATGTAAACAAAATGGTTATTTCAAAAATGACAATTAACTTCTGCTCCCTGTAATGATAAATGGACTTTGTGCAAAGCATATGATAATTGTATCGTAATTCTCTTTACAGAGCTTTTATGTTGAATGATAAACAGAGTGGTATTAAAATTTATATATGAAAGCGAGGAAATAACCAATGAGTAGAAGAGTTAATAGAATACCTGTCGTTCTTGATACAGGTAACATAAAAGAATTATCTCAAGAAGATATTAAGATGATCTTAAGAGCAGCTGATATGTGTATTATGAAAGCAGGAAGAAATATGCTTGCTAAGATATTAAAAGGTTCTAAAGACAAAAAGGTATTAGAACTAAAATTAGATGAATGTCCTGCTTATGGATATTATCATGATTTGAAATTAGCTGATATTATGCATTATATTGATTGGATGATTGATGAAGATTATCTTAGAATAGAATATGAAGGGCGTCTTCCTTTATTAGTATTTTCTGATGAAGGATGGGCAATAGAGAAAGAAACATTTGCTCAGGAATTATATCAACAATTCTGCTTGGATGTAAAAGAAGATGATCCGCGTGTCATTCATAAGCTGATCAAAGTAAATAGAAAGGTTATTTTACGTATACTTGATATTATTGAGGAAGAAGGCAATAAGGAATTTATTCCTTGTTTAGAAGCCTATAAAAAAATAGAAACAAAGAGAATTGGTAGACGTATTATTGAAGTGGAGAAGACAATTAAAGATAAAGTGTAGGAATCAAGAAAAAAGTGGCAGGCAAGAAATACAAAATGTATATTGTACTGTCACTTTTTATTGTATCATTGGAAGATTCATAACAAAGTAGACCAATACGACATGTTAATCATGTCTTTTTTTGTGGTTCTATTCTTAAACACTTACAAATACAGTATTATGTAAATATTATATGTAAGCGTATACACTAACATATTTGTATTATTCCAACAAAATAACCTCACATTTAATTATTACATGTCACAAATTCCTAAATATGGTACAGTCTGTAGGGTGATTAGGATTGAAAATGTAACCGCTATCGTTTACTATGTTTGTAGAAAGTAATAGGCAATTAAAAAAGCATTATTTTGGAAATGGTATATAAAGGAAGGAGGAATAAATTTTTTTTAATCGTCTATTGTATGCGATTGTTTGCAAATGATTGTGTTATCAATTGCATAAGTGCACAGTTGAATCATATATTAAGATGATCTCTTATTTCTATAATTGTTGATATGATAAAGTGGCAAAAAAGCTCTAAAGGTTAAAGAGGAACATTTTAAATTTAATATGAATGACTAAGATAATGAGATTAAAGATTTTTTCAAAACATATTAATTTATAATGATAAATACTTTAACTAGTGAGATGCGAAACATAAATATAAAACTTATGATATGAATGTTATAGAATAACTTATTTTTGCTAATAACAAACTATCTAGATTGTCAGATATTAAAAAGTGCCCTTCATGCAATTGTGTTTATACAATTGTAAACGAATAATTAAAAATTGAAGAAAGGGGAAAGAACTATGAATGTTAAGAAATTCACGAGTTATGCAGTAGCATTGATGATGAGTATTTCATTAGCACCTATAAATGCGAATGCTCTTACTACTAACGGTTATTATAACGATTCTGGTCAGTGGGTTCAAGGTGAATTAGATCAGACCCTGCCAGAAGGTATTCATTCAGTTGATAAAACAGCTGAAGAACTTGGTAACAACACTTATAGAATCAAATTAAAGGTTGTTACTAAACAGAAGGTTGAAACATTTACCAAGAAGTCAGCTACAGTTCTTGTAGTGGATACTTCAGGTAGTATGAAAGGCAAACGTATTGACAAATTAAAAGAAGCAGCAAAAGAGTTTGTGGAGTCATATGCTGGTGATAGAGAAAATGTTGGACGTTACCTTGCAGTTGTTGATTTTGCAACTCATGTTGAAGTACCGTTAAATTGGACGGATGTCTCTTCTACTAGAGGTAAAAACAGAGCAAAAGAAGCAATCGATAATCTAAGAGCTGATGGTGGAACAAACCTAGATGCTGGTATTAAACAAGCTACATCTTTATTCTTAAAAGATGACGTGAAAGAAATTCAAAAAGCCAACAGAAATACAGTCGTATTAACTGATGGAACACCAACTTATTATCTTAAAGATTGTGTAGGTGGATGGGATACTTTTTTTCATACACATGTCATAATTGATGGCATAACATATGATGTAGATGGTGATGGTGGAAAAGGTAGTGAAAAAACTGTTGAAGCAACATCTAAAGATGCTAAGCTTCTAAAAGATCAGTCTACAGTTTATACAGTATGTTATGGTGCAGCAAGAGATAAAGCATATGAAGATGGTCCTACAGTTTCTGAATTCTTAAAAGGCAGTATCGCAACAAGTCGTGATAATGCATATGATTCAAGTGATACTGATGATTTAACTGAAGTATTTAAGGCTATTTCTGAAAGTGTTACAACTGGTATTACTGGTAAAGACCTAGAAGTATTTGATGGAGCTGCTCCATTTGTATCAGTAAGTCAATTACCTCCAACTGTACAGCCGGATGCAAGTGGCTTTAAGTGGAAACTTGCAAATGCAACGACTACAACAGAAGGTACTCAGACTTATTATACATATGAGTTAGAATATTTTGTTACATTAGATGCTGATCATTCTGAATTTGAAGAAGGAAAACTTTATCCATTAAATGGTGAAACATATATTGCTATGCCTGATGGAAGTAAAGTTAAATTCCCAATTCCAGGTGCAAAAGGAATTAAGTCACGCTATACAGTTACTTATACTGATGGCGTTGATGGCGAAGCCGTATTTGCTGATCAGGTACATCCTAATTTAGTAGTAGGTACAATAACACCTAAATTTGATGGAACACCTACAAGAGCAGGTTATACATTTACTGGATGGTCACCTGCAGTTGAAGAAAGGGTTACAAAGAGCATCACTTACAATGCAACTTGGGTTAAGAACATGGTTCCAATCAATGCAGCACCAGTCATTCATGCAACAGATAAGACAATTGAAGTGGGTGATGAATTTGATCCAAGAGCTGATGTAACTGCTGAAGACGAAGAAGATGGAGATATCACTAATAAGATTGAAATCTTAAAGAATGATGTCAATATTAATGAACCTGGTATTTATGATGTTACATACAAGGTAACAGACACTCAAGGCGCATCTTATACAACTACAATTAAGGTTACTGTTAATCCAAAGGCTGCAGATCTTAATGCATGTCCAGTGATTCAGGCAACAGATAAGACTCTTACAGTTGGCGATGAATTTGATCCATTAGCTGATGTAACTGCTGAAGACGAAGAAGATGGAGATATCACTGATAAGATTGAAATCTTAGAGAATGAAGTAGATACAACTAAACCTGGCAAGTATGAAGTAATTTACAAGGTAACAGATAGCGGTGGCGCATCTCATGTTAAGACTATCAAGGTTACAGTAAATCCAAAGATGGAACCTATAAATGCAGCACCAATCATTGAAGCCGAAGATAAGACTCTTACAGTTGGTGATGCATTTGATCCTATGGCTGATGTAACTGCAACAGACGCTGAAGATGGAAACTTAACTGATAAGATTGAAATCTTAAATAATGAAGTAGATACAACTAAACCTGGTAAGTACGAAGTAACTTACAAGGTGACAGACAGCAAGGGTGCATCATATACTAAGACTATTACAGTTACTGTAAATCCAAAGATGGAAGTATTAAATGCAATCCCTACTATCAAGGCTGAAGATAAGACAATCACAGTTGGTGATACATTTGATCCTAAGGCTGATGTTACAGCAGAAGACGTGGAAGATGGAGATCTAACTGATAAGATTGAAGTATTAAAGAATGAAGTAGATACTACTAAGGCTGGTAAGTACGAAGTAACTTACAAAGTAACAGATAGTAAAGGCGCATCTCGCACTAAGACTATTACAGTTACTGTAAATCCTAAGATTGAAACTCTTAATGAAGCACCAACTATTGATGTAACTGATAAGGAAATCACAGTCGGTGATAAGTTTGATCCAAAAGATGGCGTTACTGCAAAGGATAAAGAAGATGGTAACTTAACTGATAAGATTGAAATCTTAAAGAATACAGTTGATCCATCTAAGCCTGGCGTATACGAAGTTACTTACAAAGTAACAGATAGTAAAGGCGCATCTTGCACAAAGACTATTAAGGTTACAGTGAAAGAAAAAACTCCTGCTCCAAGCAAGAATAACGATAAAACAACTACAGTAACTCCTAAGACAGGCGATTCTACAAACGTATCTGCAGTGATTGCATTACTTGCAGTGAGTGGTATTGCATTACTCGCATTACTAAAGAAAAAGAAAGTATCATAGTATAACTAAGATATATATCTAACCAAGGGACAGTCGAGAAATCGGCTGTCTTTTATGTTGATTTCGGAAATATCGATAAAAATTGTGATAATAAGAAAGGTAAGCGCTGTGATGTTACAATTAACTAAATATGTTACGATATGGAGTGGCTAAAAAGGCTGTCAATATTGAACATAAAGAATGTTTTGTTTATCATATTAGTATAAACAACAGAAGTTAAAAAGCAGAGGAAATGGTTTATAAGAAGGGAGGATATAATTCTTTTTAATCATCTGTTTACTATTGTTTGCTCATAATTGATTGCATAAGATGTACTGTTTGGATACTGGATGCATGATAAGAGATTGTTTTTCTTGTATTATTATGATTTATAGATGGGTGGGTGATAAGTTGCTCTACCTACTTAGATCATTGAACCAATCACTTGATATATGTTTGGTATTCTAATGAATATACACTAACACAAATATAAAAATGGGAATTAAATGTAACATAAAAGTTGTTCTGTATATATAAGTGTAAATGTTCATTGAATGAAAGACTGTAATATATTAAGTGGACTGATTTCTTTAGCTAATAATGTGAAAAAAAAGAAACACTATGAACTAGAAATATAGGAACTCATCTCATATTCATAAAAGCATTCAGATATGATATTGATGAATGGTCAATGTATATGATTATTTCAGAACTAGATAAAGTAATATGAAATCATAGAACTCCAGATGTGCACCTCATATCATTATTATTTTTATGAGTGAATAATAAATATTATTGAGAGGGGTAAGAAAACTATGAATATTAAGAAATTCACGAGTTATGCAGTTGCATTAATGATGAGTTTATCATTAGCTCCAGTTAAAGCAAATGCACTTACGACTGATGGTTCATTGATTAAAGGTTATTATAACGATGCTGGTCGATGGGTTGAAGGTCAACTAAGTCAGACATTACCAGAAGGAATTCAATCTGTCGATAAGACAGCAGAAGCACTTGGTAATAACACTTATAAAATGAAATTAAAGGTTGTAACTAAACAGAAGGTTGAAACCTTTACTAAGAAAGCTGCAACAGTACTTGTTATCGATTCATCAGGCAGTATGATCGGTAAAAAGCGTATGAAGAGTATTAGAGATGCAGCAAAGGCATTTGTACAGTCATATGCTGGTAAAGATAAAAACACTGGACGTTATCTAGCAGTTGTTGATTTTGATAGTGATGTCGAAGTGAGATTAAATTGGACTGATGTTTCTTCAGTTAATGGTAAGGAAGCTGCATATGAAGCAATTGATGGTTTAAGAGCTCTTGGTGGTACAAACCTAGATGCAGGTATTAAACAGGGTACAGCTTTATTTAAGAATACTGCTATCAAGGATATTAAAAAAGAAAACAGAAATGCCATTGTATTTACTGATGGTAAACCTAAAAAATATCTTGTAGAATGTCAGCACAAAAAACCAAAGAAAAACGATATCGTTATTGATGGTGTTGTTTATGATAAAAAGAATAAAGGTGGAGTTGAAGCAGCAGCTAAAGCAGCTGCTAAGGATGCTAAATTTTTAAGAGATCAGTCAACAGTTTATGCAGTAAGCTATGGCAATGATAAAAAACCAATGTGGAAAGGTGGGCCTACAGTTTCTGAATACTTAAGGGGTAGTATCGCTACTAGTCCAGATAAAGGATATGATAGAAGCGAAACTGATGACTTAACAGAATTATTTAAAGCTATTTCTGATAGTATTACAACTGGTATTACTGGTAAAGACCTAGAAGTATTTGATGGCTCTGCGCCATATGTATCAGTCAATAATTTACCAACATCTGTACAGCAGGATGCAAGTGGCTTTAAATGGAAACTTGCAAATCCAACTACTAAAACAGAAGGAAAAGCCACTTATTATACTTATGAGTTAGAATACACTGTTACATTAGATGCTGATCATCCTGGATTTGAAGAAGGAAAACTTTATCCATTAAATGGTGAAACATATATCACTATGCCAAATGGAAGTAAAGTGAAATTCCCAGTTCCGGGTGCAACAGGAATTAAGACTCGTTATACAGTTACTTATACTGATGGTGTAGATGGTGAAGTTGTATTTGAAGATAAGGTATTTAACGTTGTAGTAGGTAGTTCAACACCTGGTTTTGGTGGAACACCTACAAGAGCAGGTTATACATTCACTGGATGGTCACCTGCAGTTGAAGAAAATGTTACAAATAATATCACTTACAATGCAACTTGGGTTATGAACATGGTTCCAATCAATGAAGCACCAGTTATTCATGCAACTGATAAGACTATTGAAGTGGGTGATGAATTTGATCCATTAGCTGATGTGACTGCAACAGACACTGAAGATGGTAATTTAACTTCTAAGATTATTGTTGAAAAGAATGATGTTAAAACTGATGTTGCTGGTCAGTATGAAGTAACATATAAAGTAACAGATAATCAGGGCGCAACACGCAGAAAAACTATTATTGTTACAGTTAATCCAAAGATGGAAGTATTGAACGAAGCACCAGTGATTCATGCAACTGATAAGACAATCACAGTAGGTGATACATTTGATCCTATGGCTGGTGTCACTGCAACAGATGCAGAAGATGGAAATCTAACAACTAAGATTGAAGTTAAAAAGAATGATGTAGATACAACTAAAGCTGGTAAGTACGAAGTGACTTATAAAGTAACAGATAACCAGGGTGCAACTTGCACAAAGACTATTGCAGTTACAGTTAATCCAAAGATGGAAGTATTAAATGAAGCTCCTACAATCGATGCAGCTGATAAGACAATTACAGTGGGTGATACATTTGATCCTAAGGCTGGTGTCACTGCAAAAGATGCAGAAGATGGTGATCTAACTGATAAGATTGAAGTTGTTAAGAATACTGTAGATACTAAGAAAGCTGGCAAATATGAAGTTACATACAAAGTAACAGACAGCGATGGTGCAACACGTACTAAGACTATTAAGGTTACAGTTAAAGAAAAAGCACCTGCTCCAAGTACTGATAAGGATAAAACACCTACTACTCCAAATAAGGATAAAGATAAGACTACTACAGTAGCTCCTAAGACAGGAGATACTACTAGTGTAAATACTATTATCGCATTACTTGCAGTAAGTGGTATCGCATTACTTGCATTACTTAAGAGAAAGAAAGTATCATAGTATAACTAAGATATGAATTTAGAAGGCAGTCGAGAAATCGATTGTCTTTTTTGCGTTTCAGAAACTATAAAAACTAAGAAAAACTATTATGATAATTTTTGAACAAAATAGAAATTCATATTTTTTAAATAGATTATCAGATGTTAATAATTTTAGTAAAGCGGTATCATTTAGGTACAGAAAAAGTGATGTACACACAAGATAAAAAATTAAGAGGAGAGAAATTTATGGAAAACAACAGTAAAAGTAGTGTCGTTTACCAAGGTAAAATCACTGGTAGAGTCAAATACTCATTCGCATTTGGGGCGTTGGGTAAAGATTTAATTTATGGTATGATTGCCACATTCTCAATGATTTATTTCACAGATATTATTAAGGTTGCTCCAGCTTTCATTGGTACAATGTTCTTCGTTGCAAAAATCTGGGATGCTTTCAATGATTTGTTCATGGGTATGTTAGTTGATAACACAAGAAGCCGTTATGGTAAATTCATTCCTTGGTTAGTAGTAGGAACATTAATTAACGCATTTGTATTTGTTATCGTATTTACAGATTTCCATCTTACAGGTGTAAATCTTTGTATCTTCGCTTCAGTTATCTATGTTTTATGGGGTATGACTTATACAATCATGGATATTCCTTATTGGTCAGTTATTCCTAATTTAACTTCTGATCCAGGAGAACGTGAAAAAGTATCAGTACTTCCAAGAATCTTCGCAAGTATTGGTCAGTCATTAATTATTGCTGGTTTTGGTGTTCAGATCATCAAGTGTCTTGGTGGAAATTATATTGGTTATCATAGATTCGCATTAATCATCGCAGCTACATTCATCTTCACAATGGCAGTATGTGTCTTAAACCTTCCTAAAGTTCAGACAAGTGATGAAAAGAAAGAAAAGATGAAATTCAGAGATATCTTCACTGTTATTAAGAAAAATGACCAGTTAAGATGGGCTGTATTATTAATTCTATTATATAACGTTGCTATTCAGGCAATCATGGGTGTTGCTACTTATTATTTCAGTTATGTATGTAATAATGCTGGTATGTTATCAGCTTTCATGATCAGTGCTTCAGTTGCTGAAGTTGTTGGTCTTCTTATCTTCCCTAAGGTTACTAAAGCATTATCAAGAAAGAAAGCATTCTTATTCGCATGTGCATTGCCTCCAATTGGTTTAATCTTATTACTTGTTGTTGGTTTTGTTTGTCCTACAAATATATTGTTAACTGCTATTGCAGGTATTATTGTTAAGACTGGTACTGGTCTTGAACTTGGATGTGCAACTGTATTCTTAGCTGATGTTGTAGATTATGGTGAATATGTATTAGGTGATAGAAATGAGGGTGTTGTCTTCTCATTACAGACATTAATCGTTAAATTAACAGCCGCCTTCACTTCACTCGCAATTGGTTTCGTACTAGAACTTACTGGTTATGTTCCAAATGCAGTGCAGTCACTTGCTACACAGAACTCAATTCGTGTATTAATGTGTATTGTACCAACTATCGGTGTTATCTTAGCTTATATCGTATTTAAGAAGAAATATAAGTTAGATGATGAATTCATGAAAAAGGTTGTAGAAAAAATTAATAATTAATTTTAAAGAACAGGCTGATTAAAATCAGCTTGTTCTTCTTTCGCGTATATAATAAAAAGTGTATGATAATAAAAAGTAAGGAGCAGGATTATGAGAACGTTTAGTATTATTCTAGCTGATGATGAACAGAATATCCTCTTTGGTATGCAGAAGGGAATCAACTGGGAGGAACTAGGATTCATAGTGGCAGGAACAGCACAAAATGGGAAAGAAGTATTAGAAATGATGGATGACTTACATCCAGATCTTGTTATTAGTGATATCAAGATGCCTTTTATGGATGGATTAGAACTTGCTAAGACTATTCATGATAATTATATGAATACTAAGGTTATTCTTTTTTCTGGATGGGATGATTTTGAATATGC
>OKRW01003258.1_pt1 | contig 10645 bp, 8 predicted proteins | sample 1601151 | NCBI WGS metagenome assembly OKRW01 (sample SAMEA3541471, study PRJEB24748) | human gut metagenome | biome: human gut; feature: human-associated habitat; material: faeces | place: China | collected 2012 | reverse complement strand
CTTGTCTGTTTATGTAAAATCTTTCAAAGAACTCTTTCTTTAGTTGCTAAGAGAAGTTGTATTTCTCAAAAGCGAGTGCAAAAGTACAAACATTTTCCGAAACCACCAAATATTTCCAAGAAAAAGTTTCGGAATTAACAGTATTTTAACACTTTCGTCTTATTTTGCACTTATTTTGATACCAAACACTTTATTATATACATACACGCGCTCATATCTGCGTGTGGGCACACATGCATGCGCATATACATAATGGTACCAGAAAACTATTCTGCCTCCAAATAGAGAACACGAGACGACCAGTCGTTCTTCTTACCCCAGTCTACCTCATGAACATACGGCATTTCCAAGCCATGTTCCATAAGATACTTACCAGAGTAAGATTTTCCCTCACAATCAAGAGGCCTGTTATCAATTACATCAAGTTCTTTTACCTTATACATCTTATTCTCATCCAAACCAGCCATCTTAACTCTTGGCAAATGAACATTATAGAAGTTTGCCAATTTCCACCAATAGAAGACAGCCTTGTTTTTTGATTCACTAACATACATAATAGAAGACAAGCCCTGATTATCGTACGGAGAAACCAAACGATAAAGGTCGCCAAACTGAACAACAGGACGAATCTCCTTGTATTCAGAGATAGCCTTTCGACAGAGAGCCTTCTCCTCATCCGTCATATTCTTTGGTTGGATTTCCATTCCAAGACGTCCGCTCATAGCTACATCAATACGATACTTCAAAGAAGTAGTGCGGAATACGGTATGGTTTGGCACAGCAGAGATATGACTTGCCATGGCGATGGCTGGGAAGAAATAGCTGGTTCCATACTGCATATAAATACGCTGCATGGCATCCGTATTATCACTTACCCAAAACTCATCAAAACCACGGAGCATGCCCCAATTGGCACGGCCACCGCCACTTGCGCAACATTGAATCACCACATCCTTATACTTAGCACGAATACGGTCGATAACCTTCGCAAATCCCTGATGATAAGCAATGTAGAGATGACTCTGTTCTGCTGCAGACAAGTATTGGCTGCCATGATTCATAATAGGCATATTGGCATCCCACTTAATGTAGGCTATATCTGGATATTTAGTAAGTAAATTGTCTACTACACCGAAAACAAAGTCTTGTACTTTTGGATTTGAGAGATCGAGCACCAGCTGGGTACCGCCACGGCCCAGAACAGCATCTCGCTTAGGAGCCTTGATAACCCAATCAGGATGCTTCTCATAGAGCATACTGGTAGTATTGGTCATTTCCGGTTCGATCCAGATACCAAACTTTACCTGGTTTTTCCTGGCATCGTTCAGCAAGCCTTCAATGCCATTAGGAAGTTTCTTGGTATCAACCACCCAGTCGCCGAGCGCACAGTTATCAGTAACACGAGGATATTTGGTTCCGAACCATCCATCATCCATCACGAAGAGTTCACCACCCATACTATGGATATCAGCCATCATCTGGTCCATTCCCTTTTGGTTGATGTCGAAATAAACACCTTCCCAAGAGTTGAGCAAGATATCACGCTCCTTATCTCCATGTGCCAAGATATATTTGCGTCCCCATTTATGGAAGTTTCTACTTGCACCGCTCAAGCCCTGTGTTGAATAGGTCAAAGCGAGTACTGGAGTTTTGAAAGTCTCACCTTTCTTAAGATGATATTCAGAGTTCTGTTCGTTAATACCGGCAAAAAAATAATGATATTCGGTATCATCGGTAACCGTCTTCAGCTTATAGTTTCCGCTATAAACCAAGGCTGCACCAATAACATTACCCGCATTTTCCTGTCCTTTACCATCGAGCGAGAACATGACTTCAGCATGATCGGTATGCGAATTGCGGGTACCATCATTGTTTCGGATTACAAATTCTCCTGGCTGCAGTTTTTCATGACTCAACTGTCCCTCAGCAGCCCAAGTACCGGAAAGATGACTCATCCAGACATCTCCGCGACGGATAGGAAGCATAGCCGATGCAAAGGTAGTCAGGGTAACAGTACCCTTTTCACCATTCAGAATCTCGGTCCATGCCTCAATCATATCAACATCATTGTATGCACGATACTTCAAATCTACCTTTATATTATATACAGGATCTTTCAGATGAACGGTCGTAACAGAAGCTTTTCCTTCGTTCTTCACATCACAGCCCGTAGCCACGAGTGCAGTTGAAAGATTGCCATCACTATGACGCATGGCAAGCGCTGCTTCAGCTGGAGTATTCAGTCCGTAAGCCGGATAAGCATCCATACGGCCATCAGTAGCGACCTTCAGATTCTGCAAATCGTTAGGATTCAACTTAGTACCGAAATAGAGATACTGGGCAGGCTTTCCATTCTCAACATCGAGAATGAGCGACATACCCTTTGTATTTACAGATACTTTTTCTGCCATCGCCGGAAGTGCGACAGTCATCAATATAAGTGCAATTGATTTTAACTTCATATTACCTTTCTAAGTTATTAGTTGCTTTTATAGTTTCAATTTTGTGAGAGATGATTTCTCATTTTCACATCGCAAAATTATAAAAAAATCCAATACACTCCAATATTTTTTTGATTTATTTTTCGAAGAAAGCAGAAAAGGACAAACAATCAGCAAATAAAGCAAAGAAAACACTCCCGAAATCGAAAGAATTCCTAAAAGATAGTCCACTTTAAGAAATTCTTAGTATCTTTGCAATGTTATAGCTGATAACGATTTAGGTATAGTGGCTTGAATGTCCTATTTCTCAAAATCAGCAGAATGTGTAACGAAAAGATATATAGAGATATGAAACTAAAGATACATTTCAGTCATAAAGAAGAACTTTGGAACTCATGGTCGCATGCAGGAGGTATCCTGATGGGCTTTGTCGTGGGAGCCATCTTCTTATATTGGTGCTTTACGATGCATAACGGATGGGCTACGGCGGGAGTTATCCTCTATCTGTTCGGTATGCTGATGTCTTACATCGCCTCAACGGTTTACCATGCTGTTTCTGCCTGGAGCAAATGGAAGGAGCGACTGCGCAAATGGGACCATGCCGCCATCTACTGGCATATTGCCGGTTCTTACTCGCCAATCACGCTCATTGCGATGCGAGAGCAGGGATATTGGGGATGGAGTCTTTTTATCTTTATCTGGGCTTGCGCCATTGCCGGAACCATCATGAGTTTTGCCAGACTCAAGGATCACAGCAACCTGGAGACCATCTGCTTTGTAGGCATGGGATTGTCGGTACTGGTTGCCTTTAAACCTTTGATAGACTCCGTATCCACCGCCACAGTCTGGTGGATTATTGCCGAAGGCGTCTGCTACATTACGGGCGCCGTATTCTACAGTATCAACAAGAAGAAATACATGCATTCCGTGTTCCATTTTTTCGTTTTAGCTGGTAGTATCTGCCACATCATTGCAGTTTGGGATATTCTCATGAAATATATCTAAACGACTTAAGAATAAGAATCAAGGCATCGGGAAGTTTTCGCTTTCCGATGCCTTTGTTTTTTTATAAAGTTCTATATTACAAGACATTCATCCATATCATACTCTTCTTATAATATAATAAGGTGGAATTGTTAACAATACGTTAAAGTATAAAAATAATTGCCCAAAAGTTTGGAAGTTATCGCAGAAAAGCATACCTTTGCAGTGTTCTATTGAAGTAGTACACTAAAACATTAAAGATTATGATACAGATTAAAGACATTGATTTCAGATACCCAGGTAGCAAGCACCTTGTATTTAGAGATTTCTCTTTGGAACTCAAGGAGAACAACATTTATGGCTTGCTCGGCAAGAACGGTACAGGCAAGAGCACCCTGCTCTACCTCATCAGCGGATTGCTCCGCCAGCAACAAGGTACCATTCTCGTGGATGGCATTTCGGCACAAGATCGCAGAGCCGAGATGCTGAAGGACATCTTCATGGTGCCCGAAGAGTTTGAACTGCCCAACGTTTCCCTCGCCACCTACGTGAAGATGAACCAGGGATTCTATCCAAACTTCTCGCAGGAAGTGCTGGACCGTTGCCTCAAGGATTTTGATTTACCACTCTCTCTCAAGTTGAACGAACTCTCGATGGGACAGAAGAAGAAGGTATTCATGAGTTTCGCACTCGCCACGGGTACCCGCTTTCTTCTGATGGACGAGCCAACCAATGGTCTCGACATCCCATCGAAGAGCCAGTTCCGTAAGGTCATCGCCAACAACATGACGGAAGACCGCACCCTCATCATCTCAACGCATCAGGTGCACGATGTAGAGTCGCTGCTCGACCACATCATCATCATGAACCAGAGCCAGCTTCTGCTCGACACTTCGGTTTCAGACATCTGCGAGAAATACACCTTCGAATACCGCAACCCACAGGAAATGGACGATACCGTGCTCTACGCCGAGCCAACCCTGCAGGGTAATGCCGCCATCTGCAAGCGACAGGAGGGTGAGCAGGAAACACAGATGAACCTGGAATTGCTGTTCAATGCTGTGATTGGCGGAAAATTAGAAAAAATATAAAATCATCTTTAAATAACGACGATTATGAACAAGACTTTTGATTTACATAGATTCGGAATGGTGCTGCGTTGGGATTTGCTTACCAACTGGAAAAGCTATTTCTACAGTATAGCAGGATTGGCTATCGGCATCATCATGCTTTCCATTTCCATGCTTTATACCTTCCCTCATAGCCATTACATTGTAGGAGGAGATTTGGGTAATTACTACGAAGATAGCATGACAGGATTCCTTGCCACTATTTTAATAGCGTTTTTCTTTGTATCTGCCTGCAACATCTTTAGCAATACGAAGACCAAGCTGCAACGAGAGAACTTTCTGATGTTGCCAGCCAACAATCTGGAAAAATATGCAGCTCGTTTCCTGATGATGAGTGTAGGCAGTATCCTCATCATGGTGATTGCTACGCTTATAGGCGACTTCGTGCAGTTTACATTGAGCTTCTTCATGACTCCCGGTTACCATGCAAGCATCATCGGAAGTTCTCTAAGACAAATATACGAAGCCGCAACCGATGCCGGTAACGACCCTATCAGTATCTTAGCATGGCAATGTAAAGCAGATGCAGCCCTGGTCGGATGGAGCTTTCTCATCATGATTTACTCCTTCACCCTGCTAGGCGGCACCTTCTTCCGCAAACAGCCTATCATCCTGACAGCCGTATCAGGTATTATCATTTTCATGATTATAGGTTATTGCGGCAGCAAGCTCGAAGAATGGGGTGCTTTCGATTTCTACACTCATCTTAACTATGATAATCCGGGCACTTCTCTCTGCATCGCTATCTTCTGGTCGGTCGTTTTCCTTGCTTTGGCAGCCGTCAGTCTCTGGGCTTCCTATAAGCTCTTCACCCGCATGCAGGTAATCTGCAACAAGTGGATCAACATCTAAGAATTAAAATTGAAAGTATTATGAATTTCAGTAATGATAAAGCAATATACGTACAGATAGCCGAGCGACTGAGCGATGAGATTCTGGCGGGCAAGTACAAGGAAGACGAACGAATACCGAGCGTCAGGGAATACGCCGTGCTGCTGGAGGTGAATGCCAACACAACCGTGAAGGCATACGACCTGATTGCCACCGATGAGATCATCTACAACAAGCGAGGCCTAGGCTACTTTGTTTCCGCGGGAGCCAAGAAGCAGATTAAGAAAACCCGCAAAAAGGAGTTTATGAAAGAAAGACTCCCAGAACTCGCCCGACAAATGCAGCTTCTCGACATCTCCATCGATGAAGTGAAGGAAGAGTTGGAGAAGAATCTCAAAAAGATAAGGATATGATGACACTATTCATCCTCAAATATATATTTATAGCTTCTGTCTTTGCCTTATATATAATAAGGTGTATATAATAACGTTTTAAAAAAAGAGTTACGCTTGCAACTTTCTGAAAGTTGCAAGCGTCTAATGGTTTAAAATGATATCCATAAAACGAAAGTAATATGTCATTAATTCATCTAAAAGACGTCAACAAAACCTACCAGGGTGCTCAGCCACTCCATGTACTGAAGGGCATCGACCTCGACATCGAACGTGGCGAGTTCGTCAGCATCATGGGTGCCTCCGGCTCGGGAAAATCCACCTTATTAAATATACTGGGTATTCTCGACAACTACGATACGGGCGAATACCGACTCAACGATGTGCTCATCAAAGACCTCTCGGAAACCCGTGCTGCCGAATACCGCAACAAGATGATCGGCTTCATCTTCCAGTCGTTCAACCTCATCTCGTTCAAGACAGCGGTGGAAAACGTAGAGCTTCCACTCTTCTACCAAGGCGTGAGCCGCAAGAAGCGCCACGAACTGGCGATGGAATATCTCGAAAAACTGGGCTTGAAACAATGGGCCAACCATTATCCCAACGAGATGTCGGGAGGACAGAAGCAGCGTGTAGCCATCGCCCGTGCCCTCATCACCAAACCCGAAATCATCCTTGCCGATGAGCCTACCGGAGCCCTCGACTCCAAAACGAGCGTGGAAGTGATGGACCTGCTGAAGGAACTGCACCAGAAAGAGGGAATGACCATCGTGGTAGTAACCCACGAAAGCGGTGTTGCCAACGAGACCGATAAGGTTATCCATATCAAGGACGGACTCATCGGAAGTATCGAAGACAACAGAGACCATCATCTCGTATCGAAAGACTACGTAAAGTAAGTGAAGAACGAAGAGTGAAGAGTGAAGAATCCAATTGTCTTTCTCTGACATCTCTTCGGGGTTATTAATTTTTAAAACAATACACAATGCATATGAATTCTTCACTCTTCACTCTACACTCTTCACTCCTCTCAGAGGTTTGGAGTACGTCGAAGCGCAACAAGCTCCGCACTTCGCTCACGGGATTTGCCGTTGCCTGGGGTATTTTCATGCTGATATTCCTGCTGGGCGCCGGCAACGGACTGATTAATGCCCAGTTGCAGCAAAGCACCCGATTCCTTGCCAACTCCATGCGAGTTTTCCCGGGCGAAACCTCCAAGGCTTACAAGGGACTGAAGGAAGGCAGAAGCATCACGCTCAACGACAGGGACATCCTCATCAGCAACCAGACCTACGGCCAGTACGTAGATGATGTGGGCGGAAGACTGGAACAGTATAACGTGAACATCAACTATGGTGATAATTATGTGGCAAGCCAGTCATTGGTGGGTGTGGCTCCTACACATCCCAAAATCGACAAGACGGAGATGATAGCCGGACGATTCATCAACGAAATCGATATGAAGGAGCAGCGCAAGAATGTGGTGCTGAGCCGAAGCCAGACCAAGGAACTCTGCAAAGACTACCGTTCGTTGGTGGGCAAGAACGTAAAGATCAGCAACCTCAACTTCCAGGTGGTAGGAATCTACAAGGATGATGAATCGCGCAATAATACCGAAGCCTTCATCGCCTACTCCACCATAAAGACCATCTACGCCAAGGGCGATGATGCGGGAAGTCTGGAGTTTACCATCAAGAACCTGAAGACCAGGGAGGACAATAAGCAGTTTGAAAAGAACTACCGCGCCAGCATCAACAACAACCATCAGGCAGCACCTGATGACGAACGAACCATCTGGCTCTGGAACCGATACATGGACAATATCCAGATGAACCAGGGAATCGCCATCATGCAGACGGCCCTCTGGATTGTGGGTCTGTTCACCCTGCTGAGCGGAATCGTGGGCGTAAGCAACATCATGCTCATCACTGTGAAGGAGCGAACCCGAGAGTTTGGCGTAAGAAAAGCCATCGGCGCCAAGCCTTGGTCGATACTGAAGCTCATCATTACCGAGAGCATCATCATCACCTCGTTCTTCGGCTACATCGGAATGGTATGTGGCGTGGCGGCAAACGAAATCATGGATGCAACTATCGGCCACACCACCATAGATACCGGACTGTTTAAAGCCGCCATGTTTGTGAACCCTACGGTGGGCATCGGCACCTGTATCGGCGCCACCATCACCATCGTCATCGCAGGCACCATCGCCGGACTCATCCCAGCCATCAAGGCTGCAAGAATCCGACCGATAGAAGCGCTGAGAGCGGAGTAAACTATAAATTATTATTATGCGATTAGATTTAGATACATATAAAGAGATTCTCGACACCATCACGAGGAACAAGAGCCGCAGTCTGCTTACGGGCTTCGGCGTGTTCTGGGGCGTGTTTATGCTCATCGCCCTGATGGGTGGCGGACAGGGACTGAAGGAGATGCTGCAAAACAACTTCACAGGCTTTGCCACCAACACCGCTATCATCTGGGCGCAGAACACCACCAAACCCTACAAGGGATTCAACAAGGGGCGCTCCTGGCAGATGGAAGAGAAAGACCTGGACAGATTGCGCCACCAGGTGCCCGAACTCGATGTCATCACCCCGCTGCTCTTCGGCGGCAACAAGTCGGTGGTGTTTGGCGACAAGAAATTCAGCGGTAGCACACAGGGCGTGAATCCTGACTACGCCAAAGTTTCTGCGCCACAGATGTTTTACGGCAGATACATCAACGAGATGGATGTGCGCCAGCAGCGCAAGGTTTGCGTCATCGGCAAACAGATTTACAAGAATCTCTTTCCTGGCGGCGGTGATCCGTGCGGCAAGAGCGTAAGAATAGATTCTACCTATTATATGGTGATAGGCGTAGATTACCGCTCGGGCAACGGCGTGAACTTCGGCGGTCGTGCCGATGAAACCATCACCCTTCCCCAATCGGTTTTGCGCAGCGCTTATAACCGGGGTAAGGCAGTAGACATCATAGCCACCACCGGCAAACCGGGCGTAGTGATGAGCAGCATTGCCCAGCGGATGAGAGAAACCGTGGCAAGAGCCCACAGCATAGACCCTACGGACGAAAAGGGCATCATGGTGTTCAATACCGAAGTACTCTTCCAGATGCTCGACAATCTGTTCAAGGGCGTCAACTTCCTCATCTGGCTGGTAGGCATCGGTACCCTTCTTGCCGGCGCCATCGGAGTTTCCAACATCATGATGGTAACGGTAAAGGAGCGAACCACCGAGATAGGCATCCGCCGAGCCATCGGAGCCACGCCTAAGATGATTCTCTCGCAAATCATCTCCGAGAGTATTCTCCTCACCCTGGTAGCCGGCATGAGCGGCATTCTCTTCGGTGTTGCCATCCTGCAGATGCTGGAAGTAGGAAGTACCACGGATGGCATTCTTACCGCCCACTTTCAGGTAGATTTCTGGACGGCCATCTCTTCAGCCATCCTCATCTGCATTCTCGGCGGCCTAGCCGGACTCGCCCCTGCATGGCGAGCCATGAGCATCAAGCCGGTAGATGCAATGAGAGACGAATAGGAGTGAAGAACGAAGAGTGAAGAGTGAAGAATTCACTTGTCCTCTAAATGATAACTCCTGATAAATGATAACTCTTGATAATAATAATATTAACGAAATAAGAATGAAAGACGAAAGTAAAGCAATTGAATTCTTCACTCTTCGTTCTTCACTCTTCACTTAAACTTACGATATGAAAAAGTATTCAAAGTTGATTGTTGCGGCGATTGTCGCCTTGATTTTCATCGGAACCTTCGTGTTCCTTTATGAGAAATCGCAGCCTAAGCCTGTGGAGTATACTGAGTTTACTCCTAAGATGGCTGATGTTTTGAAAACTACCGTCATCACGGGCAAGATTGAGCCTCGCAACGAGGTGAGCGTAAAGCCTCAGATTAGCGGTATCATCACCGAGATTTGCAAAGAAGCGGGTGATTATGTTCAGGCGGGCGAGGTAATCGCTAAGGTAAAGGTGATTCCGGATATGGGACAGCTCAGTTCGGCGCAGGCTCGTGTGCGCCTTGCTGAAATCAACCTGAAACAGGCACAGGTGGATTACGGCCGCGAGGAACAGCTCTTCAAGAAACAGCTGGTCAGCGCCGATGAGTTTGATAAGGTAAAGCAGGCGATGAAACAGGCACGCGAGGAGGTTACCGCTGCCGAAGATGCTCTCCAGGTGGTGCGCGATGGTGTAAGCAAGAGCAATGCCAGCGCCTCTTCCACCCTTATCCGTTCTACCATCTCGGGAATTATCCTCGATATTCCGGTCAAGGTAGGTAACTCCGTGATTCTTGCCAACACTTTCAACGATGGTACTACCATCGCCAGTGTGGCCAACATGAACGACCTCATCTTCCGTGGCAATATCGATGAAACCGAAGTGGGAAGTCTCGTTACAGGAATGCCGATGAAGATTACCATCGGAGCCTTGCAGAACCTCAACTTCGAGGCTAACCTGGAATATATCTCTCCTAAGGCTGTAGAAAACAATGGTGCCAACCAGTTTGAGGTAAAGGCAGCCATCCGTTCTACCAAGGGAGGCAAGATCCGTTCTGGTTACAGCGCCAATGCCGAGATTGTACTGGCAAAGGCTACCCATGTACTCACCGTTCCGGAGAGTGCCATCGAGTTTAGCGGCGATTCTACCTTTGTATATATCATAAAAGGTAGCGGCGAGAAGAAGACTTATGAGCGCAAACAGGTAACCACCGGTTTGAGCGATGGAGTAAATATAGAAATCAAGAAAGGTCTGGGACTCAAGGACAAGGTTCGCGGTCCTCAGGTAATAGCAGAAAATAAGAGGGTGTGTCATAAGTCTGTGACGCACCCTTTTTTTGTGTGTGTTTCTATAT
>OKRW01003252.1_pt1 | contig 10665 bp, 6 predicted proteins | sample 1601151 | NCBI WGS metagenome assembly OKRW01 (sample SAMEA3541471, study PRJEB24748) | human gut metagenome | biome: human gut; feature: human-associated habitat; material: faeces | place: China | collected 2012 | reverse complement strand
CGGGCAGCGCGCCTTTTATTTTTGCTTCTTGTTTGCGGGAAACGCTGCCCCTCCTGCACCCTTCGGGGCGCGCACGCTCGCAAAAGTGGTGTGGCTAAGGCTTTGGGCACCGGAGGAAAGCAGGTGCCCTGTAGGTCCGTGTCACCGAAGGTGGCACTGTGACCCAAAGGTGGGGCGCGAAACGAGCCGAGGGTCCGGCCAGCCTTCCGTGCCGATTGAGCAAACAGGAATCTGCTCCAAACGTCGCCCTTTGTCGGCATTCCTGAAAGACAGCAGGCGGAGGCTGAGCGGGTTTTCCGTCACGACGGGCGAGGCGTTGCCGCTTCAGAACCGCGACGCACAGCAATTTGCTCACGTTTCGTTCGTGCGGCGAAGGTTCCTCCGCCTGAGCGACAGCGCCGCCAGCACCAACGACAGCACCGCCATCAGCGCCCACAGGCCGGGCATGCTTTGGTCGCCTGTCAGCGGCAGCTGCGTGACACGAAGGGTGGCTGCTGCGGAAACAATCTGGTCAAAGTTCCCGTCGGTCACAATGCAACGCACCTGCAGACCATCCATGTCATGGGTTGCTGTCAGAGATAGAACCGCTTCCTGTGTCCCTGACACGTCTGTCCATGCGCCGGTTTCTCCTGTGCGCATCTGCCAGCGGTAGGCATAGGGGAATGCGCCGCCGGAAGCCTCCACTTGAAACTGTGCCGTTTCTCCCATGATCACCGTCATGTCGGCGGGCTGACGCACAAAGACCAGCGGTTCCTCACGCAGCCAAATGACAAAGCGATTGTCGGCGACCTCGGCCTCCTGGTAGTCCTTTCCGGAAATCTCCACCGTCACCTCGGCGGGATCGGCAGCGCCCGCCAGCCATGCCACCGGCAGCGTGATCGTGTGCGTGCGTCCGTCCACAATCTCCTGAGGGAACACATAGCGGAAGGTTTCCGCTTCTTCGTCGCCGTCAGCCCATGCGCGCAGGGTTACGCCCCCTGTGCGCGAGCTTCGTCCGTCTGCCGCCGCGCGATTGAGGATGGTCATCTCCAGCATGCGCTCGCCACCGCGTGTAAAAACGCGGTAGTCCAGTTCCAGGTCCTCCGCAGAGGTGTCCACCGTTTCCGAGTCAAAGGTGATATCGTTGCTCAGGGGATATGGGACTGCACTGCTTCGGGCAGAAGCAGGCGGCGTAATCTGCACGCTGCCGTCCTCCATGAGCGCGACTTCATAGATCAACGGGACCTCCTCCGACGCTCTCGACGCGCCCTGACCACCCTCCACCGAAACCACGGAGGTCCAGTTGGAAACGGTATACAGCTTGGTAACCTGCAGCTGAATGAGGTAGTCGCCCTCCCATTCCGGAGCAACCCGCAGAGAGGCCTTGTAGCAGGCTGAGGCGCCGGGCATCAATAGCCCCGTCTGTGCCCAGCTCTCGCCGCCACTGTTTGTGGAAGAGGAAGCATAGCGCGTTACGCTGCGCTTGAGATACCACGTATCGCCATTGTTGCCGTCGCTGAAACCGTTGATCCGGTATATGCCGCTGGCGCCCTGGGTATGGCTGTCATAGGCCGGAATGCCGGTGCTGCCGGAATCCGATCCCACTACGGTGTTGCGGTTATTCTTTTCGTTGAGACAATCCACATGAAGGCTCTGCACCTTGGAGCGGTTGCCCTTGCTGTCCTGCTCGAAGACGTCGATATCAAACCCGCTGATGGAGACGTTGCCGTTGTTGCGCAGGGTTAGCAGCATTTCGGAATAGCTGCCGGCGGTAACCATGCTGTATTCCATGTCCGCGCTTTCAATATCCAATCCGGTGACCAGCTGGAGGGGGAAACTGTAGACCGTGCCCTCCACAGCGTCCGAACCGTTGGCGTCGCTGTCGGTTATGTAGTAACCTACTCCGCCTTCGGACAGGTATACGCTCACCGGTACGTCAGTGGCCTTTTCAGGCGTGATATCCGCCAGGGACAGGATGGCGGAAACCATGTTTTTCTCCGCCTCATAGGCTACGGCACGGATGAGATAATGGGTGGGATCGCCGCTGTTTTCGGGAATGACCGTCTCCATCCAGTAGAGATAGGTGGTGCCGGCAATGGTCTGAATCTGGAAAGCGGCGGCGGGAATATCCACATCAAAGTCGGTCAGGGTCACCTGGGAAAGGAATTTGTCGACGGGGATCACGGCGCTGTCGATCGGGGAGTAGACCTTGTTGTTGAAGTGTTCCACGCGTGCGCCGTACAGCCGGTATTGTCGGCTGTCGGATCCGTCCGCCTTGAGGTAGAACACATCATCCACCTGGACGGTTCCGGTTTCTTCGTGGGAGAGCACGCGCATGGCCGCAATGCGGCCGGTATCCAGCACATATTCGCCTTTGGCGCCGTTGTCGGAGGAGGTGTTCTGGCCCTGACCCACGCTGTGCACAAGGCGCATGCTGTCGCTGACGGTCCCGTTGGCCTGCTCGCCCTCCAGTGCATAGACGGACAGGAATTGGTTCACGCGGCTTACGTGCTGGGCGCTGCCGGGAAGCGTGAGCAGCCGGTGCTGGCCCGATGTGCTCTGCGAGATCAGAGTGGCATCATACAGGGAGGCATATCGGTCGCTCAGCACCAGATAATTGTGTACCAGCGCGGTCCGCCGGCCCTGCGTCTGCTCGTCTCCCGCACCCAGCACCATCAGAACGCCGTAGTAGTTGCTGCTCTCACCCACTATCTCGGAATTGCCGCGGCTCACATAGGCGTCAACCTCCAGACTGGGCTTAAGGGAATATCCGTCCAGCTTCTTTTCAATCGTCGGGTAAGCGTTCAAAAGCGGCTCCGGCCTGACCTCCGGCACGCCCCAACGGTCTGCACAAAGAACAGAGATGCATAGCAGCCGTCCGCAGCCGTCCGCAGCCGTCCGACGCGGGTTCGCAGGAGGAGATGCGTTGGCCGTCCGCATAGGTGGTTGTGCGCTCTGCAAAATTCTCGGTTGACAGCACGGCCACCACCGCACCGGACAGGCTGAGTCCGGTTGCCGGGGCAACGTCGAAATCATAATCCCAGCGATCCTTAGCCGCCTGGGAGTACCAGTTTTCCAAGGTGCCGGTCGCCCCGGTGGAAAGGTTGATCCATGTCAGCCGCATTTCGTCGGCAAGATAGAAGCCGTATACATCTCCGCCCAGCTCGGCATATTTCATCTCGGGCATGCTCATGGACAGGGGCGTTTGCGTCTTTTTGGTCACGTTTACCAGCAGGTCGGGGTTAAGGGCGGCGCCGTTGAAGGTTTCCGTCTCTTCCTGCGAAGACATCAGCGAGGGTGCGGACGTCAGGGCGCGTCCGGATTTTCCGCGCGAATCATAGAGAGGAATATCGCCACTGTTCCAGATCGTAAACTTCCACTTTGCAAAGAAGATCTTCACCAGCAGATAGGCGCCGCCTCCGGCCGAAACGCGCAGATACTGATCCCCGCCGGTCAGCATGACCAGGAAGCTGATGTATCCGTAGCCGTTGATGCTGATGCTCAGCACGTTTTTGGCTCCGATCCCCGCCGCAAAGCCGATCTGCAGCCGGATCATGACGGACATACCGCTGGTGCCGGTATCCAGCTTCAAATTGTGGAGGCTGGGCCAGCCGTTGTCCTTCCAGCTTACGCCCATTTCCACGCCCAGCATGCCAGCCGCCGATACGGACAGAGACAGACCCGCGCTGAGGAAAAAGGCGCTGATCTGCGTGGTCATCTCCACACCAAAGGTGGCGGTCGCACCCAGCATGGCCTGCCCCCGGATGGAGCCCTTCCTGTCGCTGTCCTTGAGGTAGCGCCCCTGAAGGACGAAGAAGAACCCGGCCTCCGCCGTAAAGCTGCCCAGGAACTGAAACCGTTTGCTTTCCTGCCCCTTTCATACGGCCTGCGCCTTGGCAAACTGCTTGGCGAAGTAGCCCTCTTTTTCCACTTCGCGCTGGCGCTTTTCCAGGTCGGCCTGGTCCTGTGTTTTCCACAAAGAGGTATCGTCTGTACCCGCGATATCCTTCATGGCGATGCCCATGGCAAAATAGGCGCTGCCGTCCAGATTGATGCCGATTTGGGGAATGTACTTGGAGGGCAGGTCGAAGCCGATGGAGGACCCTGCCAGAAAGCTGGGCAGGCTTGAAGGAAGGGTGAACCCCAGTCCGCCCAGGGACAGAATGCTGCTCATGGCTCCGCTCTGATCAAAGAGCGGGCCATCCAGCACACCGCGCTGTACCATCAACTGGGTATCAAAGGTCTGACTGGTTCCATCCCCGGCGGTCAGGCGCACGCTCACCTTTGCTCCGGGCTTGAATTTGCGGAGCCAGTCGCCCTTGAAGCTGAAAACCTGATTTTTGCCCGCTACGCCCGAATAGGAGCCGCCGCTGGCCGCCTTTCCGTCGGTGGAAACATAGGTCAGCTCGACGGTAAACGTCCCCTGCGCGGACACCTGCACAGACAGATCCTGTGACGCGTCGTTGGCAGGGCTGTAGTATACGCCAAGCTCCTGGGCAAAAGCGTCCTTGCCGTTAAAGGTGATGGAAGATACATAGGGTGATCCGTCGTCAGCGATCAGGGTGAGGGCGCTGAATACGCCGCCCTTTTTCACGGAGGTTTTGGCCACGAAGACGTCGCGGTAACCTGCCTTTTCCACGCGGATGCTCACATTCATGTAGCCGTCGCTGTCGGGTGAAAAGTCCTTGACGGCAAAAATGGCATGGCCGCTGGTATCGGTAAGCAGGGTTTTTGCTGCGCCGCCCGCATCCAGATCGGCCACTGTGCCCGTGACTCCCTCAGCCGCCGTGTGGTCAGGCAGGGAGACGCAGATGCCGAAGCTGTTGTCGTTAAGCACGGTGATCTTCATGTCGGGCTCGGCCGTGCCTGCGGACAGCCGCTGCATGCGGGTGGAGGCTGGGACGGGAATGCCCAGTGCATCCCGGGAAAGGGTCCTTTCCTGTACGGGAGAGGGCTGCAGCAGCTGCGTGGTCAGCTGGGACAGATCGCTGGCGGAGGCACGGAGCTCCGTCGTGCCGGCGCCCAGCAGCGCGCGCCATTCGGCAAGGCTCTGTTCCCAGGACGGGTAGTGCTGCACCACGGCGGGAATGATGGCGCGGATGGTTTCGGAGGCTTCCCTGATGCTCCGGCCGTACTGAATGCGTTCCTTTTCGGAATATTCCGCGTTAAAAGGCGCGTTGCGGTTGGTGTAGATGTAATCGCTCTGCGCCACAAGCTCGTCATGATCGTAGGAAAGATCGTCCATCATGGCACGCAGGTTGGCTGTGAGGCTGTCCAGCTGGGCAAGCGACCCATTGCCGGACGTGAGCTCGGCGTAGCGCTGGGGATCGCTGAGCAAAAGGTCGGCCAGGGCTTTTTCCACGTCCTGCGCCGTATCCATCAGGCCCTTGAGATCATGCTCGATCAGCCGCTCCAGGTATCCGGCAATCTGGGCGGCGTTCATATTCTCGCTGGGTGTCATGCCGTCATGCCAGCCGGCGGCGTCCTCGTCAAGGCCGGACAGCGCCACCGCCGCCTCCAGCTCCGCCTCAGAAATCAGAAAGCGTTCGCCGTCTGCCAGCGCTTCCAGTGGCAGCGCCTGCAGAAAGAGCAGCGCGGAAAGTGCCGCGGCCAAGAATCGCTTGAACATGTCCTGCCTCACTTCACCTTTCATTCGTCGCTGGAGAGCACCGAGGAATCCGTAACGATTTCATAGTCCGATCGCCACGCCTGCATCAGCGATTCGAGCTTTTCCAGCTGCGCGGCTTCGAGCGCAGAATTCTCCAGGGCAGCATTTTCCTCCTCGGTCAGCACATGCGCGCCGCCCGGCTCATCGCTCATGTATTTGATGATGTCTACGCCGGCCGTGGTCAGCAACGGGCCGCTCACATCGCCCGGCTGCTCGAGCGCCGCGGCCGCCGCACGAAACGCCTCGGCCCAGTTTTCGCTCTGCGGGTGAAACAGGAAGCCCGGATCTTGTACATCCTGATGCGTGGAATCAATGCTGTATTCCGCCATCAGGGCTTCAAAGCTCTCGCCATGTTCCAGACAGGCGGCAATCTCCTGCGTCTTTTCTGCAAGCGCCGGCACAGCCTCCTGGCTCTTGGCGCCGTATTCCTCCAAGAGTGCCGTCACATTCGCATCGGCCTCATCATAGGCGGCCTTGTAGGGGGTGATGTCCAGGCCATCCGCCGCAGCCCTTGCCAGTGCGTCGTAAGCCTCGTCCTTGGTTGCCTGCGCCTGCTGTACGCGCGAATCGATCTGATCCGGCGCCTCGGTGATTTCCTGCGGATAGGCCAGCAGAATGTGCTTGATGCGGCGGTACCCCTGCGGCGTATAGAACGCCTCGTTGCCCGTCTGCAGGATCTCAGACTCATAAAGTGGAATATCGTTTTCATAGCGCAGCCGGTCCGGATTGACAAAGGCGTCCGGATAATACTGCAAAATCTGAGCAGGGGTGACGGTTACATCGCCGCAGTAGAGGGCCAGGATGCGGCGGTACCGCTCGGAGGCCAGCGCTTCCTGATAATAGGCGTCCACGGTGTAGCCCTGCTCCTCCAGCCATTGGCTCACCAGCGCTTCGCTGACCTCTTCCCCGGATGCGGTCAGTTCCTGATACAGGCCCTGCCATACGCTCTCATACAGGTTTTGGGCATAGGTACGCAGGCGTTGCGCCTGTTCCTCCGTGATGATGTCCTGACCTGCCTCGCGGAGCTTGTTCTCAATCAGCCCCAGACCGATGAAGTGGTCGATCGTATCCGCCGCCAGCTGTTCCCGATTGGCCTGGCTCAGCTCTATCCCCAGGGCGGCAGAGTGTTCCAGCGCAGATTGGCAGGAAAACCGCACTGCCTCAGGCGAACAGGATACATCGCCCACACGTACCGCGGGGAGCTCCTCCGCCTGCGCGAAGGATAACAGCAAGAGAGTCGCCAGCATCCAGTGCAGCGTCGTTTTCAGCTTCATTTCTTTTGCATTCTCCTTGTTTTCCGCAAATGAGTCATTGATGAACGGGAGAGGAACCCGTGACGGAAATCGCAATGATAATCTTTGTGAGCATAGCAGATTTCACCATTTTGTACCAGTGCCCTTTTAGATTCTTCACGTGAATTGTAATGCAATTTACATACGGCCAGACCGGGCCGGGCAGGAAAGCGGCGGACAGGGTCCAGCCGAATTTGAGGGTCTTTCCGGAAAAGCAAAACATCTGCTGGCACGAGCCCAGTCGCGCTAACAGCTGCTTCCTGTGCAGGCGTCGCAGCCGTCCCGGGGAGAACGGCTGCCAAGTACGGCAACAGGGCTTCCTGCTTCCAATGACCTGTACGCCTCGCGACGACAAAAGGAAAATGATTGAAGGGAACCGTGGGTCCTGCCTTGCCTTTTTCCTCCCGACATGATACAATCACCCCATCAGGAAGGAAGTGAAGACGATGGATTCCATACGCATCGTCGTGATTGGCGCGGGCGCCATCGGCGGAGTCACGGCCGCGCTGATGAAGCAGGGAGGAAGCGATGTGACGCTGGTGTGCAAGCATCAGGAGATCGCGGATATCGCCTCCGGCAGAGGCCTGCACATCACGGGCGTAAGGGGCGAGCACATGGTGAACCTGGACGCTGTGGCCGATATTGCCGAGCTGGACGGAACCTATGACGTGGCGCTGATCGCCACCAAGGCCTACGATATGCCCGCCTGTGCGCGGGCGCTGTTGCCCTATCTGAAAGACAATTCGCTGGTTCTGAGCCTGCAGAACGGCATTTGCACCGATGCGCTGGCCTCCGTTGTGGGCAAAGAGCGCACAGTGGGGTGCGTGATCGGCTGGGGCGCAACCATGCTCGGACCGGGCGAGCTCGCCGTGACCAGCAAGGGAGAGTTTCTCATCGGACGCATCAGCGGCGATCAGGAGGCGCTGGAACCCATCCGGCGCGCCATGAATGCAGCCGCACCGACGGTCATTACGCCGGATATCTATGCGGAGCTGTATTCCAAGCTGATTGTCAACAGCTGCATCACCTCGCTGGGGGCCATCTGCGGCCTGTATTTGGGGCAGATGCTCCGCAGAAGCCAGGCAAGGCGCATCTTTCTGGGCATCATCCGCGAGGCGATGAATGTGGCGCATGCCCAGGGCCTGAAGGTGCCGCCCTTTGGTGGAAGGCTGGACTATGACAAGCTGTTGGCCGGGGATGGAGCGCTGGACAATCTGCGCCGGCACGCCATGATCCTGTTGGTGGGGCTCAAGTACCGGCGGCTGAAAAGCTCCAGCCTGCAATCGCTGGAGCGGGGACGGCCCACCGAGATTGACTATTTCAACGGCTTTATCGCGCAAAAAGGCGAGGAACTGGGCGTGGATTGCCCCATCAACCGTCGCTTGACCGTCATGATCAAGGAAATCGAGGGCGACAAGCGCAGCATCAAGGTCGCCAATCTCTACGATCCTGTGTTCTGTGCGCAAAAGAGTGCGCGTCACAGCGCAAAGGCCTGATTGCAAAGCAAAAAGACCGCTTCGGAAGGAAGAAAACCTCCCGAAGCGGTCTTTCTTGAAGGGTTATGCGTCGCGGTAGCCGTTGGGGTTATTGCTCTGCCAACGCCAGGAATCGCGGCACATGTCGTCCAGCGTCTTTTCCGCCTGCCAGCCAAGCAGCTCTTTGGCCTTGGTGGGGTCCGCGTAGCAGCGGGCCACATCGCCCGGCCGGCGGTCTACGATGACATAGGGAATCCGGATGCCGTTGACACGCTCGAAGGTATTGACCAGATCCAGCACGCTGTATCCCGTACCGGTACCGAGGTTGAACACCTCGCAGCCGCTGTGCTGCATCAGATAGTTGCAGGCCGCCACATGGCCGCGCGCCAGATCCACCACATGGATGTAATCGCGTACGCCCGTGCCGTCATGCGTGGGATAGTCGTTGCCGAACACGCGCAGCTGCTGGAGCTTGCCGCTGGCCACCTGGGTGATGTAGGGCATCAGGTTGTTGGGAATGCCCACAGGATCTTCCCCGATGAGGCCGCTTTCGTGCGCGCCGATGGGGTTGAAGTAGCGCAGCAGCGCCACCGACCAGTCGGGATAGGCATGCGCCACGTCCCTGAGAATCTGCTCGATCATGTACTTGGTCCAGCCATAGGGATTGGTGCATCCGCCCGTATGCATGCTTTCCACCAGCGGCATCTCATCAGACATACCATAGACCGTCGCGGAGGAGCTGAACACAATGCGCTTGACGCCGTGCTTGCGCATCACCTCACACAGGGTGAGGGTGCTGTCCAGGTTATTGCGGTAGTATTCGAGGGGCTTCTCCACACTTTCGCCGACAGCCTTGTACCCCGCAAAGTGGATGACCGCGTCAAAGGAATGGGAGGCGAACACCTTGTCCAGTCCGGCGGCGTCGGTTACGTCCACGTTATAGCAGCACACATGCTGCCCGGTGATGGTTTTCAGGCGGTCGAGCACATGCTCGCTGGCGTTGTAGAAGTTATCCACGATAACGGCCTCGTGGCCGGCTTTGAGCAGCTCCACATAGGTGTGGGAGCCGATGAAGCCCGCGCCGCCCGTGAGAAGGATTTTCATGAAGCGCACGTTCCTTTCCTGTTCAGTTAAAACAGCTTCTCGGGATAGGTGCCGTCCTCGTGCATCTTTTTGAGTTCGGCCTGCACATAGGGCTTATCCTCGTGGTAGGTCACGCCGAACCACACCGCGTCGGTAGAGAGCACATCCACCTTCAGGCCGTCCTCGTGCATGAGCTGGTCCACGAGCACGGGCAGCACATATTCGGCCTTGAGCTCGGTGGGGGAGAGGCTCTTGAGGAAAGCGGTGAAGCGCTCCTCAGCCTTATCAAACAGCCAGGGCGTGAAGCCGAAGAAGTTCATGCTGACCAGGCTTTCGGGATTGAGAATGACGCCGTTTGGGTCCTTTTCGGTATCACGGATGGTGCCGTCGGGGAAGGGCTGGATCTTGTAGGTTTCGGTCACGGAAGTCAGGTGGCCGTTTTCATCCACATCGCACACGCCACGGGTGACATGGCCATGCTCGCTGACGGTGTTCTTCAGATAGTAGCCCACCATGCAGGCGTGCTTTTCGGGAGCGAGCTTTTCCAGATGGTCCACCATGGTCTTGAAGGCGCTGGTGCCATAGTAATCATCCGCGTTGATGACGGCGAAGGGCTCGTGGATCAGGTCCTTGGCCGCCAGAATCGCCTGCACCGTGCCCAGGGGTTTGGTACGCTCGGCGGGGATGGAGCAGCCCGCAGGCAGGTTGCCGAGCTCCTGGAAGGCGTATTCCACCTTCACACTGCCCTTGACCACGTCGCCCACCAGTTCGCGGAAGCGGTCCTCAAAGTCATGCTTGATGATGAATACGACCTTGTTGAACCCCGCCTTCACGGCATCGTAGATGGAGTAGAGCATCAGTACCTCGTTATGAGGACCCATGCCGTCAATCTGCTTGTTTCCGCCGTAACGCGAGCCCATACCGGCGGCCATGATCACTAAGGTTTTATCCATGTTGATCAATCCTTTCTCCCGTATCTGTTTATGCTCGACCCGTCTTACGGCGGGGGAAAGCTGGCTTATAGCGCCGTGCGCAAAGGCTTCAAGCTCTAAGTCCCGCGGGGTTTTCGCGCGTATTTCCGCAATTTCCGCAAGAGAAAGCTCTCTTGCCAGAACAACTCTTTTAGCCCCCATATTGTAAAACGCGTTCGCCGTTTCGTAATTGCATA
>OKRW01003248.1_pt1 | contig 10677 bp, 9 predicted proteins | sample 1601151 | NCBI WGS metagenome assembly OKRW01 (sample SAMEA3541471, study PRJEB24748) | human gut metagenome | biome: human gut; feature: human-associated habitat; material: faeces | place: China | collected 2012 | reverse complement strand
AAGCTCAACCTGGACTGTCTGGTGATCCTCGGAGGAAACGGAACACAGAAGACGGCGAACCTGCTTCGGGAAGAGGGGTTAAATATTATCCATCTGCCGAAGACGATCGACAACGATATTTACGGGACGGACGTCACATTCGGATTTCAGAGTGCCATCAATATCGCCACAGATTGCATTGACTGTATCCACACGACGGCAGCGTCCCACAACCGCGTCTTTATTGTTGAGGTCATGGGGCATAAAGTCGGCTGGCTGACGCTTTATGCTGGCGTTGCGGGGGGCGCGGATATTATTCTGCTTCCGGAAATACCGTACGACATCGAGAAAGTGATTGCCGCGATCAACAAGCGCACGAAGGCAGGAAAAGGATTTACCATACTTGCGGTTGCCGAGGGAGCCATCTCCAAGGAGGATGCGGTGCTCTCCAAGAAAGAGTACAAGGAAAAAGTGGCAAAGCGGAAATATCCGTCTGTTTCCTACGAGATTGCAGACCGTATATTCAAGGAGACCGGCGTCGAGGTGCGCGTGACTGTACCGGGTCACACACAGCGCGGCGGAAGCCCATGTCCGTATGACCGTGTGCTCTGCACGAGACTCGGTTCGGCGGCGGCAAAAGCGATCATGGACGAGAACTACGGCAACATGGTTGCCATGGTCAATGGCAAGATCAAATATGTACCGCTTGGAGACGTGGCGGGCAAATTAAAAACGGTCGATCCGAACGACCAGATGATAAAAGAAGCAAAGCGGATTGGAATCAGCTTTGGAGATTAAGGTGAGGGAAAAGCATGTCATATCAGGCATTATATCGTAAGTTCCGTCCGCAGGAGTTTGACGATGTAAAAGGACAGGATCATATTGTAACAACGTTAAAGAATCAGATTAAAGCAGACAGAATCGGACATGCTTATCTATTTTGCGGAACCAGAGGAACGGGAAAGACGACGATTGCCAAGATTTTTGCGAAGGCGGTCAACTGTGAGCATCCGGTGGACGGGAGTCCGTGCGGGGAATGTCCGACATGCAGGGCGATTGCGGCGGGCAATTCCATGAACGTGATTGAGATCGATGCGGCTTCCAACAACGGCGTCGACAACATCCGCCAGATCCGCGAGGAGGTGGAGTACCGTCCGACCGAAGGAAAATACAAAGTCTACATTATCGATGAGGTGCATATGCTTTCCATAGGAGCGTTCAATGCACTGCTTAAGACCCTGGAGGAACCGCCGGCGTATGTCATTTTTATTCTGGCGACCACCGAGGCGCACAAGATTCCGATCACGATTCTATCACGGTGCCAGCGCTATGATTTCCGCAGAATCTCGATCGACACGATCACTGCCCGCCTGCGGGAACTGATGGATGCGGAGCAGGTGACGGTGGAGGACAGGGCGCTGCGCTATATCGCCAAGGCGGGAGACGGCTCGATGCGTGACGCGTTAAGCCTTCTGGATCAGTGTATCGCTTTTTACCTGGGACAGGAGCTCACTTACGACAAAGTGCTGGATACGCTCGGAGCAGTCGACACAGAGATTTTCAGCCGCCTGCTGCGGCAGATCCTCGATAAAAATATCACGGGGGCAATCCAGACCGTGGAGACGCTCGTGATCGAAGGACGGGAGTTAGGGCAGTTTGTCACGGATTTCACATGGTATCTGCGCAATCTGATGCTGGTGCAAAGCTCGGACGATATGGAGGATGTGCTTGACATCTCTTCGGAAAATCTGGCGCTCCTGAAAGAAGAGGCGTCTATGGTGGACGCCGATATTCTGATGCGCTATATCCGCATTTTCTCGGAGCTTGGCAGCCAGATCAAATATGCCAGCCAGAAGCGGATTCTGATTGAAATTGCAGTAATTAAGTTATGTAAACCTGAAATGGAAAAAGATTACACGTCCCTGGTGGACCGCATCGACAGCCTGGAGAAGAAACTGGAAAAAGGCGTTGTGATGGCGGCACCGGGGAGTGCCAGGCAGGGCGTAGGTGGAAGCGCGCAGGGGGCACAGGGAGGCTCGCTGCCCAAGGCAGAACTGCCCAAGGCGATTCCGGAGGATGTGAAGCAGGTGCTGACAAACTGGGGCGGCATCTTATCGCAGCTTACCGGCGTGACAAAGACGTATCTTAAGATGGCGACCCGGTCGCTCGGACCGAACGGGGAATTGATGCTGGTGTTCGATGACAAAAACGCTTATGAGTACGTCGAGCAGAACCGTTCGGATTGCCAGGACGCATTAAAAGCGGCAGCGGCGGACCGGATCGGCAAAGAGGTTGCGATTCTGGTGAAGTTAAACGATACGGGGCATGCCAGTGACGAGGTCTATCCGGATCTGGGCGCGCTCATTCAGATGGACATCGAGGAAGAGGATTTTTAAAGCTGGACGAATCACACAATTTATATTATGATAGATGGAACAGTCCTAAGAGAAAAGCAGGAGGAAGCAGACATGGCAAAAAGAGGTGGATTCCCGGGCGGTATGCCGGGTAATATGAATAACCTTATGAAGCAGGCGCAGAAAATGCAGCGCCAGATGGAAGAGGCTCAGAAGGAGTTAGAAGAGAAGGAAGTGACTGCGGCAGCGGGCGGCGGAGCTGTGGAAGTGACGGTATCCGGCAAGCATGAGATAACGAAAGTAAAGCTTTCCCCGGAGGTTGTGGATCCGGATGACATCGAGATGCTGGAGGATCTGATTATGGCGGCGGCAAACGAGGCCTACCGTCAGTTAGACGAGTTTTCCCAGAGTTCCATGGCAAAGATTACCGGCGGCATGGGCGGACTTGGCGGAATGCCATTCTAATAGAATTTATAACTGCACCTGTGTGGCGATCGCGCTGTACGGGTGCAGTTTTGTTTTATGGCACTGCCGCTTTAGCGGGTAAATACCGTCTGCTGATAAGCAAGGCGATGAGAAGATCACGACTTCTGCCTGAAATAAGTATGACGTGCTTCTTAACATTGCTTATCAGCAGACGGCAATGTCTATCTGATGCGGCAGTGCCATGAAACAAGAGCTACCTGCGTGGGGGCACATGGTGCTCAGAGCTTTGCCTTGAATACCTCGTCGGCGGGATAGCCGCCGGCGCACTTCTGCATGCCGCGCTGGATGCTGTCGGCGGAGGTACCCCAGTCCTTGTCCTTGTTGCGGTAGTCGTTTTTTTCCACAAACCAGGACACTTCCTTCTGGAGCCGGTCGAGATTCTCCTGCATCAACGAAAAAGCTTTGGGATAAAACTCTTTTTTCTCGTCATCGGTCAGTTTGTCCTCGGCTGTCTCGATCAGATCACCAAAGTGCGGCAGGCAGAATCCTCTGCTTTTTTCAAAAAGTGCGCGGAATTCCTCATTTTTCTTATACAGGTCGAAAAAAGTATCCAGATAACGGCCGTAGATCTGATGGAAATGGTCGCAGACATAGCAGTCGGTGGTCTTAGCGGCGATCCATGCGCCGAGAGGCGTTTTGGGCGCATTCCCGAATGAGACATCCGTGTGCTTCATGCGTTTGATAAAGCTGGATTTGCCGGGCGTAAAATGTGCCAGCTCATCGCCGAGCTCCTGGTTCAGCTTTTTTAAGTGTGTGCTTAAGATCAGGGCGTTGCCGAGCCGGTTGCCGTAGTCGTACATCATCTTGAAGTGGTGGCGGCAGAAACCGGTGGCGTCTGTTTTGGCACGGATATCATCTTCCATATAGGCAGAGCCGAGGATGAAGGAGATGGCATGCTGCTCGGCCTCGCGTTCCAGGTAGCAGAAAGGACATTCGTCGTCTGCGTGGAAGGCATTCATCAAAGGGATGGTTGCAATCGTTTCTTTCATGGTAATCTCCGTTTCTTTTCATACAATCTGTGAATAAATCCAGTATAGCATACCAGAGGAAGAAAAATCAAAACCGCCTTGTAAAATGCGGCGTTATCAAGTAATATATATAAGGCTGCAGGGAAAGCCTGGCAGTGTTGACAGGAAGTTTGAGGGAGAGAATGGAATACTATAGCAGACAGATCAGCAAGTTAATACAGGAATTATCCGCCCTGCCGGGAATCGGCACGAAGTCTGCACAGCGTCTGGCATTTCACATTCTGAATATGCCAAAGGAGCAGGTGGAGGAGCTTTCTTCTGCGATTTTGGACGCAAAGCAGAATGTGCGGTATTGCAAGGAATGTTTTACGCTGACAGATGAGGAAATCTGTCCGATCTGCAGCGACAGTTCCAGGAACCATAAGGTCATTATGGTGGTGGAGAACACGAGGGATCTCGCGGCATACGAGAAGACACAGAAGTATGACGGGGTATATCATGTGCTGCACGGCGCGATCTCACCCATGCTCGGAATCGGGCCGGGGGACATCAAACTCAAAGAACTGATGCAGCGCCTGCAAAAGGATGTGGATGAGGTCATCATTGCGACGAATTCCAGCCTGGAGGGGGAGACGACGGCAATGTATATCAGCAAACTGATCAAACCGACCGGTATAAAAGTTACGCGGATTGCGAGCGGTGTGCCGGTGGGCGGCGATCTGGAATATATTGATGAGGTGACGCTTCTGCGCGCGCTTGAGGGGCGCACGGAACTGTAGTGACCGCATGAGAAAAGGATGCAACTGTCCGGCATCTGGGGCGGGCGGATGACAATCAGATATAAGAAAGGACCATGACACGACATGACGAATCTGGAACTTCAAAAGACAGCAAATGAAATTCGCAAAAGCATTGTAACAGCGGTGCACAGTGCAAAAGCGGGACACCCGGGCGGATCGCTCTCGGCGGCAGATATTTTCACATATCTGTACTTTGAGGAGCTGAACATTGATCCGAAGAATCCGAAGATGGCGGATCGTGACCGGTTTGTGTTGTCCAAAGGACACACGGCACCCGGACTTTACGCTGCGCTTGCAGAGCGTGGATTTTTCCCTAAGGAGGATCTGGTGACGCTGCGCCACACAGGATCCTATCTGCAGGGACATCCGGATATGAAGCATATTCCGGGCGTGGATATGTCGAGCGGTTCTCTGGGACAGGGGCTCTCGGTGGCAGTGGGAATGGCTGCGGCAGGAAAGTTTGATAAGAAAGATTACCGTGTATATGCACTTTGCGGTGACGGAGAGATCCAGGAGGGACAGATCTGGGAGGCTGCCATGTGGGCAGGCTTTAAGAAGCTGGATAATCTGGTGGTGATCGTGGATAACAATAACCTTCAGATTGACGGTTCCATCGATACAGTATGTTCCCCGTACCCGATCGACAAAAAGTTCGAGGCGTTCAATTTCCATACGATCAACATCAACGGAAATGATTTTGACGAGATCCGTGCGGCTTTTGCGGAGGCGCGGGCGACCAAGGGAATGCCGACGGCGATTATCGCAAAGACATTAAAGGGAAAAGGTGTTTCATTCATGGAGAATGCCGTTGACTGGCACGGAAAAGCACCGAATGATGATGAATATAAGATCGCAATGGAAGATCTGGAAAAGGCAGGTGCAGCATTATGTCAGAATTAGGAAAGAAGATTGCAACCAGAGAGAGTTACGGCAACGCACTGGTAGAGCTTGGAAAAGAGCATGAAGATCTGATCGTGCTGGACGCGGATCTGGCAGGTGCGACAAAGACCGGCATTTTTAAGAAGGCATTTCCGGAGCGCCACTGGGACATCGGTATTGCAGAGGCGAATATGACAGGAATCGCGGCAGGTCCTGCAACCTGCGGAAAAGTTCCGTTTATCAGTTCTTTTGCAATGTTTGCGGCGGGCAGAAATTACGAGCAGGTGCGCAACTCGATCGGTTACCCGCACCTCAATGTGAAGATCGGAGCGACCCATGCGGGAATCTCCGTGGGTGAGGACGGAGCAACCCATCAGTGCCTGGAGGATCTGGCTTTGATGCGCGCGATCCCGGGAATGGTCGTGCTCAATCCTGCGGACGATGTGGAGGCGCGCGCGGCAGTGCATGCGGCGTACGATCACGTGGGACCGGTGTACCTGCGTTTTGGACGACTGGCGGTTCCGGTATTTAATGACGAGGCGACCTACCGGTTTGAGATTGGCAAGGGAATTGTGTTAAAAGAGGGAAAAGATGTCTCGGTATTTGCAACAGGATTGTGTGTGAACGAGGCGAGAGAGGCGGAGAAGCTTCTGGCAGCAGACGGTATTGACGCGGAGATTATCAACATCCATACGATCAAGCCGCTGGATGAAAAGCTGGTGCTGGCGTCTGCAGCAAAGACCGGAAAAGTGGTAACGATCGAGGAGCATTCCGTGATCGGCGGACTGGGAAGCGCCGTATGCGACATCCTTTCCGAGAAGCAGCCGACGAAAGTCATGAAGATCGGTATCAACGATGTGTTCGGAGAGTCCGGTCCGGCGCTGGAACTGATTCAAAAGTATGGACTGGATGCCCAGAGCATCTACGAGAAAGTAAAGGCGTTTGTAAAACAGAATTAGAGAAAAATGCAGATAAGGCCGCGGGGATTGTAGCTTCCCCGCGGCTTTTGTGATTCCGGGAAACGTTTTGCCAGAAGAGACGGAAAGCTGTCGAAACATTTTTTCGGACAAGCCCATAATATTTCAAAATATGCAGAGGGCTTGTGGTACGATTTCCCCGAGAAAAGGCTGTAAAATCCATGTGCGCGTATTGCGCGGATACGCAGCTGGATGCGGAAAGGGGAATCGTGTGGCATGATAGAGATTATTCACCAGGAACAGACGGAAGAAAAGGTACAGAGGGAACTGCCAAGAGAAATCAAACAGATCGGGTCGCCGGATGCAGGGGAACGGATTTATGTGGAAGATACCGTGTACCGCAGAATGCATCCGCATGGCGGTGTGGAAGAAAAAACGGCATATGTGCTGCTGGGAAAATTTGAGAACTGCATGGGCAGAGAGTGCACGTTTGTGGAAGCGGTTATTCCGTTGAATGAAATCCTGTTTGACCGGGACATTCCGGTCTGGGACGATCACACGTGGGCATACATATATAAGCAGTTAAAGCCGGAGCATGATCCGTTCGTGATTGTGGGATGGGCGCTGGATATCAAGGGACAGCTTCCCAATATGACAGCGCATCTGGAGGCGCTGCATCAACGGAATTTCGGTGGAAAGCGCCAGATTCTTTTTCTGATGGACAGCCTGGAATGTGAGGAGGCGGTCTACGGCAGCCGGAACGGGCACCTGTACAGAAGAGATGGATTTTACATTTATTACCAGCACAGGCAGGTGCCAGAGGAGAACGACCTCTGGAAAAAAGAGGAAAAAGAATTTTACCGGGAAATGGATGTGGAAGGGGAAGAGAAGCCAAAACCGGCAGTGCCAGTAAGCGCCGGGGAGCGGGAAGCACCGGCAGACATGGAAAAAACGTCGGACGATAATGAAAGTGCAGGAATATACCGAGATCTTTACCGCAGGAGGATACAACAGGAAGCCGGGCGGCAGGAGGCCCGGGAAAGACCCGCGTATGCAGCTACAGTTTTGCTGGGGGCGGTTGTGTGCGTGCTTGGTGTGACCGCATATCTGAATCATGAAAAGATGGCGGAGATGGAACAGACGCTCGCACAGATGAAGGGAACCCGGTATGTGACAGAAGCGCAGACGGCGGACGCGGAGACGGAAGAGACGGAGCGGATGCCGTCTGTGGCGGTAGAGACGGTGATGGGGAATGTCGAAAAACAGGAACTGTCTGCGGAAGCGGCAGGAATGCAGGAAGATGTTACAGCACAGCAGGCGGAGACGGCGCAGGGAGCACAGGGGACGGCAGAGTCAGCGGAAAATGTGACGGCAAATGCAGCAGCAGGAACTGCAGCGGGATCGGAAACTGCGGGGGATACGGCGGCAGCCGGTGGACAGGCATGCGCAGACGCAGCGGGCACGTCGGTGGAGGCGCAGACGCAGGGCACGGCATCCACGGACGGGAGCCTGGCGGCACAGACCCAGGGCACGACGACAGCTGCCGGGAATGCATCCGTGGAGAATACACAGGAGGCGGCAGCACAGACCGCGGCGCAGATGTATCTGTCACAGGGATATTACGATGTGCAGAAGGGAGACAGCCTTGTGGGAATCTGCCGGAAAATATACCAGACGACGGCAATGCTGGACAAGCTCTGTGAGGTCAACGGCATTGAGGATGAAAATGCCATCTACGCCGGTCAGCGTCTGATTCTGCCGAATTAAAAAAATAGTGAAACGGGAATACACACATGCTATAATGTCCATAAGCAGTTGAAGGATAGGCAGCATAGAAACGAGGAAGTATGGCAGAAAAAAACAAAAGCGGATTTCATACGGTAGGGGATACCGATATGGAGGAATATAACCGTAAAATAAAGGAACATCGCAGAAAGGTTCTGCGCCGCACCGTGATTGTGACGGCGGTCATTCTTCTGGTACTGACCGGACTGGGACTTTACATGGCGCTCCGCCATTATGAAAACTATGACATTATGTCAACCGCGGAGCGGTCGGATACGGATGCGACACATTTTACGGAATTTCAGGGAAATATTTTAAAATACAGCAATGACGGGGCATTTTATCTGGATGCCGCGAATGAACTGATCTGGAACCAGACGTATGAGATGTCGTCGCCGAAGCTGGATACCTGCGGAAATTATCTGAGCATCTACGACAAGGGCGGGACAAAAATTTATATCTTAACACCGACAAAGCTTGTGGGAAGCATTGAGACAACCATGCAGATTCAGCAGGTATGCGTGGCAGAGCAGGGGACGGTTGCGGTTCTGATGAAAAAAGACAAGGCGGCGTACCTTGCGCTGTATGACAGAGAGGGCAACAGCCTGGCGGAAGGGGAGATCCACGGCCAGAACGGGGGATACCCGATCGCCATTGCGCTTTCCAATGATGCGGTAAAGCTGGCGGTATCCATGATCAATATCAATGAAGGAAGCGTCAAGAGCACAATCGCGTTTTATAATTATGGCACGGTTGGCCAGAACGAAATCGATCACTGTGTGGGTGTGAATAATTACGATGATATGGTCATTCCAGAGATGGAGTTTACCTCCAACGACCGGATGGTTGCGTTCGGCGATACGAAAGCAGTGATCTTTGAGGGCGCGCAGAAGCCGCAGGCAATCGCGGAGATCCCGATGGATGAGAAGACAAAAAGTATTTTTTACAATGAGCACTATATCGGAATCGTGACCGGCAATGAGGATGAGGCGGTGACCAATCATCTGGCGGTGTATGATGAAAACGGAAAGCTGGTCATGGAAAAGGATTTCGGTCTGGACTACAGCAGTATCGAATTTTTGACCAATAATGAGATCTGTATCCGGAACGCAAATGTCTGCGACATCTATACGGTGCATGGTGTTTATAAGTTTCACCATGAGTTTGAAGAAGAACTTTTTGAGATTATACCGGGAAAATTAAAATTGAACTACACGCTTGTGCTCAAAGATACGACACAGCGGATCAGATTAAAATAAGGAGGAGATTATGAACTGGGTATTGATGCTTGTCCTCCTGGTGTTGGTGTGCTGTGCAATCTACGGCTACACAAAGGGATTTTTAAGGATTGTTTTTTCACTTGTCGCATGGGTGATTGTGCTGGTGTTTGTCTCGTGGGCAACGCCGCATGTCAGCCAGTGGATACAGGAGAATACAACCATTTACGAAAAAATAGAAGCTGCGTGTGAGGAATCTGTGCGGCGTGCGGCGCAGGGAAAGATGGAAGAAGGCGCAGTGGAACAGTACGGAGAAGCCGGGGAACTGGGGCTGGATCTTCCGGAATCTGTGATGGCGCAGATCGTTTCGGGGGCTTCCGGCGTAGCGGACACTGTGCTTGCGGAGACCGGAGTATATGCAGGGATCGCGCAGAGCCTGGCAGGATTTATCGTGCAGGGAATTGCGTTTGTGACGGTGCTGATTCTCTCGTGGATTCTGGTGCACGTGATCTCGGCGCTGCTTGGAATCGTATCGCATATTCCGATATTAAAAGGTGTGAACCGCTTTACGGGAATGTTAGCGGGGCTGATGCAGGGACTTCTTATTGTGTGGATTGCGTTTTACATAGTTGCCCTTTGCAGTGCGGGAGAGACAGGGAGAGTGATTGTTTCCTATATAAATCAGAGCGCATTTCTGAAAGAACTGTATGAAAATAATATTCTTCTGTCTCTGGGAACGGGTTTTGCACGCTAAAAGGCATGAATTACAAGGGCTGCCGACAGTGAGGGGAAAATCCGTGAAAACTTTTTAAAAAAACTGTAAAAAGAGTGTTGACAATCTGAGATGCAGATGGTAGTATATACAAGCTGACCGCGAGAACAGCGGACAGGCAAAGCACTTCTGAAAAAGAAGCAAAAGAAAATAAAAAAAGTTGTTGACAAACGGTTGACGGTATGATATAGTAAATAAGCTGTCGCCGAGAGATGACAACGATGAATGAGATTGAAAAATCCGTTCGGGAGTTGCGGAGCAACTTCTAAAGTCAATACGAAGTATTGACGATGTACATTGATAACTGAACAGTGAATAAACCTTGAAAGATCCTAAATTTCAAGCTGTCGATCAAGAGATTGAAAGACAGACGAACGTTCTTATAAAGAACAACCTAAAACAGTAAATTCAGAGTAACATCTGAATAAGCCAGATTATTCTGGAAAAGGAAACAAACTATAACATGAGAGTTTGATCCTGGCTCAGGATGAACGCTGGCGGCGTGCTTAACACATGCAAG
>OKRW01003247.1_pt1 | contig 10678 bp, 7 predicted proteins | sample 1601151 | NCBI WGS metagenome assembly OKRW01 (sample SAMEA3541471, study PRJEB24748) | human gut metagenome | biome: human gut; feature: human-associated habitat; material: faeces | place: China | collected 2012 | reverse complement strand
ATATTTCGAAAATGTTATATTATTTTTAAATAACATGCGAAACATATAGAAAGGATAGCTGGCTCTTAGCTATACAGTTATCAGAAAGGAATAAAAATATGAAAAAAAGATATGTTTTTGCTGCATTGGCAGCTATGACAGTATTTGCAGGCTGTGGAGATAATGCTTCCCAGCAGAAAAACACGGACAATACTACCCAGGAGAGCACAGCAGAGGATGATCTGACAGCTGCTGATCCGGATGAAGATGGAGAAGAACTGGATCCTGAATTTTCACAGGATGTAGAGAATAATGAAGTGATCGATGCAGATGATGCAGAGGAAGAAGCAGCTCTTGATCCCATTACTCCTTCTGAATATCTGGTTCAGAATGCTTCCGATTATGTGACTCTTGGAGATTATGATGGTGTAGAGGTTACCAGGTATACCTATGAGATCACAGACGATATGGTACAGGATGAGATCCAGGAAGAGCTGGCAGATGCCAGTGATGAGCAGTCTACCAATACACCTTCCGAGGACGGAAATATTGTATATATGAATCTTACTGCCAATGTGGAGGGTGAGGAAGCTGCTGAGCCGGAAGAAACTTTTATCACCTTGGGACAGGAAGAATTTGGTGCAGAATTTGACCAGAAGCTGACAGGTGTTTCCACTGGAGATAAACTGGATTTCAGCATCACGTACGGAGATGATACCTGGCAGGAAGACTGGCAGGGAAAAACCGTTGACTTTTCAGTGGAGGTAACAGATGTTACAGCTTCCAATACTCCGGAATATGATGAGGATTATGTGAAGAATTATACCGGGTATGACACGAAGGAAGAATATGAGGCTTCTGTAAAAGAATATCTGGAGCAGTCCTATGAAGAACAGAGTACTTATGATGAGACAGAAGATCTGATTTCTGCCTGCCTGGCACGTACAGAGTTTACTGGAGAATATCCGGACGACCTGTTTGAGGCATGCAGGGAAGAGGCACTCTCCGGTTATTCCATGTTTATAGAGGAAGACGGAGATGTAAATGATGTGCTGGATATGTTCGGGGTTACAGAGGATGATATTGCAGAAGAAGCCAAAAATCTTGTAAACCGCCGTCTTTTCATCAGTGCATATGCCGAAGCCAATAATATTGAGGTAACAGAAGAGGAATACGTGAATTATGTGAATGAGTATGCTGACTACTATGGCGAGAGTCCTGCTGATTTTGAGACTCTTTATACACGGGAAACGCTTGTAAATGCCCTTTATGAGAGCAAGGTAACAGAGCTTCTTCTGGAAAAGGCAAACGTGACAGAAACTCCATATACACCAGAAGAGTATGATGAAGAGGAATCCAAAGAAGATGACACGCTTGATGATCTGGAAATCGTAGAAGAAGGAGAAGAAGGCGTAGCTGAATAAAATCTGAAGATTTGGCAAAACACACTTTCAACGTCATAATGTTCTTTTATTAACATTTTTTATAAATTTAAGCCTTTTAATTTAGATGTGATTATGATATAGTAAATAATACGCGACAATGGACGGACAGCATTCTGAAGATAAGCTTTAGGAAGTTTGTCCGCCCATTTGTGTCTATAAAGGAGGAACGAGATGAAATTTTCAGAAATGCCTTACACTCGTGTGGATTTTCCAGCTGTAATCGCACAGGCACAGGAGATTATCCAGCGCGCATCTTCTGCGAAGAGCGGAGAAGAGCAGTTCGAGATTCATCAGGAATTTAACAAGCTGATGGATCACGTGAGAACTCTTTACACCATCGCCCATATCCGCAGGGATGGAGATGTGACAAATGAGTTTTATGACGGCGAGAAGAGCTACTATGATGAGAAGCTCCCGGAACTGAACGCAGTGACAAATGAGTATAAGAAAGTACTTTTTGCCACTCCATATCGTCAGTATATGGAAGAGAAAATCGGACCGGTTGCATTTAAGTCCATGGAACTGGAGATGAAATCTTTCGATGACAGTCTGATTCCGCTGATGCAGGAGGAGAATGCCCTTGCTTCCCGTTACAGCAAGCTGATCGCTTCTGCCAAGATCATGTGGGAAGGAGAAGAACTGAACCTTTCCCTTATGCGCAAGTATATGCGCTCCCAGGATCGGAATACCCGTAAGAAAGCATGGGATGCTTTTTCAGGCTTCTTTGAGGAGAACCAGGCTGAGCTTGATGAAATCTACGATCTGATGGTGAAGAACCGTACCAGACAGGCACAGATGCTGGGCTTTGAGAATTACATTGATATGGGCTACTTCCGCATGAACCGTAATTCTTATACCAAGGAAGATGTACAGAAGCTTCGCGAGCAGATTAAGACTGTATTTGTACCGTTAGCTTCCAGAATGCACAAGAACCGTCAGGCACGCCTTGGGGTAGACGCACTTCGTTATTATGATATGGGTGTTTATTTCCCACAGGGAGATCCGGCGCCGATCGGTACTCCTGAGGAGATTCTTGAGAGCGGCCGCAAAATGTACACGGAGATGTCTGATGAGACAAGGGATTTCTTCAACATGATGATGGAGAATGAGCTTTTTGATGTATTCGGACGTAAGAATAAGGCTACCGGTGGTTACATGACGGAGCTTCCGGATTATGGTGTACCGTTTATTTTTGCAAACTTTAACGGAACCAGTGGTGACGTGGATGTAATCACACATGAGTGTGGACATGCATTTCAGAGTTATGTATCCTGCAAGGATCCGATCACCGATCACTCCAGGTATCTGACCATGGAGACAGCAGAAATCCATTCCATGTCCATGGAATTCTTTGCGGAACCATGGATCGAGCTTTTCTTCGGAGAAAGAGGCGATGATTACCGCAAGATGCACCTTGAGGATGCCATCGACTTTATTCCTTATGGAACAATGGTGGATGAATTCCAGCATATTGTATACGGCAATCCGGAGCTTACACCTAAGGAGCGACGTGATGCATGGAACAGGCTGGAGCAGGAGTACCGTCCATATATGGATTCCACTGGCTGCAGGTTTATGGAAGAAGGCGGTTACTGGCAGAGACAGCACCACATTTTTGAGATGCCTTTCTACTATATTGATTATGTACTTGCACAGCTTTGTGCATTCCAGTTTAAGATCCGCATGGAGAAAGATCATGACGCTGCGTGGGCTGATTATATGAAGCTTTGCCGGCTTTCTGCAAGTGATTTCTATCCGTCCATGCTGAAACAGGTGGGACTTACAGTTCCATTTACAGATGGCTGCATTCAGAAGATTGTGGATGAGCTGGATAAGAAGCTGGGTTGAGTCATCAGACAAAGACTGTGAGAGGAAAAGCAATTTCGGGCAAGCGATTGGGAATTCACAGGAAAGTTGAGGCAGAATTGTGAAAAAATATGGGAATGATTACCGCCAGAGAGGGGAAAAATTTGAATATACCGGAAAATGGTATGGCAGCAGCCTGTCAGTGAAGGAGCTGAAAAGACATGCCCTTAACAATACAGTTCTTATGGCAGCCGCCCTTGTGATCTATTTTGCCAGCCTGATGCTGAACAATGAAGGAAGCAGGATCTTCTGGATATTACTTCCCTATATGGTGGTAGTATTCCCTGTTTCCTATGGAATCATGGGAGGTGCTTCCTTATTTCTTTTTTGCAGACAGCAGGAGGGAAAAGCTCACTCACAGGTGGTAATCCCGGAAAAGCATATAGGGCATATGACCTGTGCACAGTATGAAAAAGGGGTGCGGCGTCCGGTAAGGTGCAGCATTGCCATCACGGTACTGGGACTTTTTACAAGCGTGGCAAACCTGATTTTTTTGTTAAAAGATTTCGAAAATCTTATTTTTACAAGGGAACTATTATTCGAGGCTGCTGCCGTGTTGATTTTAGTACTGGGAAGTGTTAGCACTGTGCAAAACTGGCAGATTAAAGCGAAATTTACAAATTTTGAGTGAAAATCTTTCAGTTTTTGACAATTATGGACAAAATTCCAGACATATTTCGCCATATAGCTATTGCACATGTAATAAAACATGGTAAAATAGAGAGGTATAAGACAACAAATTTTCAGGTTGTCTGTAGTAGCTGGCCTCAGGAGTCTCCAACAGGCTCTGATGAATAGTTACAATAAAATATCTTAAAAAAGGAGGATAAGATATGAACAAGAAGAAGTTGATGGCCCTGTTATTAACAGGTGTCATGGCAGCATCAACAGTGAGCGTACCTGTTTTTGCTGAAGAAGCTGAGGGAGGTTCTTCTGATACACCACTTGTTATTGGACAGACTAACTTCTCCGAGAAATTCAGTGGATTATTCCACGAGGCAGTTCCGGATCAGCAGATCGCAGAGAACGTAGGTGAGTATCTGTTTGGAAGTGACCGTACAGGTGCTATTATTTACAATGGTATCGAGGGCGAGACACATGAGTATAACGGAACGGATTATACTTATACAGGACTTTCCGATGTAACTGTTACAGAGGGCGAGGATGAGACCGTATATAATTTCAAGCTTCGCGATGACGTAACATTTTCTGACGGTGAGCCTCTTACCGCGGATGACCTGATTTTCACATATTATGTACTTTCTGATACAGACTATGATGGAAATGCAACATTCTACTCCACCAATATCAAAGGTATGAAAAACTACCGTCTGAATTCCACAGCAGCAGATTCCATCACAGATGAGGATGTTGCAAATACACTTGCAGACATGCCGGATGAAGTTGCTGCAAGAGTGAAAGATGAGCTGATTGTTCCGCTTCTTACATCTGAGTATGAGTGGGCGCAGACTGCATGGGAAGATTATGCAGATGCTTATGGTGTTACAAATGGAGATGAGTTCTTTGGAATGCTTTACGCAGCAGATGAGAACTATTCTGTAGATGGCAAAGATCAGGATACGATCATTAATGAGATCGCAGACCAGTATGGCAAGGACTATCTTGCACTTGCAGCTGCCTATGGCGACGAAGCATACTTCGATGAAGATGCAGCAACAATCGCTTCCGAGTACCTGGTAGAGCAGAAAACTGCAGCAGGTGAAGGTGAAGAAGTTGCGAACATCGAGGGAATCAAGAAGCTTGGTGATTACGAGGTTGAGGTTACCACAGATGGTTTTGAGGCAACTACAATCTATCAGCTTGGTGTAATCGTTGAGCCAATGCACTATTATGGAGACGCTTCTCTCTATGATTATGATAACAACCAGTTCGGTTTCACAAGAGGAGATCTCTCCGCTGTACGTGATAAATCCAACCAGCCACTTGGCGCAGGTCCGTACAAATTTGTGAAATATGAGAACAAGACTGTATACATGGAAGCAAACGAGAACTACTACAAGGGTGCTCCTAAGACCAAGTACCTTCAGTGGCGTGAGACTTCCGACGCAGATAAGATTGCCGGTGTTGAGCAGGGTACAATCGACCTTTCCGATCCATCCGGAAGCAAATCTGCATTTGACCAGATCAAGAGCATTAACGGAAACGACGAGCTCAATGGTGATAAGATCATCGTGAACGCAACAGACAACCTTGGATACGGATACATCGGTCTTAACGCAAACACAATCAATGTTGGTGGAGAGCCAGGATCTGACGCTTCCAAGAACTTAAGAAAAGCTCTTACAACTGTACTTGCTGTATATCGTGATGTAGCAATCGATTCCTATTATGGAGATGCTGCTTCCGTAATCAACTACCCGATCTCCAATACATCCTGGGCAGCTCCTCAGAAATCTGATGCAGATTATCAGGTAGCTTACTCTGTGGATGTTGATGGAAATCCGCTTTACACAGATGATATGACGGATGATGAGAAGTTTGCAGCAGCAACACAGGCAGCTCTTGGCTTCTTCGAAGCAGCCGGATACACTGTAGAAAACGGCAAGGTAACAGCAGCTCCGGAAGGTGCTAAGATGACTTATGAGATCATCATCGGCGCTGACGGAAGTGGAGACCACCCAAGCTTTGCAATCCTTACAGATGCGAAGGCAGCTCTTGAGTCCATCGGATTTACACTTGAGATCAATGATGTTACAGACTCCAACATTATGTGGGATGCTTTAAATGCAGGTACCGCAGAAATGTGGGCAGCTGCATGGCAGGCAACAGTGGATCCTGATATGTATCAGGTTTACCACAGCGCAAGTGTAAAGAGCAATTACTACCACATCAATGATGAAACACTGGATCAGGATATTATTGATGCCCGTTCTACAGCTGATCAGGAATACAGAAAATCTGTTTACAAACAGTGTCTGGATATTATTCTTGACTGGGCAGTAGAGATTCCGATCTATCAGAGACAGAACTGCGTTATTTACAGCCCTGAGCGTATCAATGCAGATACCTTTACGAAAGATGTTACTACATTCTATTCATGGTATGGAGATATCATTAATATCGAAATGAACTAAAGGTATAAAAGAAGAATGACTTGTTAGCGCAGTGGGTCCACCATAACCAGTGGACCCACTGCCTTACTGGCAGTATGCCTTGGGCTAGAGCGTGTCTGAAAAAGCATTCCCGCAATCTCCCACAAATTGTGACGCACATCTTGCAGAAGGCTTTTTCCAGACATGCTTTGGAACCCGGCCCGGTAAAACGGACAGAACCGGCAGGACACACTGCCAGTAAGAACAAGGTAAGTCAGTCTTCCCGCCCGATACTGAAAGGATAATTTATATAATGAAAAAATTTATTGTACGTCGTGTACTTCTTGGAGCGATGATCCTGTTCTTCGTTTCCATGATCATTTATTCAATTGAGAGAGCCCTTCCGACTTCTTATGTAGAGGGAAGAGCCCGTGATATGTCAATGAAACAGGGCGCGAAGCCCTATGATGAGCTGGTTGCTGAGTTAAATGCCGCTTATGGACTGGATAAGCCGGTCCTGGAAGGTTATTTCATCTGGCTTGGAAAAGCTGTTCATGGTGAATTTGGAGAATCCTGGATTTTCCATCAGCCGGTAAAACAGAAATTTGCCAGCGTTATCTGGTATTCTTTTGCTCTGGCACTGGCCGCCTTCCTGTTGGAAATTATAATTGCCATACCTTTGGGTATTGTATCGGCAACGAAGCAGTACAGCAGGATTGATTATGCAGTTACCGTTTTTGCATTGATCGGTATTTCGCTGCCGTCCTTTTTCTTTGCTACCATTTTGAAATGGATTTTCTCTATTAATCTGAAATGGGTTGACCTGTATGGTATCGTAAGCCGTATGCATGAGTCCTACGGAAGTGTAGGCAAGGTGCTGGATATGGCACAGCATATGATCCTTCCGGTTATTACCCTGACCATTGTAAGTGTTGGTTCCCTTATGCGTTATACCAGAACCAATATGCTGGAGGTTCTGAATGCAGATTATATCCGTACTGCCAGAGCGAAAGGTGTTCCGGAGAAAAAGGTGGTTTCTCATCATGCATTCCGCAATACTCTGATTCCGATTATCACCATCCTTGGAAGTACACTTCCGAACCTGTTCGGTGGAGCGATGATCACAGAGACTTTGTTCCAGATTCCGGGAATTGGATATACCTCCTACCAGGCATTAACTCAGGGAGATATTCCGTTTACCATGTTCTATATGGTATTTCTGGCATTTCTGACATTAACCGGCAATCTGATCGCAGATATCCTGTACGCTGTGGCAGATCCAAGGGTACGAGTAAATTAGGAGGAAAAACATGAGTACAGATCCAACAAAGAAAAAAGACGATCATGTCAGTACCTCCAAGGCACTGGATGATGAACAGCGTGTAAAAGTCCTTTCACCAGGAATGCTTGTTGCAAAGCGTTTCTTCCGCAATAAACTGGCTGTGGCAGGACTTGTAATTCTGGTAGCGATGTTTTTGTTTTCATTTATAGGTGGTATGGTAAGCCCTTACAATGAAAGCCAGGTATTCCGTAAAACAGATCATGTATGGAAAGACTATGCGGGAGCTACCTATAATAAATCTTATATTTTTACAACAGCAAATGGTGCAGAATTTCCTGCGCAGGGACAGCAGAAATTTATTCTTGCTACAAACAAGGGAAATGATTCCTTTGAAGCAAATGATGTAACCTACGGATTGGAACAAAAAGGTGAAGATTACTGGGCAATTTATTCTTCAGAATCAGTAGCAACCGTTCTTACACTGAAAGGAAAATCTACTTATAAACAGGCTGGAAATATAGAAATAACAGATGAAATCAAAGAAGGCTATGAAGAGGCTGTGGCAAATGATGCCAATACCTTTGAAGTAGATGGAACTACCTACACAATTGAGAAGGCCGGACGTGAGAATCAGATCACAATTTCCGGCGAAGTTGCATTTGCAACCAAGAAAGTATTCAGCGCAGCAGCGAATGATGCAGAGATGGGATTTGATTTCCAGCAGGCAGCACTTGATGCAATTGAGGCAGGAGATGCTTCTTTTGAATACGATGGCGCAACCTATGAGCTGACCACAACAGAGGAAGAGACATCCACAGAGGTTGTAAAGAATGGCGAAGTTTATGCCACTGTTTCCAATCTTCTGGTATCTCCTCAGGCAAAGGGTGTGTTCCTTTCTCTTTCCTTTAAAGAAGCAGTAGAACAGGCAATTGCTGACAAAGCTTCTACATTTACAGCTGTTAATGAGGCTGGCGAAGAAGAAACCTATCAGCTTCAGACCAAGAATACACAGTATGTTGTAAGAAGCCAGAAAGCAACTACTGTAAATGATACTTATTCCGGACCAAGCAAAAAGCACTGGTTAGGAACAGACGGAAACGGTATGGACATGCTGACCAGACTGATGTATGGCGGACGTATTTCCCTGATGATCGGTTTCGTTGTTATCATTATTGAAGGTATTATTGGTATTCTGATCGGTGGTGTGTCCGGTTATTTTGGAGGATGGGTAGATACCATTCTCATGCGTGTGGTTGATGTTGTAATCTGTATTCCGGCAATGCCGCTGTACATTATCATCGGTTCTGTTATGGATTATTACAAAATTGACCCGCGAATCCGAATTTATGCACTTTGTGCAATTCTTGGTATCGTAGGATGGCCGGGAATTGCCCGTATGGTTCGAGGTCAGATCCTGTCTCTTCGTGAGCAGGAATTTATGGTTGCTACAGAAGCTACCGGTGTTCGTATTTCAAGACGTATTTTCCGTCACCTGATTCCGAACGTTATTCCACAGCTGATCGTTATTGCAACAATGGGACTTGGTGATGTTATCCTGATGGAAGCAACTCTTAGCTTCCTTGGAATCGGTGTTAAATTCCCATACGCTTCCTGGGGTAATATTGTAAATGCGGTAAATGATGTATACGTATTGACCAACTTCTGGTTCGTATGGATCCCGGCCGGATTCTTAATCCTGCTGACCGTTCTTGGATTTAACTTTGTGGGTGATGGTCTTCGTGATGCATTTGACCCGAAAATGAAACGGTAGGTGCGAATATGGCATTATTTGGTAAGAAAAACGCAAACTATATCTCAGCTAAGGAAACCAAAAGAATCTCCAAAGAGAATCGAAAGATCACCAATGAGATAGAGAAGAAGAGAAACAGAAAGAATATTCCGGAGTCAGAGTATATCACTACCATGAAGAATCCGGAAAACGTAGTTGAGTTTGACAATGTTCATACTTATTTCTTTACAGATATCGGAACTGTTAAAGCAGTTGATGGCGTAAGCTTTGAAATTCCCCAGGGAAAAACAGTTGGTGTTGTTGGAGAATCCGGTTGTGGAAAGTCTGTAACTAGCCTTTCCCTTATGCAGCTGGTACAGCGTCCTCAGGGACAGACTGTAGAAGGAGAAATCCGTTTTAATACCGGAGACAAGGTTTACAATATTGTAAATACTCCTACAAGTGAAATGCAGAAGCTTCGCGGAAATGAGCTTTCCATGATTTTCCAGGAGCCTATGACTGCACTGAACCCGGTATTCCGCATTGGAGAGCAGGTTGATGAGATCACCAAGCTTCACAATCCGGATATGAGCAAAGAGCAGGTAAAGGCCAGAACCATCGAAATGCTGAAGCTGGTTGGAATTGCCAACAGTGAGGGCGTTTATAAGATGTATCCTCATGAGCTTTCCGGTGGTATGCGTCAGCGTGTATGTATCGCAATCGGTCTTGCTTGTAATCCAAGACTGATCATTGCTGATGAGCCTACCACAGCTCTTGACGTTACCATTCAGGCGCAGATCCTGGATCTGATGCGTAACCTGAAGGATAAGATCAATTCTTCCATTATGCTGATCACTCATGACCTGGGGGTTATTGCAGAGATGGCAGATTATGTAGTTGTTATGTATGCCGGTCGTGTAGTTGAAAAAGGTACTGCAAGTGAGATTTTTAAGAACCCGTCTCATCCATACACCATTGGACTTATGCGCTCCAAACCGGTTGTAGGCAAGAAGGTTGACAAGCTTTACAGTATTCCAGGTAAGGTTCCGAACCCTATTGATATGCCGGATTACTGCTATTTCCGTGATCGTTGTGAGCTTAGCTGTGACAAGTGTCAGGGAAGCTATCCAGGCGTGATCAAATTAAGCCCTACACATGAAGTAAGCTGTTGCCGCTATGCAGACCGTCCGGAAGCAGGATGGCTGGCAAATGTTCATCCAGGGGAAGGGGGCAAAACTCATGAGTGAGAATAAGACAGCAGAAAATACAAAGAATCAGCAACCATTATTACCTAACATCTTCTTGTTAGTATTATCATTAGTAT
>OKRW01003244.1_pt1 | contig 10701 bp, 9 predicted proteins | sample 1601151 | NCBI WGS metagenome assembly OKRW01 (sample SAMEA3541471, study PRJEB24748) | human gut metagenome | biome: human gut; feature: human-associated habitat; material: faeces | place: China | collected 2012 | reverse complement strand
GGCCTGTGCGGGGCTCCGCCGCTTTCGACTTTTTCTCCACAGTCGGCCCGGCCTGCTCTTTCGGCGGTTTATCAGCCGTGGGAGTTTTCTTTTCCTGGGTGGGGGCAGAAGCCTCTTTGCCGCCCTTATCAGCAGTAGAAGCCTCTGCCTTTTCCACGGCTTCACGCGCCGCCGCACGTTTCTGAGCCATGAGCTCATTGATCTTGTCAAAATCAACGACTACCTCACCAGGGGCAGGCCGGGGCGGTGACCCTGCCGTGTGTTCTTCGGTAGGACGAGTTTCCGGCCCGGACTGTTCCGGGGGAGAAACACCCTCGGCTTTTTTCGGCCCCGTATTCAATTTGTCATCAGCCATTAACACACCTCCTTAATTTCAGCTTATTGCACAAAAAATGAAGTGAAATTTCTACTTAATAAATTTCCTCCTTTCCAGCCTGTCCACGCAAAAAAGCCGCCCAGGTTGTCCCGGACGGCTCCATGCGTAATGTGATAGACTTTATTTTTTTGTAGTTTCCCATTGTTTGGGGATTTATAGCCACTTTCCTTTTATCATCGCCCCGACCGGCCCGACGGGTGCGGAAGGACCCACAGGGCCTGCAGGCGCTACGGGAAATACGGGCGCCACCGGGCCTGCGGGACCGGCAGGAGCCACGGGCGCCACCGGCTCAACCGGCGCGACAGGAGCGGACGGCCCAACCGGAGCCACCGGCCCAACGGGCGCTACAGGAGCGACCGGCGCCACCGGCGCAGACGGCCTGCCGGGTGCGGACGGTCCTACCGGCGCCACGGGCGCCACTGGTGCGGACGGCCCAACGGGCGCCACCGGCGCAGATGGATTGCCGGGCCTGCCGGGCGCCACCGGCGCGACCGGGGCTACGGGCGCGGCGCCTGAAGATGTGTTTGCATCCTTTGCCAACGTTCAGGCCGTATGGGATAACAATAGCCTGATTACCATGTTCCCCGATGTGACCGATCCCACGGGCAACATCGTCCAGACGGATTTTTCCCGCATCACGCTTCAGCCGGGTTACTACCTGGTGGGCTACAGTATATCGGCGATCTACCGCACTGCCAGCTATATGCAGGTTACGCCTTCCTACAACGGCACTTCTCATATGGAAACCTCCGTTTATTTTGCTACAAGCGTCAACGGAACCTCGGCGGGAGGATCTGCGAACTTCATTATCTATGCGCCCTCAGAAACGACGCTGAGCCTGTTTTACAGCAGTCCCGTCCGAGCGACGGACGGCATTTTCAACATGTCCATCGTCAAACTCAACCGAACGGCCTGACAGGCATGCGGGGCGAGAAAAACGCGGAAAGCGCCGGAGCGGTTCCCTCGGCAGGGGCCCTGATCGTGCGCGCAGCCGCCTCACAGCCGGAGCGAAAGGCCAGCGCCTGCGGTTGCTTCCCCGGTTCATTCGCGGTTCGTCCACAATGGAGCTTGGTGGAACCCCGGCAGGCGGTGCGCAACATCCGGCGTTACGGGCGCGTTGGAGCCTCTTCCGACCCGTCCGGATGCGCCGTTTTTTAGAGAAAACACAAGATTTTTCCCAGGCAAAGGCGAAATGTATACAAATGGACGGGCGCGGGAGGGAATCATGGTTGCCGCCGTCAGGCGCGTGTCGGATGAGATTTAAAAGACACGGGTGTTGATGATGAAAATTGCGGAGGGCGTTACCTTGGTGTTGCTGGATACCTCCTTTGAGCTGGAAAGCATCATTCCAGCGCTGCTGTACCTGATGGGATTGTGGGCGGTCTTTTGCAAAAGCGGCGTTAAGGGCTGGTGGGCGCTGATCCCCTGCGCGCGCCAGTACAAGCTAGGCTTGTGCGCGGGTCGGGAACCGGAGGGACGAATGCTGGCTGTGATGGACTTCCTCATGGTCGCTACAAGCCTGCCCGGCCTGTATCTACAGCTGGACTCTGCTACTGAAATGTTCCTTGCCCTGGTGGGGCTGATCGCCGCATTGATTGATATCATTTACCAGATTCGCGTCTACAATGGACTGACCGAAGTATACGGACGCAGGAAGGGCTGGGGCGTCCTGTGGCTGCTGCTGGGCTTCATCCCCGCGCTGCTGTGGGGATTCCGCAAGGCCTATCAGCCCCTGTGGAAGGTGGAGGATATCAAAAGCGAGGCCGCCAACTTTTTCTCCGGAAAAAAGGCGGACGTGCTGGACAAGGGCCTGACGGTCAACCTGGAGGAGCGGTCCGTCCGGGAGTTTTTCAGAAAAAAATATCTTCTGCGGGATATTCATATGTACATTCAGCCCGGGCATATGGTGCTGCTGCTGGGCGGCAGCGGCGCGGGTAAAACCACCTGTCTCAACGCCATCAACGGTTATGAAAAGGCCAAGGCGGAAGTGGTGCTCAATGGCACCAACATGTACAAGCATTACAAGGAAATGCAGTACAACATCGGCTTTGTGCCCCAGATGGATCTGATGCGCGGATCGGACAGCGTGTTCCGCACGCTGATGGACGCGGCCAGCCTGCGTCTGCCCAAGGACTTTACCGGCGCGGAGCGCAAGGCACGCGTGGAAGATGTGATGAAGATCTTTGGGCTGACCCCGGTGGAAAACCATATGGTGGCCAAGCTGTCCGGCGGGCAGCGCAAGCGGCTTTCCATTGCCATGGAATTCATCTCCAACCCGTCTTTGTTTATCCTGGATGAGCCGGACTCCGGCCTGGACGGTGTGATGGCGCGTGAGCTGTTTGAGCAGCTGCGGTTGATTGCCGACCAGGGCAAGATCATCATCGTAATTACGCATACGCCGGATCGGGTGATAGACCTGTTTGACGATGTGATCGTGCTCGCCAAGGATGCCAAACGCACCGGGCGGCTGGCATATTTCGGCCCCATTGACGAGGCCCGTGCGTTTTTTGGCAAGGAGAGCATGGAGGAGATCGTCAAGTCGGTCAACCGGCAGGAGGAGGGCGGCGAAGGCCGTGCCGATGAGTTCATTTTGAAGTATGCGGAGGTGCAGCATGGCTGAAGTACGCGTCAACAAACCGATCAGCAGAAGAATCCGCCACAGGGGCCGTGCCAGCCAGATTCCCATCTATGTGGGAAAACAGCTGCGCTTTTTCATCTACCAGAGCGACTGGAAGGTGCTGCCCATGGCGGCGATTATCGCCGCGCTGGTGAGCATGGTAATCCGCAAGGATTTTTTCCTGACGATGGAGGGAAACCTCAAGGGCGCGTTTGCGCTGACATGCGTGGCGATCTGGAACGGCTGCTTCAATTCCATTCAGTCCGTTTGCCGTGAGCGGCCCATCATCAAGCGGGAGCACCGGTCGGGCATGCACATCTCTTCCTATGTGGCGTCCCATATGATCTATCAGTTTGCCCTGTGCCTGGCGCAGACAGGCCTCTCGGTATATGTGATGGAGATGATGGGGGTTGCGTTTCCCGTACCGGGCTTCATGACCCGGTGGATGATTCTGGATGTGGGGATCTCCATACTGCTGATCTCCTATGCATCGGACATGATGAGCCTGTTTATCTCCAGCGTGGCGCATACAACCACCGGCGCTATGACCGTGATGCCCTTCGTGCTGATCTTTCAGCTGGTATTCTCGGGCGGACTGTTGCCCCTTCCGGACTGGACCCGTCCGCTGGCGGATTATACCATTTCCAATTACGGCATCAAGGTAATCGCGGCCCAGTCAGGATACAACGAGGCGCCCATGGTAACTGCCTGGAACACCCTCTCCAAGATGCGGGACAACGAAGTGGGAGGCACCGTCACCCTGGGGCAGATTCTGGATCTGCTGGGGGATGAGGACAATACGTTCCTTGCCAGCCGTCAGGACATGGAGGTCATCAGGCCCTTCACCGTGGGCGAGGCGGCTGAAATCCTCGGCGCGGCGGATGAAATTCTGCATGTAAGCGACAAGGAAATCGTCCAGACCCTGTCCCTGCGGGAGATGCTTACGGCCATGCTGCAAATGGAGGGCCTGCAGCAGCTCTGGAGCCAGACGCTTTTGCCGGCCTCCGAGAGCACTGCCGCCATCACAGCGGGAGACATGCTTAAAAGCCTGCTGAAGGATGAAAATGCGCAGGAGGTTCTGGATCAGGAGGTCACCTACACCTTTACGCTGGGAGAGGCGCTGGATGCGTTGGGAGTCAGGGAAACCCTGATGGAAAGGAAGGACGAGGAGATCAACCAGCCCGTTACGCTGGGCGAAATTACCGAATTTTTGGTTGAAAACGAGGCCCTCCAGGCGCGCAGAGACCGGGAGTTTACCTTCAAGGCGACCATTGGTGAATTACTTGACTTCTTTGGTGAGGAAAAGGTCAAGACGGTGATTGAGGAAAAGACGGCCGATGCCAGCTACAATCCCGACTATGAGAGAACGCTGGACAACGTGATGGGAAACTGGATGATGCTGGTCCTGTTCGCGCTGGCCTTCGCCATGCTGTCGACCCTTTCGCTGGAGATGATCGATCGCGACAAGCGATAGGCGCAGCGCCGCTTCGGTGCGCTCCCTTCCTTTCGGAAAGCCGGGAATTTCTCAGACGGGAAAGCGGGACGGTCCAGAGACCGTCCCGCTTTTCCGTCTGTTTGATTTTGCAAGGCTGCAATGGCGCCGCGTTTTCCGGGGGAAAACAGGCGAAGAACACTTAGCCTTTCGTCGCCGCGCCCGTCTTGACCGCAGCTGCGGGAATTTCGCCCGCGCGGCTCAGGGCCAGCTTGGTCACCACCGGGCCGACGAGCTCATAAATCAGCGTGCCCGCGAGCACCACGGCCTGGATGCGGCTGCCGTAGGCGGGAAGGCGCGTAAGCGCCAGCTGCGCCATGCCGATGGCTACACCCGCCTGGGGAATCAGCGTGAAGCCCAGGTATTTTTGCACATTGGGATGAGCGTTCACCAGGCGGGAACCCAGGAACGAGCCCAGCCACTTGCCCAGGACGCGCACCACCACATAGCAGGCGCCCACCAGTCCCACCGTGGGCAGGACGGACAAATCCAGCTCTGCGCCGGAAATGACAAAGAACAAAAGAAACAGCGGAGGCGTGAAGCGGTCTGTCTGCTCGATGATGACGCTGGCGGCGGGGCAGAGGTTGGTCATCACCGCGCCGATCATCATAATGCACAAAAGGTTGCTCAGACCCCACAGATCGCACAACGCCAGCGCCAGAAACACAAAGGCGATGGTCAGCGCCAGCTTGTTTCCGCGCGACCGGAAGAAACGCGCCAGCAGACTCAGCAGCAGGCCCAACGCCGCGCCCAGCACGACCGAGCCCACGATCTCCAGAAGGGGAGAGACGAGCATGCCCTGCACCGTCATGGCCGCGCCGCTTTGCAGCGTCTGGGCGATGTTCATGGAGATGGCGAAAGCGATCAGGCCCAGCGCATCATCCATGGCGACCACAGGCAACAGCATTTCGCTCACCGGACCGCGTGCCTTGTACTGACGGATGACCATCAGCGTAGCCGCAGGCGCGGTGGCGGCGGCAATGGCACCCAGCGCCACGCACATGGGCAGATCAAAGCCCGGTATGCCCGCCAGAGAGCAGCCAATCAGCACTACGTCCACCAGAACGACCGCGCCCAGACCCTCAAAGACCGTGATGGTCAGAGGCTTGGCGCCGATGCGCTTGAGATAACTCATCTTGAATTCGGCACCGATGGAATAGGCGATGAAGCCCAACGCGGCTTCCGTAATGACGGAGAAGCCGTCCAGCATATCCCGGGGAAGTATGCCCAGCACCGAAGGGCCAATGATCAGGCCGCCCACCAGAAAGGCCGTCACGTTTGGCAGCCGTACCAGCCGCGCCAGGCGGCTCACCGCCAGCCCGGCAGCGATGGCAATGGACAGCGCCAGCAGCATGTTCATGGCTTCATCCCCTCCACAAACAGCGCCGGAACGGCAAACAGAATGCCTGTATCGGGCTGGTCCAGGCCGCCGGTCACCCGGTTGATTACCTCGCGCGCCACCGTCACCTGCGCGTCATCAAGCACCATGACCAGGGTTTTGCTGCTTTTGCGCTCCGGATCGAACAGCTGCCGCAGCGCGGCAAACATGGGAAGATCATCACCACTCTGGTCGATTACGCGCATCATGCCAGTGCTGTCCACGACGGTACCGCCGTGAATGCCGCTTTTCAGCAGCGCCTCCAGCAGTTCCTCCAGGCACTCCGTGCGGTTGAGAACCAATGTCAAAACCTGCATGCAATCACCTACATTCTCTCAGAATAGGCCCCTCCCAGAGCCATCCAACAGGATAGACCTGTTTTCGGCAAAAAGCAAGGGCGACGGCGAAAAAATTCGCCGCCGCCCAAGAACGTTTTCAGAAAAGCCGCGCTATCCGGGCGCCCGCTGTCCACCCGGCCCGCAAGGCCTCACAGCAGCGGCAGCAGGTGCTCGGCGCTCAGGCGGGCATCCTCCAGAGCGGGGCGCTCGGGGCTTTCGTCCTGCTCCACCACCAGCCAGCGCGTGCCGGCTTCGCGCGCAGCCTCCACCAGTGCGGGAATGTCCTGACAGCCGTCTCCCAAAGGCTTGAACAGGAAAGGCTGCCCGCCGTCCTCGCGCGCGGGCGCCTCCTGGCCCAGAAGCGCGTAGGGCGCGGGCCCGCCGGGATCGCCCACGTAGTCCTTGAGATGCACCACGGGGCAGCGCTCCGCGTAGCGGCGGAGATAGTCGGCCGGGTCGGCTCCTGCATAGCGAATCCAACAGGTGTCCAGCTCGCATTTGAGCACGGAGGCAGGCACCGCCGCGTAGAGGAAGTCCAGGGCCGTCATGCCGCTGATCTGCGCAAATTCAAAGTCGTGGTTGTGATAGAGCAACACGATGCCGCGTTTTTTGCACTGCCGGCCGAAGGTATACAGCGTTTCCAGCACGCGGGCAAAGCCGGGCTGACCCGGGCGGTCCTCCTCGGCCAGATAGGGCACGGCAATGCAGCCGCACTCCAGCTCCTCGTGGTAATCCAGGACGGACTGCGTGTCGTCCCGGATCTGCTGCAGAGGCACGTGGCTGCTCACGGCCTTGAGACCGGTATGCTTGAGCAGCTTGCGCACCTCCTTGGCGCTTCGTTCAAAGAATCCCGCAAATTCCACGCCCTCGTAGCCCATGCGGGAAAGCTGGTCCAATACGCCCTCCAGGTCGTTGCTGGCGTCCTCGCGCGCGGAGTACAGCTGATAGGCGGGGGAGAGATGCTTGCTCATGGGAATGCTCCTTTGTTGTTTTTTTGCCGCTTGCCAGGCGGCCGAAGCGCAAAGCTGCGCTATGACATTCATTCCCTCTGCGAGCCGTCTTTTCCTGCCTGTGGCTGCGTTTCGTCAAAGATTTTACAGTCCGGGACAGCTGCTGGCCACAAAGCAAGAAGGAAGAGAAGTCCCTTGCAAAGTGAAAGAGAAAACCGCGGCGGATCTTCGTCCTGCCGCGGCTTCACATCTCCGGTGGTTCAGATGTCGATAAACTCCCGAAACTCCCGCATGATGCCGATGCCATCCGGGTAGTGCGCCGCAAACTGGGGCACGGCGTGGCTGGGAAAGCTGTTGCCCTCGATAAACACGGGGCCCTTCTCGGTGACGGCCACATCCCAGGCCACAAAGCGCATCTGCGGCACCTTCTGTGCGGCTTTGAGGCACATGGCCTTGGCTTCCTCAAAAAAGGGCACCTCAAAGCCCACGATGGGCGTATGCGTCATGGGGTGCTCGGTATAGGTGTTGCCCTGCTTGTCCGCGCCTACGGTGAGCAGCTTGCCGCTTTCCAGGTCGACGCGCGCGGCCATGCCGCCCTGATCGACGTTGTCCATCACCTTGCCGTTGCCGATGCGCAGAAAGGCATATACGATCCCCTGCTTTTTATCGCCCAGGAGTGTGGCGATGCGGATGGTGTTGACCGACGTGGGGCACAGGGCCATCAGCTTGGGATGCTGGATGACCCGCTCCTCGATGATGCCAATTTGGCCATCGAGCAGCTCCTTGAGAAAATCGTCCTCCCGGCCCTGCCAGTCATCCTGCGTATAGCGGGCAATGCCCACCCCGCTGCTCCCTTCCAGTGGCTTGGCGATGATGTCGGGGTGAGCGGCCAGAAACGCCTTGAAGGCCTCCGGGTCCGTGTCCGGACTCAGCTTCATCCAGCCGCGCCCTACTTCTTCCTTAAACAGCTCATTGAAGGTGGCCTTGTCATCAAACAGGTACCAATACGCCTTGTCGTTCATCCGCCTTACGATCTGGTTGCTCAGGCCGCGCGTGATCTGGGTTTTGCGCTGCGCGTCGTTGAGACGGTACATCTGGGCGATTTTATAGTCCACATATCCGGCGTTGTACTTCAGGGCGCAGCGCAGCATGTCGGCCAAGAGCCATAGACGGCTTTTGCCGCTGGGCTTGCGCAGCATGCCCGCCGTCTTCCACATGGCCTTCCAGTCCATGCGCACCAGGCGTTTCAGAAAGAAGGAAAACTTCGACATACCCCCGGCCTCCCTGCCTTATACGTTGAAGCGGAACAGCACCACGTCGCCGTCGCGCATGACGTAGTCCTTGCCTTCGCTGCGCACCAGACCCTTCTCACGGCAGGCGGCCATGCCGCCCTGGGCCTTCAGATCATCAAAGGCCACCACCTCGGCCCGGATGAAGCCGCGTTCAAAGTCCGTGTGAATCTTGCCCGCAGCCTGTGGCGCCTTGGTACCCTGCCTGATGGTCCATGCCCGGCACTCGTCCGCACCGGCCGTGAGGAAGGAGATCAGGCCAAGCAGCGTATAGCACGCGGCGATCAGCCGGTCCAGACCGCTCTGCCCCAGGCCCAGCTCGGTCAGGAAGGCGTCTTTTTCCTCCGGCTCCATCTGAGCGATTTCTTCCTCTATTTGCGCGCTGATGGTAAAGACCTGCGATTCCTCAGCCTGTGCAATCTCCCGAACAGCCTTGACGTGGGCCGAATCTGGCTGACCGATTTCGCTGTCCGCGATGTTGGCGGCGTAGATGACCGGTTTGTCGGTGAGCAGGAACCAGCCGGATACGATCTCGCGCTCCTCATCGGTCATGGCAAAGGTGCGCGCGGGCTTGCCGGCTTCCAGATGAGCCTTCAGTCGGTCGCCTACGTCTGCTTCCAATGCCCTCAGCTTGTCCCCGTTCTTCAGCAGATGGCGCGCCTTCTCCGTGCGCCGTTCCACGGTCTCCAGGTCCGCCAGAATCAGCTCCAGATCGATGACCTCAATATCGCGCCTGGGATCAATGCTGCCATCGACGTGGATGATGTTTTCGTCCTCAAAGCAGCGCACCACGTGAACGATGGCATCCACTTCGCGAATATGAGAAAGGAATTTGTTGCCCAGCCCCTCGCCGCGGCTGGCACCCTTCACCAGGCCTGCAATGTCCACAAATTCCACCGTCGCCGGCGTGACCTTCTTGGGCTGATACATCCTCGCCAGATCGTCAAGCCGCTTGTCCGGCACGGGTACCACGCCGGTGTTGGGCTCGATGGTGCAGAAAGGATAGTTGGCCGCCTGCGCACCCGCGCGTGTAATGGCGTTGAACAGCGTGCTCTTGCCTACGTTTGGGAGTCCCACAATGCCCAGCTTCATCTCGTCCACTTCCTCAGTATATGCGTTTTTCAACAGGTAGTATAGCCTGATTTGGGCAAAAAAGCAATTTATGCTGCAGGAAAAGTGCAAACGCCCTAAAGGAAACTAGCACCGGACAACAAAACCGCCTGCGTTTTATGGGAAACCCAAAAGCACAGGCGGTACAAAGACAGACCGAGAATTCCGCATGAGGACTAGCACCACTAAACAATTACCTTAAAATGCTCGGCGTTGATCACCTGCTTGCCAACAAAGATCGGCGTTTCGCTGGGGTTATACACGATGCTTTGAATCAGCAGCAGTGCGCTTTCCGGCGCAACCTGCAAAAGCTGACTTTCTTTGGAGTTGGCATTGCAAATTTCAATGCTACGGCGCGCCGTCATCAACGGCGTTTTTTTCTGGTAAAGCAAATCAAACAGGGATCTATTGTTGAGGTCTTCATCCAATAGAAAGCTATAGGCCATGGGAAACCAGTTGGTTTCTACGGCCATGGGTGCACTATCCACAAAACGCAGTCGGGAAATAAAAATTACGTGATTCTCCTGACATTCCAACGCTTCCTTTACAAACAGTGGGGCGGGGATGACACATTGCTCTAACGTTTTGCTACCCGGCTTGGTGCCGTTAAGCCGGCAGCTTTCCGAAAAACTGACTACTTGCCTCAAATCGCGGTTCTGCTTGGGAAAAACAACAAAGGTACCTTTTCCCTGCTTGCGCTTCAAAAGCCCTTGTTCCACAAGGTTGAGCACTGCTTTTTTCACCGTGATAGTGCTCACCCCGAATTGAGCGGCCAGCTCTGCCTCAGATGGCAGGCGCATTGAAGGCTGGTATTCGCCAGTTTGAATTTTACGGCGCAGCATTTCCTCAACCTGCTGATACAGCGGCACAAAATTCTGGTTGTCTAGCACAATCACACCTCTTTCGTTAGAAGGAAAACACAATATATTATATAATTATAATAACATCATAATAGATGATTGTCAAATTAATAGCAATAAAATAGCATAAAAAAGTTGTTTGAGCCTATTGCAATTATAATTATAATATTATAATAGGGTATTTTCGAGCCGCTACGCATCTTTGCGCTGTGGGCCCTGAGCTTGTCAAAAAAGGATTTTTGACAAGCTCTCAAACGAGACCCGTTTCACTGGGCTCTCGTTTGAAAAGGC
>OKRW01003240.1_pt1 | contig 10709 bp, 10 predicted proteins | sample 1601151 | NCBI WGS metagenome assembly OKRW01 (sample SAMEA3541471, study PRJEB24748) | human gut metagenome | biome: human gut; feature: human-associated habitat; material: faeces | place: China | collected 2012 | reverse complement strand
TCTTGCGCGTTTCGGGGCGGATGAAGTCGGGGTTCTCCTCGTAGAACTTCAGCAGCGGCTCCTGGAACTCGGAGAGCTTGAAGAACCAGTTCTCCTCGCCGCCGGCCTTCTGCACCGGGCGATGGCAGTCGGGGCACACCAGCTCGCCGTCCTCGTTCTTCTCAAGGTCGGACTCGGCGTAATAGGTTTCCTCGTGCACGCAGTACCAGCCCTCGTAGCTGCCCTTGTAGCACCAGCCCTTGTCGAACAGGTCCTGCCAGAACTTCTGCACGGTGCGGGTGTGGCGCGGCTGGGTGGTGCGCACGAAATCGGTGTAGGTGATGTCGAGCAGGTCCCACACGTTGCGGAACGCCGGCTCCATGGAATCGCACCAGGCCTGCGGGGTCATGCCCTTCGACTCGGCGGTATCGGCCACTTTCTGGCCATGCTCGTCCATACCCGTGACGAACGCCACGTCGTAGCCGTTCATGCGCTGGTAGCGCGCGACGGTGTCGGCGGCGACGGTGGTGTAAGCCGTGCCCAAATGGGGCTCGGCGTTCACATAATAGATGGGCGTGGTGAACGAGTAGGTTCCCTTTGACATGGTGCTTCCTTTTGCTCGCGGCCGCAGTCGGGCGAATGATGCCCCGCCAGCCTGGGTTTTCGCAGTGCTCCCGATTGTACCACGCGGGGACGGCGCGAAGCCCGCCCCCAAACCCGCCACCACGCAATCATCGGGCGATCCGGCGGGCTCGAGCGCTTGTGCACGTTTAATGAGCGGCACGTTTTGAACATATCCGACCGGTATAATCAATGCTAATTGTTATAAATCGAAGGATGGCGGATGTTTTCTAACAAACTTCAAACGAACCCGAGCAGCCGCCCTCGCCACCGCTTGCCGCTGACCGTCGCCTTGAGCGCGACGCTGGCTTTCGCAAGCGTGCCGGTCGCGGGCTTTTCGCAGCAAACCGCATGGGCGGAGGACATCGACACGAACGTGCAGGCCGACGCCGCACAGCAGGAGGTCGAGCGCACTGCCGCCGAATACGACCAGGCCATAAGCCGCATCGACGACCTGAACCAGCAGATCGCCGACAACGAGGCGCGCATCGCCGAGATCGAGGAGACCCTTCCCACCCAGCAGGAACGCAGCTCCGCTGCAGCGGTGAAGCTGTACAAGACCCAGGCTTCCACGCCCGGCTTGCTGGAAATGGTCCTCAGCTCCGAGAATATCGTAGATTTCCTCACGTCGCTTGAGTACGTGTCCCACATCTACAGCAGCAACCAGGCCGAGATCAAGCGTCTTGGCGAGCTGAAGGACGAGCTCGACCAGACGCATCGCGACCTTTCGCAGGCGAAGAAGGACGCCGACGCCGAGGCGACCAACGCCGAGCAGGCGCTTTCCGCCGCCCAGCAAGCGCGCCAGGAAGCACAGCGCAAGGCACAGGAGGAAGCAGCCCGCCAGGCCGAAGAGGCCGCAAAGGCCGCCGAAGCCGAGGCCGCCAAGGCTCAGGCCGAGGAGGCCGACAAGCAGGAGCAGGCAGATTCCGTCAGCGCTCCGGCTGCCGCCGAGGCAGCGGGCGGCTCTTCCACGGGCACTGTGGAGGCGCCCAGCGACGACGGCGCCGACTGGGCAAGCGAGCGCGACGTGTTCGTAGCGCAGTGGGCCGGCCGCATCGACGCATATCTGGCCGGTTCGCCCATGGCGGGCACAGGCAAGGTGTTCGCCGAAGCCGCATGGGATTACGGCGTGGACCCGCGTTGGTCGCCCGCCATCTCCAACACCGAAAGCTCGAAGGGCCTGTACTGCTCCGGCAGCTGCAACGCCTGGGGCTGGGGCGGCTGTAGCTGGGGAAGCTGGGAAGAGGCCATCCGCGACCACGTGGCCGGCCTTGCCCGCGGCTACGGCTACACCATCTCGGTGGATGCCGCCAAGAGGTACTGCCCGCCGAACTGGGAGCATTGGTACAACGCAACGCTTGCGCAGATGAATATGATCTAAAGGGAAACCCGGCCATGCGCCGGGTTTCTTGCTTTTAGGGGAGGACGATTTGCAAGTTCTTGCCCTGCCGCGTCTCGCGGTTTTGCGTTTGCGTCACAGAAACTCTCGCCTAGGAGCCAGCAAAAACGCAAACCCTAACAATAGACCCATCATAGCAAGCAACGAGAGAAGCCCGTGACCAGCCCCAGGCAACCATGATGCGTGACCCACATTTGCAGTCTCGAACAAGAACGAAAGAGGATTGGGGAAAATAATCGAACCACCAAGAATGTTGTGCGCAACATCGTAGATAAACGAATCGTGACCGTGCACCGCAGGCAAGCAAAGCACTCCCAAAATTGCTATTGCTCCCTTTGTAGTCACGAAAGTTCGCACAACATAGAACACCGCAAATAACGCTATCTGAGAGACAGCGCAGTACAGATAGACCGTAGCGACTATTTCTGTCACCGGCACAATTTCAAGCGTAAGCCCCTTGTTGACGCACGCGAAACGACTTGCTGTGGCGTCGAAGTTGCAAAAGCCCCCCGTAAGCAACACGCCAAACAATATCAGCGACACTATGAAAGCCAGCGAAACCGCAACCGAGACAATTACGGCATCCGCTAACTGAGCACCCGCCAAGCGAACGCGACTTCCCGAAAGAACAACCGCAACCGGCACCTCACGCGCCTGCCACAACCACCCAAGATAAAACGCCGAGAGCACCGGACACACCAACCACAACAGAGGAATCCCCCGCGCCGAATCGCAAGCATCAAGCAAGCAATCCATAGCGCACAGCCCTATGTCAACGGAAACCGCCGTTTTCACGCACGCAAAAGATGCAGCAACAATCCCGACCAGCAACGCTGCAAACGGTAAGCTTTTATGCATCCTAAACAAGCCTCCAAACGAACGTATCGCCGTCTTTCGCTCGGAAAAACGCAAGCTGCTCATTGCTGCTCCGCAGTTGACCCGAGAAGGAAGCCTTTTATATTCGTGGTTTCAAGGCCGATAATGTCTTCGCCAACGGTTAGATAAACGGTAGCATTGTCAAACAAATCCTTCCGACAAATAAACGACATACCAAATTCCACCGACTCATGCGGTTGAACAGTCGCGCTATAGTAACTCTTCGTGTTCGGCTCGCCCAATTCAAACCAAATAGGGTCGGCCCCATACAGCAATGGCACCCTTTCGCCAGCTTCATTGAAAGGCATCAGTCGGAAAGTCCCCACGTTAAACGTTCTTGCAACATCTTCGTTATTTGTCACGCGAAAACGAGCGTTCACAAACGCCCAGCCATCGGAAGCAACACCGTCCTCGTTAATCTCCCAATGCCCGCCCACGCTTTCATCTGCCTGGCCACTCGTCCAAAGGGGGACCGCACCTAATGGCAACGACGGGTCAACGCTATATTCAAGCAGCGTTATGACAAGATCCCCTTCGTCCTCTGATGCTTTATTAATAATCGAACTATTAAAAGGAAGTCCTTCCGAAACTCTCGCACCTTGCACATCCGATGCATCGCCCGGGTCTACAGACACCTCCCCCGTATGGGAAGAAGGGAGTGAAGAACACCCGCACAATAGGGCTAGAAGCGCGACAGTCAGTCCAGTTGTTACAGTCAACGTCCTAGCATCCTTCGCAAAACGTACTATCGCATTAATCATATTCACTTCCATTCAGCACGCATTCGAGCGACAACCAGAAGCAACAGCGCCGCAGCATCAACAACAACCGCAATAAACACGCTCATCAGCGGCTCAATCAAGCCTGACCCGAATATCGCAGAACGAGCAACCATCGCATAATCCAACAAAGGAAACGCCGTTGGCGCATACGCCGAACCAACAGCCAATCCAAGCAACAACAACATAGCCAGGGGCCGACCAGCAATCGTGCAGAACGCCGCAACACCCAATGCCACCGCAATTAGCCAGGCAGCATTCGCAACGAACATAAGTCCCAAGTCCGCAAGCTCTAACGAGCTGACCTCTTCCCCAACTAACAGCTGGACATACGGAGAAAGCGAGCATATATCGCCTTGAGCCAGCACGCCTAATGCGGCTGGGACAATATATGCAATGACAGCAAGCTCAGCTAGCAGCAACAAGACAACCGTTACCAACCACAGCAGCATGATCAGAGCTTGCCTTTTCCTGCCCCCGCACCTCAAAGCAACCGGCAAAGTGCACTTATACCCAGCCGAACAGCACGCTGCAAAGCCAACCAACAAAAATAAAAGAACCCATGCGATATTCAGCATCAACACCTCGTTTATCGCACCAGACGGCTCCTTCATGCCAAATAGGAAAAACAGCAGGCAGTCAAACCAGGCTACGTTCAACGAACCGGATACCCCGTCATACAAAGGGTCAACCCCCAACGTAACCCACGCATCAATCAAACCATCAGCCTCCCAAACCGACCTTGCTAGAAGATCTGCCGACAGCACCCCATAAATCACCAGGGCAAAAGAAACCGATTGATTCATCTTCCACATATAGCCAATACCTAGCACGGCCCAATGTTGCTTTGCCGAATTCATCGCGTACCCTCAAAATGCTCAGCCTGAAAAACGGTAATACCAAACAACGTTGCAATGGCAAGCACTTGTAGCCCGGCCGAAATAACAAATATTGAAGGCTGAGGTTGAAACGGCAATATCGCATTAATAGGAGCAAATCCCGCAAACGCGGAACCCTGCAAAGCAAATTGAAGAGCGAAGCACGCTGCCATGGGAATAAGCAAGACGACGAACCGGCTAGCGATCAAAAACGACAGAGCGTAAGACAGCATCACGCAAGCAACGCCCAAACCTACCGCCAGCGCAGAAAACAGAGCAATAAACGCTAGCGGACATGTGAAGAAAACGCTCGCCAGCGTATTGCTCGGCCCCACAAAGAACGTAGACTCAGCAGAGTCCGGCCACAATGCAGGCACCAAGCAGGCCGTCGCCACAACATTCAGCACCAGCGGAACAACAATCACAACGACTGCCGCCAAACTGGCAGCAAACACCTTCGAGGCAACGTAGCGTCCCCTGCCAATACGCGAAACAACCTGGCATGCGTATCCGGAACGAACATCAGAGCACAAGGAGCTCGCTGCAGGAAAACAAGCTAGCAATGGAAGCGCGTAGTAAAACATCATTGTGAAGACCGAATACGCAGTAAGCCCAATCCAAGTATTGTAGGACGACGGAGGAAACGCACCATTGGCGCCGCTTCGCCACATTTGCCAACCGTCCGAATACGCAAACGGAGCAGAAACCATGGCAACTTGGGCAACAGAAAGCGCCGAAGCAGCAAACAAAGCTACAGCAAAACCACCAGAGCCAAATGTTCGCTTAATCTCATACGCAATTGCACGTGTCATTCTATTCCCCCTTCCCCTACATTTGCCGAAAAGGAAAATACTTCGAAAGCGAGCTTGTTAGAAAGCTGGATATACGTCTTTTGCGGATATGTCGCTGTCACCAAGTTAAATGATGCATTTTCAAACGTATCCCATTCGCGGCTAAAGCCAAACTGATTGTCGGACGCAACATAAGGAACCAGCATCTCCACAGACCGCCCCGCAGCAAGACGTCCCGCCATGCCCGCAACGTTATTAATCTTGCAAAACAATCTGACGTCCATGCCATTCGCCCAAGCGCCAGCCTGAGCCTTTAGACAAGCGGGCTCCACCATCTGCTCATTACTGCTCTTGTTGAAAAAAGCAACCCGAACAATAAGAATTTTAGTCTCCGTATCAGGCCCCAATATATCCAATTCGCTTTGGCAATCGGGAAAAGCAGACAGTGCTTCATCTTTGGACAGAACGCAATAGTTAAGCACTCTGGCATATACATCAGAACCAGCGGAGTTCAAGATTGGCATATCTTCAGAAATCGAATAGCTAACAGAAGGTTTCTGCTGAGATAAATTATTGACTGAGTAGATGCGAAGCGCACAAGCTGCAACCAATATTATTACAAGCGAAAGTGCAATAGCTAATTTAATAGGACGCTTTGCGGAAACCGTGTTTTTTGTTTGCCGCATCTTAACCGTCTGCCTTCTCTCGACTTATCAAACGCCCTTCGGCCATGACGAAGATCTCGTCAGCCAGAAGATCCAACTCTTCGGCATCGTGGCAAGCCACAACAATAATTGCCCCGCGCTCTCTTTCTTCACGCACAATTGTTTCTACGCACGCAACTCCAGATGGGTCAAGCGCATTGATAGGCTCATCCAGGAGAATGAGGCCAGGATGTTCCATAATGGCGCACGCAATCCCCAAGCGCTGTTGCATGCCGAGCGAGTATTTGCGATAAGGCCGCTTATCATCGAGGTCAAGACCGACACACCGAAGGGCTTCTGCTACATCCTCATCGCTGGCAATCCCACGCAACCCAGCAAGCAACTGCAGATTCTTAAACCCTGAGTATCGAGGCAAAAACGACGGAGTCTCAATCAATAAGCCCACAGAAGCCGGGAAGTCAATATCTTTCCCTAGTTTTTTACCATCAACAAAAACGCCTCCCGATGTTGGGAAGAGCAAACCAGCAATTGCACGCAACAACATCGTTTTGCCAGACCCGTTTTTACCACGTAGGCCATAGCATGTTCCTGGTTCAAGAGTTAGATTGACGTCGTCAAGAACCGTTATATCTTTTATATCTTTAGTGTAATGCGATATTTCTACGCGCATCAGGGCTCCATTCAAATAGGGCGCCGCCAAAAGCAACGCCCCTAACCTCGCTAGATACTATCAGGACTCCAGACGCCAGAAATTGTCGTGTTGTAGCTGTTAGGATTGTTGAACCACAGAAGCGCTTGAGGAAAGCCTCTCTCTTTTACGTTGTTGAGAAGATATCCGCTTTTGCCCGCATTCCAATAATAAATGGGGCTACCAACAAATTTGACATCCCAAACGTATCCTGTTGCCGCAACCTCAACATAATGGTTCGCTCCACCATAGCAAGCATCCCATGCCGACGAATCGTTAAGCTTGCTCCTAGCGGACGTATACGACACGTCTGAAGCATACGCATAACTCGAGTAAGAGCTATCGCCCCAATTACCCTGGCTGTAATCATATGCAAATGCCGAGTCGCTTACGCTAACAGCAACGCCAAAAGCCAACGCACAAGCCGCCAAAGCAGCTGCAAACTTAAGCTTTAGTGAGCCACCTTTTCCAACATACTCCATAATCATCTCCCTTCATTCTTGATTGCGTGCCTATCCGATATCGGGTGAGCCATTTGTAACACGGTTATTGTTGCGCAAATAAACACCATCGGTTTGCGATGGGCAACTAATTGTTGTCCATGCCTTATGCCAATTCCGCAAATAGCAAAGTCGAAGTCCTTATATAATCAAAAGTAAATCCAATCACGATCGGATCAGCGTATGAATATTCAGCAGCTCAGCTATTTTTCGACGGCGGTAGACACGAGCAGCTTTAAGGAAACCGCTCAAACACACTTCGTAACACCCGCCGCCATATCAAAAGCACTAGGAGATTTGGAAACAGAGCTCGGCATAAAGCTATTCGTAAAGGAAGGGCGTGCTATCGTTCCAACAGAGAAAGCCTTGCTCCTTAAGCCCCTTGCCGACAACATCAGCCGCAATGTCAAAGAGTTCGAACGCTTAGCCAAGCTTCCCAAAGAAAAAAATGACACCCCCAGAACATTTATCCTTGCAGCAGCCTATGCACCAGCAAGAAGCAAACTTATCAACCGAGAAGGAGTGGAGGCGCTGAAACGCCTTGACCCACAACGAAGAATTCTCGTAGTAAGAAGAGATAGCGGGTCATGTTTATCTGCCGTAATTGAAGGCTCCGTTGATGCCGCGCTCATCCTTGGGGAACCAAAGAGCGATTCGCTGACATCCGCTCGCGTCGGAACGTCCCAATCAATCGTAGTCGTCAATAAAAGCAACCCACTCGCAAATCTAACGACCATTTCACCCAATGACCTTCGCTCTGTCGCCGTCGGGTGGCCCCACGATATACGATACGCTTTGCCCCTACTGCTCGATTTATTCGATAAGTCAGACATCGAGCCGCATTTTACGCACCTCTATACAATCGAGGACAACACACAGTTCATTAGTGAGGACAAGGGTTGTCTCATAGCCACCAATGAACCTTATATAGCAAGTACTTATCCAAATGCAGCATTTCTCCCCTTCGCCGACGAAGAGGCAGATGTTCCAGTTTTCCTTGTCTGGAAAAAGGAAGACAACGACCCTCTGCTTGAAGAGCTTACCGAGACGCTAGAGGCCATCCTAAAACGGCGCTAACAACGAAATACCTTCGGACCATCCCTCCTCACCACAATGGCACGACGGCCCCGCTATTTCGCAACGCTTCCCATCTTCGGCAGGACGAACATGCCCAGGATGAACGCCAGCACGGGGACGATGCATTGCAGCCAGAAACTGAAGTCGAAGCCGCCAAGGTCAACGCCCAGCGCGTTTTGCGAGGTCAACGCCATAGCAGCGATGAACACCGATGCCGAAAGGCTGCCGATGAGCTGTCGCGCGGAGGTGATGATGGCCGACGCCTGCGCCAGTTCGTCGGGATCGAGCGTGGTGCACGCCCACGCTGTCAGCGGCATCATCAGGCACGCGATGCCCGTCGCGCGAACGCCGTAGAGCACCGTGACAACCCATTCGGGGGCGCTGGCGGGGATAAGGGCGAACGCCACCGTGCCCGCAAGCACCGTAACGCAGCCCGCCACAATAAGCGGGCGCGGGCCGCGACGGTCCAGCAAGCGCCCGGTGATGGGGTTCATCACGCCCATCATGATGGCGCCGGGCAGAAGCGTCAGGCCCGACACCGTGGCGGAAAACCCCTGGATATCCTGCACGAACAGCGGCACCATAATCGACGGCGCCATGAACATCATGTGCGCGCAGATGACGATGAGCGTGGAGACGGCGAACGTCTTGTCGCGGAAGCATTGCAGCCTCAGGAACGGTTCGGGAACGCGCAGCTGACGACGCGCGAACACGACAAGCCCGGCCACGCCCAGCAACAAGGGGGCGATGAAGCCCGCGCCCACGAACTCGCCCGATTCCAGCATGGTGGCAGCAATCATCACCAGCACGAAGCCGCCGGAATATAGAAGCGCCGATACCAGGTCGAAATGGCCCGGATGGTCGGGGCGACGCACCACGTCGTCGAGCAGCAGAACCGTCAGAACCATCACCGCAAGCGCGATGGCGCCGAGCATCCAGAACATGGAGCGCCAGCCCCACGCGTCGATGAGGAAGCCGCTGATGGTCGGGCCGATGGCAGGCGCGAACCCGATAATCATGCCCACGATGGCCGTGGCCTGGCCATACTGGCTTTTCGGGTAGATGTTCAGCGCCACCAGCTGCACGAGCGGCAGGCAGATGCCGGCGCCGCCGGCCTGCAGCAGGCGCGCCGCCAGCAGGCAGGGATAGTTCGGCGCGAAGATGGCCGCAGCGCACCCGATGGCGAACGACGCCATGGACGCGAAGAACAGCTTCTTGGAATCGAACCGGTTCATCAGATAGCCCGTCATGGCGCTGACCAGGCCCAACACGAAGATGTACGCCGTGGTGAGCAGCTGGCCGGAGCTTGCGCTGATGCCGTACTCGTGCATGACCGCCGGCAGCGCGGCGATCATCATGCTTTGGGAGATGCACGCCGCCGTGGTACCCGACACCATGATGCCCAGCACCAGGCGACGCTGCCGCGGGGGCAAGCCGTCGCGCTCGGGTTCGGAATCGGGTTCGGGATCGGCTACAGCTGCCTGCGCAGCGGTTTTCAAACGAGACGCGTTCGCCGCGTCTTCGGAATAGGTTTCGTTCATATCCATACCGCGATGGTAGCAGTTGCAGCACACCCGCAACCATCCGCGCACGAAACGCGCACGGAAGGGAGAAAGCGGTTCGCCACGCGAACAGGGGGATGTGTTTAGGAAACAACTTCGGAAAACAAAAGCCCTCTTCTGAACGCACCTCCGTCCCCTGTTCGCCGCAACCGCCCGCGCACGGAAGCGGCGCCCCTACCGCAGTTTGTCACGGCGTTGCTTCCAGTCGGGCATGAAACGGTCCATGAGCTGGTGGAACCTTGGGCCGTGGCCTCGTTCCAGCAGGTGGCACAGCTCGTGCACCACCACGTACTCCAGGCATTCCGGCGGGTAGAGCGCCAGGCGCACGTTGATGCAGATGCGGCCCGTGGAAGGTTGGCAGCTGCCCCAGCGGCTGGTCATGTTGCGATACGCCAGCTGGCCCGCCTTCACCCCCATGATGGGCTCCCATGCCGCCACCAACGCCGGCACGCAGGCCTGCACCACCGCGCGCCACTGCGCCACCTCGGCTTTCGACGCCTGCGATGCCTGCGCCATGGGTGTGGCGGACACGCGCTCCATCTGGGCTTTGATCCAATTATGCTTGCGATGCACGAAATCTGCCACGTCTGCAGGCGACATCCAGGCGGGCGCGGATGCGTCCACGTGGCCACCGTCGCGGGCGATGCGCAGGTTGAGGTTCTTCACCTTTTTGCGCTGCAAGCGCACCTCGATGCCGTCAACGCAAAGCACCTCGGGCGCAGCTGGGCGCGCGGGCTTGCAGCGCGTTGCTTGCGAACCCGCCTTCCCTGCCCCGACCGCCGTGCGCCCGGCGCTCGACGAACGTTGCCGCGGCGCAACCTTCCCCGGCTCGCCGCTCCCGTGACCGGAAGCGGCCGAACGTCGCTGCGACGCGGCGCCCACCCCGCGCGAGCC
>OKRW01003239.1_pt1 | contig 10710 bp, 10 predicted proteins | sample 1601151 | NCBI WGS metagenome assembly OKRW01 (sample SAMEA3541471, study PRJEB24748) | human gut metagenome | biome: human gut; feature: human-associated habitat; material: faeces | place: China | collected 2012 | reverse complement strand
CCGCAAATGAAAGAATCGCTGAATTTCTTGATTTTGCGATTCAAGCCAAGTTTGCTTATGTCAACAAGCTGACGCGCGATGCGCGGACGGCCTTGGATAAAGAGGGAAATTCGGTGGAGAAAAGACGGATCAATCGCTTTTGCGAGGCGGCGGCGCTGACGCTGGCCTTGGCGCTGCTGCTGGCGCTGATGGGAATGGGGCTGACCGAGCGGGTGCACCTGGGCACATGGGGCGGCAAGACGGAGGCGGTCGCGTTCATGCCGATTTCGCCGGCATGGGGGCTGGCGCTGCTGCTGGGCGGCGTGCTCGCGGCGCTGGCGCTGCTTGCGCTGCTGAAACGATCCGTGCGCCTATGCTGGGCGCTGGCGGCGCTTTGGGGCGCGCTGGCGGTCGCGCTGGCAGTCGGTTTCGGCACGAAGCAGATTTACGACGCGGCCATCGTGCAGGAGGCGGCGGAGCTGTTCGCACGCGGTAATTACAAGATGATGCGCGCGGATTATCTGAACGCATATCCCTATCAACTGGGCGTATGCCTGCCGATGGAAACGCTGCTGCGCCTGTTTCCCGGATTGAATTTGAATTTGACGATGCAGTTGGCCAACGTCGCCATGGCGCTGGGAACGTCGGCGGCCGTGGCGGCGCTGGGGCAGACGATGTTCGATGGGGAGCGGACGGCGCGCGCCTGCGAGGCGGTCGGGCTGCTGGTCTGGCCCGCGCTGCTGTTCTGCCAGCAGGTTTACGGCACGCTGCCGATGCTGTTTTTCGTTTCGCTGGCGCTTTTGTGCTATGCGAAATACGTCAAAACGCGGCGGCGCGCGCTGGGCGCGGCCTATGCCTGCCTGATGGCGGCGGCCTATGCGATGAAGATCAACGCGGCGGTCGCGCTGATTGCGGTGACGATCTGCGCCGTGCTGGACGCGATAGAGAACAGGAAGCTCGAACCGCTGGCCTATGCGGCGCTGGCGATTGCGCTTTCGCTGCTGCTGATGCGCGCCGTGATCGGGCAATACGAGCGGCGGAGCGGCGTGACGCTGAACGGCGGCGTCGGCGCGCTGGCGCGGCTGACGATGGGCTTGCAGGAGGGCGGCGGCGCGGCGGGGTGGTTCAACCGCTACACCGAGCGGTTTTTCCCGCTGGATGTGACCGCGCAGCAGCAGCACGATATCGCGCTGGCCGATTTGAAAGCCCGGCTTGCGCAGATGGCGCAAAGCCCCGCCCGGACGGCGGCGTTTTTCCGGGAGAAGCTGTGCAGCCAGTGGACGGAGCCGACGATGGGCATGATTTGGAACGGCGCGTTGAGCGAACACACGGGTGTGCTCGGCGAGGCGGCGGCGCGCTTTTTTGCGCGGGAGCACACGGCGCTGGAAACGCTGCTGGGCGCTTTTCAGCGCGCGATTTACGCGCTCTCGGCGATTGGAATTATCCGCATGCTTCGGGATCGCGGGCGAAATACGCTCTGCCTGCTGCTGCCGCTGATTTTCTTCGGCGGGGCGCTGTATCACCTGATTTTTGAAGCGAAATCGCAGTATGCGTTTCCCTATATCGTGCTGCTGATTCCGGTTGCGGCGGCGGGGCTGTGCGCGCTGGAGGAACAGATTCGGAAAATACAAGGCAGTAAATGAGCGAATCTGAAATTTTGCTGCATGATTGTACAAGAGAAAAGAGGATGAGCTATGAATCGAAAGGCGGCGGTCTTTCTGCGGCAGGCGGCGCTGGCGATGTTCATCGCGGCGCTGGCCGTGCTGGCGGTCTGCGCGGTGGCGCTGACGGCGGAAAATGCGGATGGATACAACAAATTTTCGCAGCGCATCACGCTGGTGCGTGAAGGGCTGATTTCCGGCCTGATGCTGTCGCTATGCGCATTTTTGGGCGTGGGAGGGGCAAACTGGCTGATTGAAAGGTTTGGCGGATTGAAGCTGAATGCGGCGCTTTGTGCGATTTGGCTGGGCGCGGCGTTTGTGTGGATTTTCGCGGTGCAGCTTGTGCAGCGCGCGGACGCGCAGATTGTGATGGAGGCGGCGAAGCAGTTTGCCGCGGATGATTTTTCTGCGCTTTCGCCGGAAACCTATCACATCTTCACATACAGCACGGGCGACTATTTCCAAAGCTACACCTATCAGCTTCGGCTCTGCTTTCCGCTGGAAATGCTGGCGCGGCTGTTCCCTAAGGCAGACCTGAATCTGCTGGCGCAGTGCGTCAACGCGGCGCTGGGCGTGGCGGGCGCGGGGGTTTTGGCGGCGCTGGCGCAGGAAATCCTCGGGGAGCGGCGCGCGGCCTCGGCGGTGCTGCTGCTGTATACGCTCAGCATCCCGGCCTTCACGTTTACGACGCTCGTATACAGCATCAACCTGATGATTCTGCTTTGCGGAATCGCGGTGCTCTGCTTTGCGCGCTATGTGCATACGGGCATGCTGAAATTCGGCATAGGCTATGCCGTTTTCACGGGCATGGCGATGGTGGTGAAGCCAAACGCGGTGATTATAGCGGCGGCCTTGACCATCTGCGCCCTGCTGCATGCGCTTCAACATAAGGATTTTAAGCCTGCGCTGCTGGCGATTGGCGCTGTGCTGCTGGGCGAGGGGCTGACGATGGCGCTGACGGCGCGATATGCGGCGGCGGGGAATGTGATCTTCCGCCCAAACGTCAGCATGCTGTCGCGGCTGGCGATGGGCATGCAGGATTCGATGATTGCGCCGGGCTGGTATAACGGCTATATCGAGCAGGTTGTGATCGAAAAGCTGTCGCCCGATCAGGAAAAAGCGCGGGCACTGGCGGATATTCAAGCCCGGTTTCAGTGGATGCAGGAGAATCCGGGGGCGGCAATCCATTTTTATATTCAGAAATACCTGACGCAATGGATTGAACCCGCATATGAGGGACTCTGGATAGACAGCGTTTCGGAAACAATGGGACGCTGGAACGGATTGATCCATGTGATTTGCCGCGACGACACGGCGATTCGCGCGGCGTTGCTCGCGTATATGGATGCGATGCAGAGCGTCGTCTATGGGTTGGCGGCGGTCGGCAGCTTGTTCATCTGGAAAAAGAAGGACGATATGGCGGCGGCGGTTATCCCGGTGGCGATTCTGGGCGGCATGCTGTATCATCTGATTTTTGAGGCGAAGTCGCAGTATGCGTACCCCTATATGGTCTACATGCTGCCGCTGGCGGCCATCGGGCTTTGTCGATTGGAAGAGGGAATCAAAGGGCTATGGAAAACGAAAGAGAGACGACGCTGAGAAAGAGCGCCGCGCATTTTCTGCGGCAGGCCGCGCTGGCCGCGTTTGTGATCGGAATGGGGCTGATGACGCTCTGCGCGGTGATTTGGAGCGCGGATAATCAGGCGGTGAGCAACCGATTCAGCCAGCACGTGGAGCTGGTGCGGGACGGGCTTTTTTCCGGCCTGCTGCTCTCGGCGGTCGTGCTGGCGGCTTATCTGGCGGCGCATGCGCTGATTGAGCGATTCGGCGGGCTGAAGCTGAACGCGGCGCTCGGCGCGCTGTGGCTGGCGGCGGCGATGGTGTGGATTTTCGCGGTGCGGGTTTCGCCGTGGACGGACGCGCGCAGGGTGATGGAAGCCGCCATTTCATTCGCGCAGGATGATTTTTCCGCCCTGCACTACGAGGTGACGGATTATTTTAACATCTACACCTATCAGTTGGGCATCGTCTTCCCGCTGGAGATGCTGGCACGGCTGTTCCCCAAGGCAGACCTGAATCTGCTGGCGCAGTGCGTCAACGCGGCGCTGGGCGTGGCGGGCGCGGGGGTTCTGGCGGCGCTGGCGCAGGAGCTCTGCGGCGAAAAGCGCGCGGCGACGGCGGCCGCGACGCTGTATCTGCTCAGCCTGCCGACGTGGCTGTACTGCACGTTTGTCTACAACGTAAACCTGATGATCCTGCTCTGCGCGGGCGGCGCGTTCTGCTTTGCCCGCTATGCGCACACGAAGCGAATCGGCTTTGGCGTGGGCTACGCGGTCTGCATCGGGCTTGCGATGGCCGCCAAGCCGAACGCGGCGGTGGCGGGGATTGCGCTGTTTATCTGCGCGCTGCTGCATGCGCTGCTCAACCGGGATTGGAAGATCGTTTTGCTGGCGGTCGGGTCGATTCTGCTGGGTCGGGGGATGCTGTCGCTGATCGAATCGTGGTATGCCGCCCGGAGCGGCGTGGTATTCCGCTATGACGTTACCATGACCGCGAGGCTGGCGATGGGCATGCAGGATTCGATGATTGCGGCGGGCTGGTACAACGGCTACACGGAGATGTCTTGCCCGCCGGAGATGACGCTGGAGAAGGAAAAGGCGCAGGCCGCGGCGGATATCGCGTCCCGCCTGACGTGGATGCGGGAGAACCCGGCGCTCGCGGTGAAATTCTACAGGGAGAAGCTGCTGACGATGTGGCTTGACCCGACGTATGAAAGCGTATGGATGGGCGCGGTGAGCGACAAGACGGGGACGATGAACGGGCTGGCACACATGATCTATCGCGATGACACGCCGATTCGCCGCGCCATGACGGCATACATGAACGCCGCGCAGAACGTCGTTTTCGGGCTCTCGGCGGTGGGCGGCGCGCGGCTGATGAAGAAGAAGGACGACATGGCGGCGCTGGCGCTGCCGGTGACGATCCTCGGAGGGGCGCTGTACCACCTGATTTTTGAGGCGAAGGCGCAGTACGCATACCCCTACATGGTGTACATGCTGCCGCTGGCGGCCATCGGGCTTTGTCGATTGGAAGAGGGAATCAAAGGGCTATGGAAAACGAAGGAGAGAAGGCGCTGAAAAAGAGCGCTGCCCATTGTCTGCGGCAGGCGGCGCTGGCTGCGTTTGTGCTGCTGACGGCGGCGCTGGCGCTCTGCGCGCTGACGATGACGGCGCGAAACGAGGTCGGCGACAACATCATGCTGCAAACGGTGACGCTGGTGCGCGAGCCGCTTCTGAGGAGTCTGCTGCTGTCGCTCGCCGCGCTGGCGGCGCTGCTGGGCGTGCACGGGCTGCTGGAACGGCTGGGCGGCGTTCGGCTGGGCGCGGGGCTTTGCGCGCTGTGGCTGGCGGCGGCGCTTTTGTGGATTTGGGCCATCGGCATGCGGCAGCGGGCGGACGCGCAGATGGTGCTGGCGGACGCGCATCAGTTCGCGCGGAACCATTATGACGCGCTGAGCGGCGACTATTTGCAGGTGTGCACCTATCAGCTCGGAATCACCTTGCCGCTGCACATGCTGGCGAGGCTTTTTTCGGGCGCGACGATGGGGCAGCTTGATTTTCTGGCGCAGTGCGTCAACGCGGCGCTGGGGATCGCGGGGGCGGGCGTACTGGCGGCGCTGGCACAGGAGCTGTTTGACCGGCGCGCGGCCTCGGCCACGCTGCTGCTGTACATCGCGAGTCTGCCGACGCTGCTGCTTGCGCAGTTCGTCTACAACATCAACCTGATGATCCTGCTGGGTGCGGGCGCGATGCTCTGCTTTGCGCGCTATGCGCGCACGGGGCGCGTCGGATTCGGGCTTGCGTATGCGGCGCTGGCGGGGCTGGCGACGGTTGCCAAGCCCAACGCGGAAATCGTGCTGCTGGCGCTGCTCATCTGCGCGCTGCTGCACGGATGGGCGAACCGGGATGTGAAAATCGTGCTGCTTGCGGCGCTGTCCTTCGCGATTGGGAAAGGGGCGTTCGCGGCCGTCGCGGCATGGTATGGGAAACAGGGCGGGGTTGATTTCCGCGCCAATGTCAGCATGCTGGCGCGGCTGGCAATGGGGATGCAGGAATCCCCCGTCGCGGCGGGCTGGTACAACAAATACATTGAGCAGTTTTTTTCGGCGGATGTGACGGCGCAGCAGGAAAAGACGCAGGCGCTTGCGGCAATCGGCGCGCGGCTCGGCTGGATGCGGGAAAAACCGGCGGCGGCGCTGGCGTTTTACCGGGAAAAGCTGCTGACCCAGTGGCTCGACCCGGCCTATGACAGCCTGTGGATGGGCGAATTGAGCGAAAAGGTCGGGCGATACAACGGGCTGATCGGCTCGATCTACCGCCATAAGGACGGTTTACGGACGCTGATGGACGGGTACATGGACGCGATGCAGACGGCCGTGTACGCGCTTTCGGCGGTGGGCGGCGCGCGGCTGATGAAGAAGAAGGACGACATGGCGGCGCTCGCGCTGCCGGTGACGATCCTCGGCGGGGCGCTGTACCACCTGATTTTTGAGGCGAAGGCGCAGTATGCGTACCCCTATATGGTCTACATGCTGCCGCTGGCGGCGGCGGGGCTTTGCACGCTGGCGGAGAAGCTGAAAAAGATCAGCGGATGAGCGGCAGAAGCAGCAGCGTCATCACGAGGCAGAGAAACACGGTGCAGAAGCAGCAGAGGAACGTGCCCTGCGAGATATCGCCGGAGACGGGGGCATGCGTGGCGGTCGCGTCCTGCGCGACGCCCAGAATGTTCATCAGGCGGGATTTGACGTCCCGGCCGCCGATGCGGAAGGGGCTGCGCCCGGCGACGCCGCTGCACAGCAGCAGCAGAAAGCTGAACAGCGCGTCCGCAGGGCGGACGAGCAGACCGAGCAGGCGATCCGCCTGCTCGTTTTTGTTGCTGACGGCGGAGAGCGCGAGGAAGCCCCAGCCCAGCGCGGCGGACAGGCGAAGCGGCAGGCCGACGGCCATCAGCACGAGCGGCACGCAGACATGCGCGACGAAGGCCGGGGCGAGCGCGGCGCAGGTCTTGCGGACGAGGGATTCATACGCGGGGATATCGCGGGAATACGCGCCGGAATCCAGCTCGCGCTTGACCGCGCCGCTTTGCGGGATGCAGGAAAGGCCGAAGAGCGGAAACGCCATCAGCACGGCCTCGACCGCCGGATGAAGCAGGGCGAGCAGGAACGGGACGAGCATCAGCGTCAGCAGGAACGCCGGAAAGGCGAGCTTGCGCGGGGCGCGCGCGTCGAGCCGCTGAAAGAGGGCATAGAGCTTTTGCAGCGCGCGGGCGAGGCCGTCGGCGAATTTCGGCGCGGCGCAGTAGAGGATGAATGCGAGGAGAAGCGCGGCGGGATAGGCGAACAGACGCATGGGGAGAACCTGCCTTTCTAAACCAGAATCGGGGACGTGGTGAAATCGCGGCCGGAGGAACGGAGCGCGGGGTTTGAAACGCCGAGCGACCAGAGATCCTGCGCGCGCACGTCGAGGGCAAAGAGGGGATGGGCGCGATCAAAATCGGCGGCCTTGGTGACGAGCGGGATGGCGCTGCGGCGCTTGACGGCCCTGAGCAGCGGCGCGGCGCTCCTGCGGAAGCCGAGGACGCGGGCGTATTCGGGTGCGCGGTGTGCCTGCGCAAAGTCGCGCGAAAGATCCAGCAGCGCATAGGCGCACAGGCGGGAGAGCCGCGCGCGGGTATAGCGCTTGGTTTTGACGAAATCCAGAAGCGCTTCGCGGGAGGCGCAGGTCTGCGCGGCGGCCAGAAAGCGGCGCTCCAGCCCCTCGTCCATGCCGTACAGCGCGGTGAGCGCGTCGGGGGACGCGGTGCGCGTGTACCTCTTCGGCTTGGTGGCGTGCTATCATCACGAGGCCATCAGCGATTTGCAGCAAATGGCGCGGGAGCTGAACATGACGGAGGATGATATTCGCGCGGCATACCGCTATTGGGAGCGCAAGGGGCTGGTGCAGCGCGTGGCGGATAATCCGCCGCAGTACCGCTATCAGAACATCTATCAGGTGATGATGACGGGCGCACAGGCGCAGATTGACCCCGCATACGAGCAATTCGCGGAAGCCATCTACGGCGTGTTCGACAACGACCGCCGGCTGCATGGCAAGGACGTCAGCCAATGCTACGAGTGGGTGGAGCAGATGCGCCTGCCGCCGGACGTGGTGATTGCCATGATGCGCCACATGGTGCAGAAGCACGGCAAGAACCTCGTTATGAACCTGGGCTATTCTCACCAGGTTATCGTCACCGAAAATGACGACATCAAGCTGGAAGTTCCGCAGCCGAATACCATCGTCGTAAGTGGTATCGACAAGCAGAAGGTCGGCCAGTTTGCCGCAGAAGTACGTGAAAAGCGTCCGCCGGAGCCTTATAAGGGCAAGGGCATCCACTATGTCGACGAGCGTATCATCCGCAAGGAAGGTAAAGCCGGCAAGGGCAAGAAGTAAGCAGAAAGGAGTAAACCGCTATGATTAAAAAGATGGATAGCAAGAAAGCCAGAGCAAAAAGACACGCAAGAGTTCGGTCGAAGATCTCCGGTACTCCTGAGCGTCCCCGTCTGTGCGTTTACCGTTCTACAAAGCATATCTATGCACAGCTGATCGACGATGTCAACGGTGTGACCCTGGCATCCGCATCCAGCATGGATAAGGCATTTGAAGGCGAAGGCGGCAATGTTGAAGGCGCACGCAAGGTCGGCGAAATGATCGCAAAGCGTGCAGCAGAAAAGAACATCACTGATGTTGTATTCGACAGAGGCGGCTATCTGTACCACGGCAGAGTCAAGGAACTGGCTGAGGGTGCAAGAGAAAACGGACTGAAGTTCTAAAACAGGGGAGGTATTACTTTGGCTAAAATTGATCCGCAGGGACTGGAACTGGCTGAAAAGGTCGTTTCCATTAACCGAGTATCCAAGACCGTAAAGGGCGGCCGTATCATGAAGTTTGCTGCACTGGTAGTAGTAGGCGACGGAAACGGTATCGTGGGCTTCGGTCTCGGCAAGTCCGGCGAAGTTCCGGACGCGATCCGCAAGGGCATTGAAGATGCCAAGAAGAATCTCATCCAGATCCCGCTGAAGGGCACCAGCATTCCGCACGAGATCGTCGGAAAGTTCGGCGCAGGCGAGGTCCTGATGAAGCCGGCTGCTCCCGGTACCGGTGTTATCGCCGGCGGTCCGGTTCGTGCAGTCATCGAAGTTGCTGGTATCAAGGATATCCGTACCAAGTCGCTGCGCTCTAACAATCCGTGCAACGTGGTACGTGCAACCATCAACGGTCTGGCTTCTTGCACGACAGCAGCTGAAGTTGCTGAAAAGAGAGGCAAGACTGTAAAAGAGATCTATAAATAAGGAGGGTGCGAAATGGCAAAGAATATCAAGCTCGTAAAAAGCCTGATCGGTCGCAAGAAGGATCAGATTGCTACAGCAAATTCGCTGGGTCTGAAGAAGGTCGGCGATGTCAGCGTACAGCCTGAAAATGAGGCAACCCTCGGCAAGATTCAGAAAATTTCTCACCTCGTAGAGGTAACAGAGGCATAAGTTAATATCTAAGGAGGTGCAATAGCATGAAGCTTCACGAATTGTCCCCGGCTCCGGGCTCGACAAAGGAAGTAAAGCGTATCGGCCGTGGCCACGGCTCTGGTAACGGTAAGACCGCAGGTAAGGGTCACAAGGGTCAGAACGCCCGCAGCGGCGGCGGCGTACGCATCGGTTTTGAAGGCGGTCAGATGCCGCTGACCAGACGTATCCCGAAGAGAGGTTTTAACAACATCTTTGCAAAGGAATACGCTATCGTAAACGTTTCAGATCTGAACAAGTTCACAGAGGGTACTGTCGTTGACGCAGAGCTGCTGAAGGCAGCCGGCCTGATCAAAAAGGCTTGCGACGGCGTTAAGGTACTCGGTGACGGTGAGCTGACAACCAAGCTGACTGTTAAGGCTGCAAAGTTCACAAAGAGCGCAGTCGAAAAAATCGAAAAGGCTGGCGGAAAAGCAGAGGTGATGTAACGTGTTCAAGACGTTGAGAGATGCTTGGAGTATTCCGGAGATCCGGAAAAAGCTCCTGTACACATTACTGATGCTCCTGATTTTCCGTCTCGGAAGCGCCGTAGTCGTTCCGTTCCTGGACACCTCTACGGTAAGCACCTGGATGGCATCCAACGCAACCGGCGGTAACTTCCTGGAATACCTGGATATCATCACCGGTGGTGCGCTGTCTCAGGCAACCGTATTTTCTCTGTCCATCACCCCGTACATCAACGCTTCTATCATCATGCAGCTGCTGACTTATGCACTGCCTCCGCTGGAGCGTATGCGTGATGAGGGCGAAGAGGGACAGAAAAAGCTCAACAAAATCACAGCTGCTGTTTCCTTGGCACTGTCCGTGTTCATGTCCTTTGCTTATTATCTGACGCTGAAAAATCAGATGAACGCAGTCGTGGATGGCGGTTCTAAGGCAGCCAACGTCTTTATCGCATTTGTTATCATCCTGTCCTTTATTGCTGGTACTTCCATCGTCGTTTGGATGGGCAACCAGATCAACGATAAGGGTATCGGAAACGGTATCTCCATGCTCCTGTTCGCCGGCATTCTTGCAAGATTCCCGGTTATGGCAGGTACTCTGGGAGGACACACCAAAAACGAACCCCAGCGCTACTTCTTCGAGAGCCTGGGCATCCTGGTACTGTTCATCGCAATGATCGCTTTCATTGTATTCATGAACGCATCAGAACGCCGGATCCCGATCCAGTATGCAAAGCGTGTTGTCGGCAGAAAACAGTATGGCGGCCAGTCTACCCACATTCCGGTAAAGGTCTGCATGAGCGGCGTTATGCCGATCATCTTCGCCATGTCCTTTATGTCTCTGCCCAGCACCATCAGCCTGTTCAAGCCGGTATACACAGACCCCACCGGCTTCTGGCAGAAGTTCTATAACGGATTTATCAACTTCTTTAATACAAGAACTTGGACCTATGCACTGATTTACTTCATTCTGATCATTGCGTTCAACTACTTCTATGTATCCATGCAG
>OKRW01003238.1_pt1 | contig 10717 bp, 6 predicted proteins | sample 1601151 | NCBI WGS metagenome assembly OKRW01 (sample SAMEA3541471, study PRJEB24748) | human gut metagenome | biome: human gut; feature: human-associated habitat; material: faeces | place: China | collected 2012 | reverse complement strand
CAGGAAGCCGCGCAGGCCGATGTCGAGGATAAGACCGCCCTTGACGACCTCGATGACCTCGCCCTCGACGTTCTCGCCAGAGTTGAACTTCTCCTCGATGCGGTTCCAAGCGCGCTCGTACTCAGCACGACGCTTGGAGAGGACCATGCGGCCCTCCTTGTCCTCTTTCTGGACAACCTGGGCCTCAACGGTATCGCCAAGAGCGACGATATCTGCAGGGTTGATATCCTTGCGGATGGAAAGCTCGCGAACGGGAATAACGCCCTCGGACTTGGAGTGAAGGTCTACCAGGACCTCATCGCGACCGATGGAAGCGACCGTACCGGTGACAAGGTCGCCCTCGTCAAAGGTGGGAAGGTCGTTCAGGCTCTTCTCCATCTCGTCGTCCGCACCCTCATCCAGCGAAAAAACGGACGTGTTCTGAATCTCACTCAAAGGTGGACCCCTTTCGAACTTACGGGGCCCCGATTGCAAGCCTGCAGATGTGCGGTAGGAACGGACAAAGAAGCCATCCGGCGCGCGCACCGTTTGGATATATCTCGGGGGCCAACAGATACTGACGTGACGCTTATGCAATCACGATGGTATAGGTTACGGTGAATCGGCTTCGATTTCAAGCGCGAACTGCCATTTTTTGGGCGTGTGGAGACTTTTCCGCAATACCTCTAATATGGGCGGTAGCAAGTTGTCGATGAGCGGTCAGCGGTTTATTTTCTCCACCCAGCGTCCCTAGCACTCGACTTGAGTCTTGCCGATCATGATGTTGAGAATCTCCACGTCGGCGTCCTTCATGCCCACACGGCCAACGTAGCCCATGCTGGCGATCGTCTGCTCAACCGTATCCTGAATAAGACCCTCTCCCGCACGGAAGCCACGACCCTGCATGGCCATGTCGTGTCCAAGAATCGCCGCGTCCACCGCAGCCGAAATCTTGGCAGCACAGCTCGCCTTGGCACCGTCGCACACGATGCCGCCAACATTGCCCAGCGTATTGGAAACGGTGGCACCGATCTGCTCGCGCGTACCGCCGCACAGCCAGGTGATGGCAGCGCCCGCACCGCAGGCGGCACAGATGGCACCGCAAAAAGCGGAAAGCGCGCCAATATAGCTTTTAACGTGCACGGCAATGAGGTCGGACAGCATGACGGCACGCACCAGACGTTCATGGTCGCAGCGCAAGAACTCGGCATATTCCATAACGGGGAGCGCGCAGGTGATGCCCTGATTGCCCGATCCGCATACGATAACCACCGGCAGCGCGCAGCCATTCATGCGAGCGTCTGAGCCGGCAGCAGCACGTGCGCGGGCACGGCAGGCGACATCGGCCGCACGAGCCCCCAACAGGGTGCGACCGACCTCGGCTCCCCAGGAGTGAGCCAGGCCCTCGGCACTGATGGCACCATTGAGTTCGATCTGGCGCTCAACCGCTTCGCGCGCAGCGTCGATATCGCCGTTCTCGATGAAGTCGATGATGGACTCGACGGTCATGGGCGCCTCGGCGCTAACGGAGGCGCGCTCGGCCACCACACGCTCGGCGCAAGCCGCGCACTCCCCCGCCGACTTGCCGCACACTGGGATGCCGTCCAACGTATGGCATGTCACGTTGGTGTGATGGTCGATAATCTCGACGACGGCAACATGGCTCCCGTACGTTGCAGTCACCTTGATATACAAATTGGGAACGCCCTCGACCAGCGAAACATTACAGTACGAAGAGTCGACCAGCAGCTCGTTCGCACGGGCGCGCGCGGCGTCATCTACGCTTTCCAGCACCTCGAGGGCGCTCTTTGCGTCACCGCCCACGGCGCCCAAGACGGCTGCCGCCTCGATGCCGCGCATCCCGCCCGAATTGGGCACCGTCACGCTCTTCACGTTTTTGATGATATTGCCGGAACAAGCGACATCCATATGCTCGGGCTCGCCACATAAGGTCTGGCTCGCCAGCGCTGCGGCGTATGCGACGGCAATCGGCTCGGTGCAACCAAGCGCGCAAACAAGTTCGCGATTAAGGGTCTCACAATATGCGACATCGCGGATGGGATCGGCGGGCATGGCAATCTCCTTAATTCGCACCCCGCAACAAGGTGGCGAATAAACGAATATCTCTTTTAACCATTAGCATTTGATAGCAACAGGGACAAAATCGCAAGTCGCCTTCCGACAGGCGGCAAAGCACCGCCATGAAAAACGCCGTGGATGCAATTCCACGGCGCCCATGCCACACGCCAACAGCTCTGAGGAGCCAAAGCTGATTAGCCAAAGAAACGCTTGATCTCGATCTCGCCGTTCTCGACACAGTCGGAGCCGTGGATCACGTTAGCGTCGACATCGACGGCAAAGTCGCCGCGGATGGTGCCAGGAGCAGCGTCGAGTGGATTGGTAGCGCCCATAAGGGTGCGCATCTTAGCCACGGCAGAAGGGCCAGAAACAATCATCTTAACAACAGGACCGCTGGTCATAAAGTCGCAAAGGCCACCAAAGAACGGCTTGTCTGCCAAATGGGCGTAGTGCTCCTCGACCGTCGGACGGTCAAGGGTGGTCATCTCCATGCGTTCGATGACAAGACCGATGCGCTCGATACGCGTGACGATCTCGCCGATCTTGCGATCGCGCACGGCGTCGGGCTTGATCATGATAAATGTCTTCTCGATAGCCATAGTTGTAGCCTTTCAAGTAGGTTCGTACGTGCCCACGTCCGTTGGGGCACCCGCTCGGGATTGCATCGCTGCAGAGTTCCATTCGAAACAGCAAGTAGCAACTTACTGGGATCTCCGTATATGTAACCCCCTGCCTTCGAAGCGCGATTAGCCTACCATCAGCACAACGTTCGCAGGCAATGAAGCGAGTGAAGAGTCGTTTAACGCCCGCGAGTGGGCTATTTCACGCCGTTGCGCACCACTCCCACAAGAGTTCTCCGCAATTCAAAGCGCAGGCTCGCCCACATATAAAAAGAGGTGCCCTACGCAATTGCGTGAGCACCTCGCGGAAAACATCGATTGTTTGCGCCCCTAAAATACAAACGTTCCTAGTTTGCCCCAGAGCCCATCTCGACTACAGGAGTCAACTCGGAAAGTCTGGCCTCATCGAGAGAAAGCTGCTTTTGAGCAGAAGAGAGCTGCTCGGCCACGGCTGCGGGTGCCGTACCGCCTTCGGTGATACGCGCCGCCACGATCGACGGGATGTCGAGCGCCTCGGTAATATCGCGCTCGAACAGAGGGCTTGCCTCCTGGAACACCTCGAAAGGAAGATCCTCAAGGTTGCAGCCGCGCTTCTCGCACGTAAGCACAAGATGGCCCACGACGGCGTGTGCCTCGCGAAACGGCAGACCTCGCTTGGCCAGATAATCGGCAACATCGGTTGCGGCAAGGTGGCCCACGCCGCACTCGCGGCGCATGGCGTCCTCATTGACCGTCCAGGTTTCGATCATGCCGGCCATGACCGAAAGACATTGCATGAGCGTATGCGCCGTATCGAGAGCGCCCTCCTTGTCCTCCTGCAAATCCTTGTTGTAGGCAAGGGGAAGGCCCTTCATGGTCACGAGCAGCTGCGTAAGGTTGCCATACACGCGGCCGCTCTTGCCGCGGATAAGCTCGGCAAAATCGGGGTTCTTTTTCTGCGGCATAATGGACGAGCCCGTAGAATAGCTATCGGAAAGCGTGATGAAACCAAATTCGGACGTAGACCACAAGACGATCTCTTCGGACAAGCGTGAGAGGTGCATGGCCATCACAGAGCCCGCGTAATGAAGGTCGAGCAGGAAGTCACGATCGGAGACGGCATCGAGCGAATTGGGAATCACGCGCGAAAAGCCAAGCTCGGCAGCGGTCATCTGACGGTCAAGCGGATAGGTGGTACCAGCAAGAGCGGCAGCCCCCAAAGGCGAGGCATCGGCAGCGTCGAACGCGGCAACAAGACGCTGGAAGTCGCGGGTAAACATCCAGACATAGGCAAGCAGGTGATGGGAGAAAAGCACGGGCTGTGCATGCTGCAGGTGTGTGTAGCCGGGCAGAATCACATCGGAGTACTTTTGCGCCGCGGCAATTAGGACCTGACGGAGATGAAGGTTCGCCTCCATAAGCTCCTTGGCCAAAGCCTTGCATCCAAGGCGCGTGTCGGTTGCAACCTGGTCATTGCGCGAACGACCAGTATGCAGACGCTTTCCCGCCTCGCCGATACGACGCGTAAGCTCGGACTCAATGGACATGTGAATGTCCTCGTCGTTGATATCGAACGTGAATTTGCCAGCATCGATATCGGCGCCGATCCCATCGAGTCCAGAGCAAATCGACTCGGCATCGGCTTGGCTAATGATGCCCTGAGCTGCAAGCATTTTGGCATGAGCCTTGGAACCCGCGATATCCTGACGGTACAGATGCTTGTCGACGGGCAACGACGCGCCAAACTCCTGCGTAACCTGCGCCACGCCCGCCTCAAAACGGCCTCCCCACAACGCCATGGGAAACCTCCTCAAATCGATTTCAAACAGCTTTAGTGTATAGAAAAAAGCGACGTCGCAGCTCATTAGCTGCGGCGCCGCGAATAAAGTGCATTGCTGCCGGCACCCGAGCTTTTATGCGATACCGGAACCGGGGCCTTGGACCTTGGACCAAGTCTTGAGCGACAGCGTGTCGAGATAGATGAAACCAGCGGCGCTCTTCTCGTCAAACGTGGTGTCGCGGTCGTAGGTAGCCAGACCGTAATCGTAGAGTGAGTGCGGGGATTTGCGGCCCACGATGGTGAGATTGCCCTTGAAGAACTTGAGTCGCACAGTGCCGGTCACAAACTTCTGGGTCTCGTCCATAAAGGCATCGAGCGCGGCCTTGAGGGGGCTAAACCACTTGCCGTTGTAGACAGTCGTGGCCCACTGCTGCTCAAGCGCAAACTTGGCACGCAGCACGTCACCCTCGACGGTCAGGTCCTCAAGCGCCTTGTGGGCCTGCAGGAGTGTGAGCGCAGCCGGAACCTCATAGCACTCGCGAGACTTCAGGCCCACGAGGCGATCCTCAACGAGGTCGAGACGTCCAAAGCCGTTGTCGCCAGCGATCTTGTTGAGCTTGATGATGAGCTCGGAGAGCTTCATCTGCTCGCCATCGATGGATACGGGCTTGCCGGCCTCAAAGCCGATCTCCACATAGGTGGGAGTATCCGGGGTGTTCTCAGGGCTCTTGGTCATCGTCCAAGCGTCATCGAGCGGCTCGTTCCAGGGGTCCTCCATGTGACCACACTCGATTGCGCGGCCCCACAGGTTATCGTCGATGGAATAGGGGTTGTCGCTAGCGCCCTCGGGAACAGGGATGCCGTGCTCGTGAGCATAGGCAACCTCGTCCGGGCGGCACTTGAGGTCCCACTCGCGCACAGGAGCGATAACCTTGAGGTCGGGATCGAGAGCCAGCACGCCTGCCTCGAAACGAACCTGGTCGTTACCCTTACCCGTGCAGCCATGAGCAACGTACGTGGCACCGTACTCGTGGGCAACCTCAACGAGCTTGGCGGCGAGCAGCGGGCGCGAAAGGGCGCTCAGCAGCGGGTATTTGTTTTCATACATGGAGTTAGCAGCGATGGCATGAGTGAGGTACTCATCGGAGAACTCATCGCGAAGGTCGAGCACCTTGCAGTCGAGAACGCCAAGGCTCAGAGCCTTTTGACGCTTCTTCTCAAGATCGGTCTCCTCCTGGCCGACGTTTCCGCACACGCAGATAACGTCGAGGTTCTTCTTGGTCTGCAGCCATTTGACGCAGACGGAGGTGTCGAGACCGCCGGAATAAGCCAGTACTACCTTTTCCTTGCTCATGTTTGCTTCCTTTCACCCTTGATAGCTATTGGAGCAACGAATATGTCCGCGAGCCGTTCGAAGACTCGCGGTACTTGTTATAGCAGCTTCTCTGCCTTTTCTGCACGCGATATGAATAAATTCGCGCAAAAACGCATCCTCCCCGTATCTACAAAACGCTCTACCTGCCGCGCCCGTGAAACCATCCCCTCAGTGATGAACATCACGTAACACGGCGGAAACAATGTCAAAGCGGCTTGGCTATACTGAGCTCAGCCGAATCGAAGAAAAGGAAACCCATGCTGCCGGATTATCTCCAGGACCCCCGCCTCGACGACATCAAGCTGCTCGCCGTCGATATGGACAAAACGCTCCTCACCGACGACCGAGGATTTCCCGAGGGTCTTTTCGAGCGTCTCGATGCGCTTTACGAGGCCGGCGTGGTCTTTTGCCCCGCAAGCGGACGGCCGGCGCCCAAGCTGCAGGAGATGTTCTCCGGGCATGCACATAAGCTCGCCTTCTGCTCCGATAACGGGGCTTGCGCTCTCTGGCACGACGAATACGTCTTTCGCGACCTCCTCGACCACGACCTCTACCGCGAGGTGCTCAACTTTGCGGCGCAGTGCGGCAACTGCGCCTGCGTACTTTGCGCCTTTAACCACGTCTATATGCTCAAGCGCGACCGCGAGTACGCGGGCGAGGTGGGCGTTTATTACGAAGACATCATCTTTGTCGATTCCTTTGACGAGGTCGACGCTGACGCCAACAAAATCAGCTTGTTCTTCCCTGAGTGGGATGCCGAGCCCGCCTACGCCGATGTGTACGGACCCACATTTGGCGACCGACTGTATATCACCAACGCGGGCCGCGAGTGGATCGACTTCATGAATCTTGGGGTCGATAAGGGCTCGGGCGTGGCGCATCTGTGCGCACAGCTCGGCATCGACGAGGCAGACGCTGCAGCCGTGGGCGATACCTATAACGACATCCCCATGCTCGAGCGCGTGGGCCACAGCTTTATCGTTGCAAACGCGGAGGCGCACATGGAAGAGCATGCCTCCTGGCGCGTTCCCAGCAACAACGACGCCGGTGTCCTCGCCCTTATCGATGCGATCCTCGCCGCGAAGAAGGCCTCCGCGTAAGAAGCAGCCAGCCAATGCACGGCATTCACCCGAAAGCCTGCCCGCCAAAATGCGAAACCCACGCAGAAACGTTCGCTTTTCCCTCTTTTGGGACAAAAGTTGACGTTTGTGCGTGGGTTTTCCTACATCCGTCCAGCAGGCGGAGCGCAATCACTACTTGGCGTCGGCCCAGGTGATACCCGTGGATGCCTCGGCGATAAGCGGAACGCGCAGCTCAACGACGTTTTCCATCTCCTCGCGCACCATCAACGTGAGGCGTTCGACCTCTGCCTCGGGACACTCGAAGTCAAGTTCGTCGTGCACCTGCAAGATCATACGAGCAGCAAAACCCTCCGCCTCCAGGCGACGCGCCACACGAATCATGGCGATCTTGATGATGTCCGCGGCGCTTCCCTGCATGGGATGATTCATGGCCGTGCGCTCACCAAAACCGCGCTGGATGGGATTTTTCATCTTGAGCTCAGGGATATGGCGCCGACGACCGAACATAGTCTCGGCATAACCTGTCTGCTTGGCCTGCTCCACCACGCGATCCAAGAACACGCGCACGCCCGGATAGGCCTCGTAATAGCGATCGATCATCTCACGGGCCTCGGACATCGGAATGTCGAGCGTCTGAGAAAGCCCGTAGGCCTGCTGGCCATACACGATGCCAAAGTTAACGGCTTTGGCGCGGCTACGCAGCTGCGGCGTCACCTGATCGACCGGCACGCCAAACACGCGCGAAGCGGTCTCGGCGTGGAAATCCTCGCCCTCGTTGAAAGCGCGCACCAAGTGCTCGTCTCCCGAAAGGTGCGCCAGAAGACGCAATTCGATTTGGCTGTAGTCGACCGCAAGGAAAACCGACCCCTCGCCCGCAGAGAACGCCGTCTTGACGGTACGGCCCAACTCGGAGCGCGTCGGGATGTTTTGCAGGTTGGGATTAGACGAGGACAGGCGACCCGTCGCCGTGATGGTCTGGTTGTACGTGGTGTGCACGCGGCCGTCCCCCTGGCGCAGCGGGCCCAACGTATCCAGATAGGTCGACTTGATCTTGGTCATCTCGCGATATTTGAGAATCAGACGCACGATCTCGTGGTCGCGAGCAAGCTCCTCGAGTTTCTTGGCGTTGGTGGAGTAGTAGCCACGCTGGGTCTTCTTCAGACCCTTGGTGGGCAGGCCCATCACGTCGAACAGGATATGGCTGAGCTGCATAGGGCTCGAGATGTTGAACGTATCGTCACCCGCAAGTGAGCGGATCTTGCACGCCAGTTCATCGATCTGGCCTTCGAGGCCCTCCGATAGCGCATGCAGGCGTTCGGGGTCGACAAGCATACCCGTGCGTTCCATGGAAGCAAGCACCGGCACAAGAGGCATCTCAATTTCGGAAAAAACACGCGTCGCGCCCTCGCGCTCAAGGGCATTCTCGAGCGGCTCGCGAATCGCCAGGGCAAGCGCGGCGGTGCACGCCGCACGAGCGGGGGCATCATTCGCGGCTCCCTCCTCTCCGCGTGCGGGCGCAAGCGAAACCTGCAGATAGCGATCGGCAAGATAGGCGTCATCAAAGGCATCGCGCGAGGAATCGAGCAGGTAGGCGGCAACGACGGTGTCGAACAGCCGCGCCGAATCGAGCGTCAGCGGGTCGAGTTGTTCGGCTTCGCTCGAATCGACCGGCGAAAGCTCGTGAATGAGCCCCTTGATATCAGGCGAGACCACGCGGCCTTCACGCAACAGGCGAGAAAGCACGCCTGCAACCAAGCCACGGGAGAAATCGAACCCTGGAATATCTTCTACGGCGCCGCCCAGCTGCTGCTCAAAGCCAAATAGACAACGTCCTGTCGCCACCCAAAGGGTGTGCGTCATACCAAAAAGAGCGCCCTCCTCGCGATCGTCATCGAGCACGGCCGCAACCCATTCCCCCGCCTCGAGCGCACGGGAAAGCTCATCTGCGGCATCCGCGAGGGCGCCTCGGTCCGACCCCGTCACCATGGCCGGCTTCGACATCTCAAATGCAGCAGAAGCAGGCACCTCCCCGCCGTCGATCAGCGCAAGAAAGCGATTTTGCATCGCCATGATACCGAGCTCGCCCAAGGCATCGTTTACCGCTTGGGCGTCGAACGCGGGAAACGCCTCGTTCTCAAAATCGTACGCAACGGGGGCATCGGTACGAATCGTAGCCACCTTGCGTGAGAGCAGAGCGTCATCGATATGCGCTCGGAGGTTCTCGCCCATCTTGCCCTTAACCTCGTCGGCGTGGGCAATCACCTCGTCGAGACTACCGTACTGCGCGATGAGCGCGCTCGCCTTCTTGGGACCGATGCCCGGCACGCCGGGGATGTTATCGGAGCTATCGCCCTTGAGTCCATAGAAATCGGGCACGAGGGCGGGAGTGATTCCGTGATAGAGGTCGTCTACGCTCTCCGGCGTCATGATGGCCACGTCCGAGAGTCCTTTGCGCGTAGACACCACGTTGATGTGCTCGGTAACCAGCTGGTACATGTCGCGGTCGCCCGTGACCAGGTACATATCGCATCCAGCTTCCTCGCCCGCGCGGGCAAGGGTTCCCAAGATGTCGTCGCCTTCCCAGCCCTCCGACTCCAAGATGGGGATGTTGAGCGTGGTGAGCAGCTGCTTGATCATAGGGAACTGCGCGTGCAGATCGGGATCCATCGGAGGACGTTGGGCCTTGTACTGCGGCAGCATCTCCATGCGCACGCGAGGGCGGCCCTTGTCAAAGGCAACCGCGATAGCATCGGGCCTAAACTCGTCGACCATCTTGAGAAACATATTCAAAAAGCCGAAGACCGCGTTCGTCGGACGGCCATCGGGAGCGTTCATCGTGGGCGGCACCGCGTGGAACGCACGATGCATGAGCGAATTGCCGTCCACCACGGCGACGGTCTTGCGTGAATTATCTTGAACTGGCATGAGTGAGCCTTTCGTTTACCGGTTTCTCCCCACCAGTGTACACGCTTAAAGGGGGCGCCCGTGATACCATGGCGGACGGATACAAGACCACATGCATCGAAAGGATGAACATGGAACGCCCCTGCGCATGGAAAAAGTACACCCCCGAGCAGCTCGTCGAGCTCGAAAAGATCTGCTCCGGCTACAAAGAATTCATCAGTGAGAACAAGACCGAGCGTCTCTGCGTTCGCACCGGCGCTGCGCTCGCCGAGCAGGCAGGCTATGTCGAGCTTGGCCAGGCGGTTGACGCAGGCAAAACGCTCAAGCCCGGCGACAAGGTCTATGCCGTAAACCACGGCAAGACCCTCATGCTCATGCAGATCGGCAAGCGCCCGCTGCAGGAAGGATTCAATATCCTGGGCGCGCACGTGGACAGCCCGCGTCTCGACCTCAAGCAAAACCCCGCCTTCGAGGCAGGCGATATGGCGTACCTCGACACGCACTACTACGGCGGCGTGAAGGCCTACCACTGGGTCGCCTCCCCTCTCGCCCTCGTGGGCGTCGTTGCCAAAAAGGATGGCAGCGTTATCGACATCAACATCGGCGACGGCGCGGATGACCCCGTGTTCACCATCTCCGATTTGCTCATCCACCTTTCCGGTGAGCTCATGTCCAAGCCCGCCAAAGACGTTGTCGATGCTGAGTTGCTCGACGTCATCGTGGGCGGTCGTCCCGTGGTGATCGACGAGACCGACAAGGACTCCGAGGCCGACGAGAAAGATCCGGTCAAGCAACTCTTCCTCAACCTGCTCTCTGAGCGCTACGGCATCGACGAGGAGGACTTCCTCTCTGCCGAAATCGAGGTCGTGCCCGCCGGCCCCGCTCGCGACATGGGCCTCGATCGCTCGATGATCTTGGG
>OKRW01003235.1_pt1 | contig 10726 bp, 10 predicted proteins | sample 1601151 | NCBI WGS metagenome assembly OKRW01 (sample SAMEA3541471, study PRJEB24748) | human gut metagenome | biome: human gut; feature: human-associated habitat; material: faeces | place: China | collected 2012 | reverse complement strand
CAACGTCATCAGCGTATCTTCCTCAATACCCTTTGCAACATCGACAATAATCTGTCCATCTGCAACATACGGTTTCATACTCCGTGCCGTGCTTCTTGTAAATTTAGACGGAACCGCAAGAACAAGAAAATCTTTTCCTTTGATCGCAGACTCCATATCGGAAGTAAAGATCATATCCTCCGGAATCTTAACACCCGGAAGTTTTGATTCATGTTCTCTCTTTTCCGAAAGCATCTGCACTTCCTCTTCACTGATCGACCATACTGTCACTTCATGTCCGTTGGAATGAAGCAAAAGTGCCAGTGCAGTTCCCCAGCTTCCGGCTCCCATAATACCTACTTTTACCATAATACCTCCTCCTAACATTTTATTTATTTTTACCGACACTGAGTTTGTTCTCTGTGCCGGCTAACAGACGTTTGATATTTTCTTTGTGCTTGTAAAATGCAGACAGCATCAGAAGTGCAGCGATAATATACATTTCCATTAAATGCGCACCCTGCATTCCAAATCCGCCCATCTTCCCATATACAATAATCTCTATCAGATAAATGATAACAACTGCCAGTGATCCAAGTGATACATATCTGGTCACTCCTACGATCAAAACGAAAGACACAAGACAGATCAGTACCATCCATACATTTGTTGTACTGACAAGAAGACCTGCCGTAGCCGCAATTCCCTTGCCTCCTTTAAAATGCATGTAAAACGGATAGTTGTGTCCAAGCACCGCACCCATTCCCGCATACATAGAAAGAAGCGGAAGAATGTTTCCATAATTTTTCGCAAACAGAAGATGCACGACCACTACTGCAAATACACATTTGAAGCAGTCACCTAAAAATGTCACCGCTCCTGCTTTCCAACCCATTGTGCGGAGAGCATTCGTTGTTCCTGCGTTGCCGCTTCCCTGTTTGCGGATATCAATATGATAAATTTTTCCTAAAATGTATGCGGTCTGAAAAAGTCCGCATGCATATCCAATTGCAATACAAATCAGTCGTTCCATGATTATTCTTTTTCACCTCGTTCACGAATAATGAATTTCAGTGATGTTCCCGCAAATCCAAAGGCATCCCTGATCTTGTTCTCCAGATATCTAGTATAAGAGAAATGCATCAGTTCTTTGTCATTTACAAAGATCACAAATGTAGGCGGCTTAACCCCCACCTGTGTCATATAGAAAATCTTGAGACGTTTTCCTCTGTCTGACGGTGGCTGCTGCATAGCCACTGCCTCGGACAGAATCTCATTCAGTACACCTGTCTGGATACGAAGTGTCTGGTTTTCAATAACTGCATCAATGGTCTCAAAAAGTTTTGGAAGTCTCTGACCTGATTTTGCAGAAATAAATACAAGCTCCGCATAAGGCATGTATGCCAGCACTTCACGGATACGGTTGGTGTGTTTGTAGATGGTTTTATCATCCTTTTCAACTGCATCCCATTTATTGACAGCTATGATAACACCCTTGCCGCGCTCATGTGCGATTCCGGCGATCTTTGCATCCTGCTCGGTTACACCTTCGGTTGCATCGATCACAACAACGACCACATCTGCTCGTTCAACTGCTGTTACGGTACGAATCACGCTGTAACGCTCAATCTCTTCTTTGATCTTACCTTTACGGCGAAGTCCTGCTGTGTCAATAAAAATGTATTCCCTGTCTTTCCATTTTACTTTGGCATCGACTGCATCTCTGGTAGTTCCTGCGATATCAGAAACGATCACTCGGTCTTCGCCCAGAAGTTTGTTGATCAGAGAAGATTTACCTACGTTTGGTTTACCAACCACTGCAACCTTCGGGATATCGTCATCTTCTTCTGCATCCAGATCTTCCGGGAATTCCTTAATGATCTCATCCAGCATATCGCCGATACCGGTACGGTTGGCCGCAGAAATTGCTACCGGCTCTCCGATTCCAAGATTATAAAATTCATAGACGTCCATCATATATTTTTGAACGCTGTCAACTTTATTTACAACAAGAACGACCGGTTTCTGGCTTCTGCGAAGCATATCTGCCACTTTTGCATCGGAATCAACAAGCCCCTGCTGCACGTCTGTGATAAACACTATGACATCCGCGGTATCGATCGCGATCTGTGCCTGTTCTCTCATCTGTGATAAAATAATATCTCCGCTGTCCGGCTCAATACCACCTGTATCGATCAGTGTGAAAGACTTGTCCAGCCATGTCACATCTGCGTAGATTCTGTCACGGGTAACCCCCGGTGTATCTTTTACAATGGATATCATCTCACCTGCCAGCGCATTAAATAACGTGGATTTGCCTACATTAGGCCTTCCCACTATTGCAACTACTGGTTTGCTCATACATTTGTCTCCTTATCTGTTTTTTATGTTCAACCGGATCCAGCACTGCCGAAACAAGGTCCGCTCCGCCAGGATCCACTACTATGATTTCTTTTCCAAGTTTTTCGGAAAGTTCTGTTATTGTAATATCATCGAGAAATACATCTTCTCCGCTTCGAAGCATGTTACACGGGATCAGAAGCCTGTCTCCCAGTTTCCGTCCGGAAAGCTGTTCTATAAGATCCTGCCCTGTAATAAGTCCGGAAACAGTGATCTTCTCTCCAAAGAAGTTATTTTTGATTGCAATTACCTCTGATGTGATGTTCGGATATTTTTCCCTGATCACATCCATACATCCTGCTATATAAGGAGCTGCAAGTCTTCCTGTCGCAACGGTGACCGAAAGTTTCCTGTCATCTCCATCTCTTTCCGCAACTGCCTGCCGAACCTCTGCATCCAGAAGCCGCAGCATGCCCACACCGTTTTCCAGCTGCAGATAGCCGTCATAGCGATCTTCTTCCGGGAGTTCCTCCCCCGCCAGAATATACCATTCATCAGAGGCATGGATAAAGTGGATACCATATCTCTCATACATGATCTTCTGCCAGCGATGGATCTGTTCCAAAACCGCCTTCGCATCTTCTTTTGTAAAAGGTTCCAGTGGATAGAGTCCTTTGCGGAACTTCGTCAACCCTACCGGAACAACAGATACGCTCTGAAGTACCGGTGCATATTCAGACATTTTCTGAAGGCTGTATTCCAGTTCTTCTCCATCATTCACACCTTTGCACAGAACAATCTGCCCGTTCATGGTAATTCCCGCTTCATAAAGCTGATCTACCTTTTTCAGTGCATCTCCTGCAAAACGATTATGCAGCATTTTGCAGCGAAGCTGCGGATTCATTGCCTGAAAAGACACATTGATAGGCGAAAGGTGATATTTGATCACACGTTCAATATCTTCCTGACTCATATTCGTCAGTGTAACATAATTTCCCTGCAGAAAAGAAAGCCTGGAATCATCATCCTTGAAATACAGTGTTTCTCTCATGCCTGGCGGCATCTGATCGATAAAGCAGAACATACAGTGATTGCTACAGGAACGGTAATCATCCATCAGGCCATTCTCGAATTCGATTCCAAGATCTTCATCGTAATCCTTCTCAACTTCAAGTTCCCAGAGTTCACCATTGGCTTTTTCTATCAGAAGTTCTATATATTCATCATTCATGAGATAACGATAGTCAAAGACATCCTCCACCAGCTGGTGATTGATCTCTGCCAGTATATCTCCCGGTTCCAGTTCCAGTTCCTCACCGATACTTCCCGGAAGAACCCTGGAAATCACATGTTTCTTTTTCTTCATATAAATCCTTTCTAACCTTACCATATCTGTGTTTGCACCAAAGAGTGCAAAATACCCCAGATAACATTACTATAACAATTCTGTAGTGAAAAATCAATAAATTCCTTGACGGGATTTAGGGCAAATGTTATAAATGTATTAGAACTCAGTTTGAAAACTATACCTAGGAGGAATATTATGCCAAATATAGAGTTACTTGAAAAATCAACTCCTGTTGCGCCTGTTCGCATTGCAGCACTTGCAGGATGTCAGGATCTCGCCAATGAGGTTGACAAGAAACTTGTAAAATTCCGTAAAGAACTTGTTGCCAAAAAGAAACCAAGCCAGATTCCACAGGGTTACAGCCTTCCATCTTTTCTGGTTGATTCCGAGATCATCCGTTTTGGTACCGGTGAGGGCAAAGGTCACATCAAAGAATCTGTTCGTGGTGCCGACCTTTTTATTATGGTAGATATCACCAATTACAGCCTTACCTACAAAGTGTGCGGACACGAGAACCACATGTCCCCGGATAATCATTTTCAGGATCTGAAACGTATCATCTCTGCTGCAACAGGCAAAGCACATCGAATCAATGTTATCATGCCGTTTCTGTATGAAGGTCGTCAGCACCGTCGTACCAAACGTGAATCCATGGACTGCGCACTGATGCTTCAGGAATTAAGGGATATGGGTGTTTCCAACTTCATCACTTTTGATGCGCATGACCCACGTGTTCAGAACGCAATTCCTCTGAATGGTTTCGACAACTTCTTCCCGACCTATCAGTTCCTGAAAGCTCTGGTAAAAGAAGTCAAAGATTTCAAACTGGACAATGACCATCTGATGATCATCAGCCCAGATGAAGGTGCTATGTCAAGAGCCGTATACTTTTCCAATATTCTTGGCGTAGATATGGGTATGTTCTACAAACGCCGCGACTACTCCACTGTTGTCAACGGCAAAAACCCGATCGTTGCTCACGAATTCCTCGGTGATTCCGTAGAGGGCAAAGATGTTGTTATCATTGATGACATGATCGCATCCGGAGAAAGTATGCTGGATGTTGCCAAACAGATCAAGGAACGAAAAGCCAAACGAGTATTTATCTGTACTACTTATGGTCTTTTCACAGAGGGACTTGCCAAATTTGATGAATATTATGAGAAAGGTTGGATTGACAGAGTCATCACCACAAACCTGAACTACCGTCTTCCGGAGCTACTCACAAAAGAATATTATATTGAAGCAAACATGAGCAAATATCTTGCAAGTATCATCGATATCATCAACCATGATGTTTCAGTAGAAAAAGTTCGTTCCAACAACGAAAAGATTATGGAACTGATGAAAAAAGTCAATAAACGATAAACCAAAACGGGAGCTTCCTTTCACAGGAGCTCCCGCTTTTATTATAATGTATTTTATATATATTATTTTCTACGTATTCCAAGAAATGCTCCCAGATTTCCTCTTTTTCCATGTGATGCACGATGCGAAAAAAGAAACTCCGGGTTACAGCAGGTGCAGATTCCCGGCATGGAAATATGTTCTTCCTTTATTCCAGCTTCTAACATAATAAGCCTGTTTGCCTCCCAGAGGTTCAGCTGATATTTTCCGTTCTCTTTTATATAAAACAGTGAATCCCAGTACTTTTTTTCAAATGACTTCTGAAATTCCAGAATCACATCTTCACTCACTTCATAACATTTCTGGCAGATAGAGGGCCCGATCGCACTGTAAATATCTTTTGGATCTGTTCCGTATTCCTCATTCATTTTCTCGACTGTTACTTTTCCGATCTTCGCAGCAGTTCCTCTCCACCCTGAATGCGACAGTCCGATTGCACGATGTACCGGATCCACAAAATACAACGGCACGCAGTCCGCATAAAATGTTGCCAGTACAAGTCCGGGAACATTTGTAACCATTCCATCTACATCCGTATACGGCCTTGGCTTCGTAATGCCGTTTCCTCTGTCTTCTTCTGTTATTACACGAACATTCGCAGTATGTGTCTGGTCAGAAGTCACGATATCTTCTGCCGAAAATCCCACTGCCTCTGCAAGCCTGCGATAATTTTCATGAACAGCCGCATCCTCATCCCCTCTCGTAAAACTAAGGTTCATCGAAGAATAGATTCCCTGACTTACTCCGCCAAGTCTGGTGCTGAACGCATGTACGATATCCGGAAACTGTTCAAATGCCTGATAGCTCAGCCAGGTAACCCCTTTATTTTCTTTTATCCTCATATGAGGTTTTCCTTCCTCATACCATCTGATTTCTGTCATCTTCTGCTCCTTTATCATTCATCCACAATAATCAAATGCATTTTTGATCCATTGAATCTGTTCACCGTCAATCGCTACTACATCAAACCGACACGGCGGTTCTCCATAGCCATATCGCAGCAAAAAGAACTGTGCAGCCTGGCTGATACGCTTCTGTTTGCGATAATCTACTGCTGCAGATGCATATCCGCTTTCTTTATTGCTTCGATACTTCACTTCTACAAATACCAGATATTTTCCGTCTCGAACGATCAGGTCAATTTCTCCGCTTTTGCAGCGAAAATTCTTTGTTACAATAAAAAGGCCCTGTTTTTTCAGAAAGGCAGCCGCCTCTTCTTCATGGCAGCTGCCTATTTTACGTTTATTAATGCTCAGATTTGTTCTCTCATTTCTTATTTATGTGTAGGTATCTTATGTAATTTATACGAAATGTGTAATAAAACTTGCCCTGTGGATCGGTGTTGGTCCATATTTCTGAAGAGCCGCAATATGTTCTGCAGAGCCATACCCTTTATTAGATGCAAAACCATATTCCGGCATAGTCTTGTCATATTCCACCATCAGACGGTCTCTCGTAACTTTTGCTACAATACTTGCAGCCGCAATAGATGCGCTCTTGGCATCTCCCTTAATGATCGGCACCTGCGGAATTTCAATTTCCGGAATCGTAACCGCATCATTCAGAAGAAGCTGCGGCATAACCGCAAGTTTACTTACCGCCTGTCGCATTGCCTCATAGGTTGCCTGCAGAATGTTGATTTCATCAATTCTTGCCGGACTTGCCATTCCCAGTCCTACTGCAACTGCTTCTCGCATGATCACATCATACAGTTCCTCTCTTTTATGTGCGGTCAGTTTCTTGGAATCATTCAGATACAGAATAGGGTGATCTTTCGGAAGAATCACAGCGCAGGCTACTACCGGCCCTGCAAGCGGTCCTCTTCCCACTTCATCAATTCCACAGAGATATCCAAGATGCTCATATTTATGTTCAAACTGCATCATCTGTTCCATACGAAGCTTTTCTTTTTCCAGCGCATCCAGTTTTTTTCGATATTGCTGTACCAGTTTCTGCACGCCGCTCCGAAGATCTGTTTCATACATCTGACAGATAGCATTCCAGTCCGCTTCCCGTGCTGCTGAAAACTCTTCTTTTATCTCACCGATCGTTTTCATTCACTTTTCTCCTGCTCTGCCCATTCCAGAGTCACACGTCCAATCTTACCACCACGGAAATCATCAAAGAGAAGTCCTGAAGCCTTTACATAATCCAGTTCTTCTCCCTTTTTGAGGCATCCACGTGCTCTGGCAATTTTCCTAAGGATTTCAACAGCCGTTCCTTCCTCCGAAATCCCATAACGTTTCTCAAGAAGCCCACTGTAATTTGTTCTCAGATGTTCAATCAGCCAAAGTGCAAGTTCTTCCATATTCAGGATATCATCTTTGATCGAACCGACACAGGCCAGCCGGATTCCCACCTGCTGATCCTCAAATTTCGGCCAGAGAATTCCAGGTGTGTCCAGAAGCTCTACATTTTTGTTCAGGCGGATCCATTGTTTTCCCTTGGTCACACCAGGTCTGTTTCCGGTCTTTGCACATGCTTTTCCCGCAAATGTATTAATAAACGTAGATTTTCCAACATTCGGGATTCCAGCCACCATTGCACGGATTGGACGGTTTTTAATTCCACGGCGGCGGTCACGTTCAATTTTTTCCTTACAGGCCTCCTGTATAACATTCTGAATGGTCTTCATTCCAGATCCATTTCTGGAATCCACTTTTACAACATGAAAACCTCTCTTCTGAAAATATTCTTTCCATGCTTCATTTTGTCTTTCATCCGCCAGATCTGCTTTGTTCAGAAGAATCAGTCTTGATTTATTCTGTCCAAGCTGGTCAATATCCGGATTTCTACTGGAAAGAGGCACTCTGGCATCTACCAGTTCTATAATCAGATCGATCAGTTTCAGATCTTCCTGCATTTGTCTTTTTGCCTTGGTCATATGACCAGGATACCACTGTACGTTCATATATTACCTACCCTTTCGTAAATCCCAGTTTTTCAAACGGAGAACATGTGAACCAGATCTTACCTACAATATATCTCTTGCGGACCATACCGATGTCTGCATAACGACTGTCCTCACTGTTGTTTCTGTTATCTCCGAGGACAAAGTATTCTCCAGATTCAAGCGTAACCGCAGTTGCAGCAAGGCCTGGATTGGTTATCATTGGAAAATCTTTGCCTTCATTATATACCTCTCCATTGATCAGGATTCTTCCTCCTGTTATCTGTACTGTTTCTCCCGGCAGCCCTATCACACGTCGGATATGAAGAGCCGCATCATCACTTGCACTTGTACGGAATACGATCATATCTCCCCTCTGCGGAGAAGAAAATTTATATACTGCTCTATTTATAAAAAAACGGTCTCCGACAGAAATCGTCGGTTCCATGGAGCTTTCCTGCATCGTAACTGTCTGAAACATCATGATCGCAACAACAGCTGCAAACACCAGTGTTACCATGATCTGAAATACCCAGCGCATGGAACTGCGGACTTTTTCATTTTCAAATTTTTCTTTTACTTCCTGTACTTTGGGATATTCTTTCCAGTTTTTTATTTCCATAATTATTCTCCCATAATGGAAAAAGAGGGACAATAGCTGTCGTTATTGTCCCTTCTTTTGAAACCTTTGAAATTTTCTTATCTAACGCGTTCTTTAACTTTAGCAGCTTTACCAACGCGGTCTCTCAGGTAGTTCAGCTTAGCACGGCGAACTTTACCCTGACGGATAACTTCTACTTTAACAACGTGTGGGGAGTGAATCGGCCATGTCTTCTCTACGCCAACACCATTGGAGCTCTTTCTTACTGTGAAAGTTTCTCTGGTGCTTCCACCCTGTCTTTTAAGAACTGTTCCCTCGAAGATCTGAATTCTTTCGCGGTTTCCTTCTTTGATCAGTGCGTGTACTCTTACTGTGTCACCTACACGGAATTCCGGTACTTCTGCTTTTAACTGAGCAGACTCGATGTTTTTAATGATGTCGTTCATTTTATTTTCTCCTATTCTTATCTGGATGTTCTTAATACATTGAACTGTAACAGAGGACCATCTTTTTTTACAACGGTATTGATTATACTATACATTCTGGTCCATTGCAAGCAGTTTTTTAGTTGTTTTCCGTGTTTTCTGCAGTCGTTGTGTCCGTAGATGCACTGTTATCCGCAGTAGTATCATCATTACTGCTAAGAAGCTGATTCAGTTCATCGATCATTTCTTCATCTTTCAGCCGGAATTTAACCTCCACTCGTCTGGAAGCATCCTTATCTACATTTCCGTTTGCATCAAGAACCGGATTTGCCATGGAATGCCCATTGACTGTGAGATATTTTTCCAGATTCTGTGACTGCGTGGTATCCAGAAAGTTTCCCTGAATGTCAAGAAGGTACTGAGCCACTGCCAGTGATCTCTGCTGGGAAAGCTGCAGGTTATAGCTGTAGTCACCATCTGTATCTGTATATCCATCAATGATGATCTCTGCAAGATATTTCATATAATCATCCTGAAGAAGTACCTTACAGTAAATCGGAAGGATCTGCTCCAGAGCCTGTTTACCGGCATCTGTCAGTTCTGCCTGATCATAGTCAAACATAACACTTGCTTCCAGTGTCAGCGCGCCAGTCTGTGCATCAATATCTACATTAATATTATTTTTGGAAAATTCATTTTTCAGTGCCTCAATTACGTCGGCCTTCACACCGATGATCTGGTCGATCTGCGCCTGCTGATCTTTTAACTGCGCGGTCTTTTCGTCCAATGCCGACTGCTGTGCATTCAGTGTAGATTCCTGCTCTTTCAGTTTGGCAGCGAGTGCTGCAAGCTGTTGTTCCTGCTCTGCAAGTTTTTCATCCTGGGTTTTTAACTGAGCATCCTGATTCTGCAGTGTCTCATCTTTTTTGTCCAGCGCATTCTGTTTATCCAGCAGTTCCTGTGTGTATTCTTCCTGAAGAGCGATTTTTTCATCTCTTTCCTGAAGACTTTCATTATAGCTTTTCTGCGCCTGAAAAAGAGTCACACACATGATCAGCACAAAAAGCAGAAGCACACCTGCCATCATATCGGAATAAGAACGCCAGACATTAAATCCATTGTTCTCTGATTTTTTCTTTCTGCGCATCTGTTTCTCCTCTTACCTAAACAAACCGAATTTGCCTTTCTGAACTCCTTTGGAAAGTTCTCTGATGTTTTTGGAGATTTCTTCCAGAAGTTCCTGCTGCATCTCGCTCTGTGTCTGCATGGTTTCCTGAAGCTTCTCAAGTGATTCTTTCTGTAAATTGCGTCCTGCTGTCAGCTGAACCCGGTCACTGCTTCCCGCTGCTGAAATGTCCGTCAGAAGACGACGAACCTGTTCCATTGTCTTACAGGATAACTTCTGATACTGAGCAAACTCCTGAAGTTTCTGATCAAATTCTTCTACTACCTGACGGTTTGCAGCCGCAACATCTGCATTGCTCTTTCCGGCCGCAGAAATACGTTCCATTCCCTGTGCCGCAGCTTCAACATATTTCTGCATGGTCTGGTTACATGCAACCCAGAACTTGGCAGATGACATCTCTGCTTCTTTGAGATAATCTGCAAGATGCTGATAATCTGCCTGCTGCTGTTTCTGAATCGTCTGGTTGTCCAGCAGGATACGGTTCGCAGCCGTAATGTATTCTTTCTGAAGACCAGTGGATTCTTCGATCATTTTTTTCATTGTCTGCTCA
>OKRW01003234.1_pt1 | contig 10727 bp, 10 predicted proteins | sample 1601151 | NCBI WGS metagenome assembly OKRW01 (sample SAMEA3541471, study PRJEB24748) | human gut metagenome | biome: human gut; feature: human-associated habitat; material: faeces | place: China | collected 2012 | reverse complement strand
GGATTTTCTATTTTGAAAACGGAGGAAACAGCGAGGTTTACTGCTCCAGTGCGGACTGGATGCCCAGGAATCTGGAACGCCGTGTGGAGATCATGTTCCCCGTGGAGGATCCGAAGCTGAAGGAAAAAGTGCTTCATATACTGGAGGTACAGCTGAGGGATACGGTGAAAGCACATCTGCTCCAGCCCGAAGGGAGCTATGAAAAGGTGGATCGGCGGGGGAAGGAAACCTTCAATTCCCAGGAAGCATTCTGCATCGAAGCGGTGCAGGCGGCCATGGCCCAGGCAGATCCCCATGACGGCAGGGTTTTCATCCCCGAGGTGCATATGGAAATGGAAGAGGAAGCATGAAAGGGATAGGAAAGAGGAGGATGTCGGCATGAAGCATAAGATGATACTGGCGTCTGCGTCACCCAGGAGGCGGGAGCTTCTGACACAGATCGGACTGGATTTCGATGTAGTGGTCAGCGAGACCGAGGAAAAGATCACATCCACAGAGCCTGCGAAAGTGGTGGAGGAACTTTCTCGTCAGAAAGCTATGTTTACGGCATACGCGCTGGAGGAAGAGGAGAACCGAGATCTGAGAGATGTGGTTGTGATCGGTGCAGATACCGTTGTATCTTATGAGGGTAAGATTTTAGGTAAACCGGCAGATGAGACAGCTGCAATAGAGATGCTCGCTATGCTGCAGGGGAATACACATCAGGTATATACCGGTGTAACTTTGCTGATAAGAGAAAAAGGGAGATGGAAAGCTCATACCTTCCATGAGTGCACAGATGTGAGCTTTTATCCGGTGACAGAGGAAGAAATAAAGGAATATGTAAACAGCAAAGACCCAATGGACAAAGCCGGAAGCTATGGGATCCAGGGCGCCTGGGGAGCCTATGTGAAGGGAATCCGTGGTGATTATAACAACGTGGTGGGACTGCCTGTGGCAAGACTGATCTATGAGACAAAAAAACTGGGAATGAACCTGAGAGGATGAAAGACAAAATGATAAAAGCTTGTATATTTGATCTGGATGGAACAATTGCGGATACACTGGAATCTATGGCATATGTGGCGAATGAGATCATGGAAAAGTTTTCCCTGAAACCACAGCCGGCAGATAATTTTCGTTATTACAGCGGTGAGGGTGCAGATATGCTGATCAGAAGATGCCTGATCGATGCAGGAGATCCGGAGCTGGTACACTACGAAGAAGTCAGGGAACTTTATCGCAGGAAATTTGATGAAGATCCGCTGTATAAAGTTGTGCCATATAAAGATATGCCGGAAACCCTTCAGAAGCTGAAACATACAGGCCTTAAGATGGCTGTATGCTCCAATAAGCCTCATGTTGCGGCGCAGAAAGTGGTAAAGGCGATCTATGGCGATCTGTTTGATGAGGTGATGGGACAGCAGGAAGGAATCCGCAGAAAGCCGGCGCCGGATGGTCCGCTGAAGATTGCAGAAGATTTCGGCGTAAAGCCGGAAGAATGTATGTATATCGGAGATACAAAGACAGATATGCAGACAGGAAGTGCTGCTGGAATGTATACCGTTGGTGCACTATGGGGATTCCGTGACAGAGAAGAGCTTGAAAATAACGGTGCAGATATTGTAGCAACTGTACCTGGTGATCTGTTTACTATTTATGAGGAGAAGCAGCATGATTAAGATGGTTGCCAGTGATCTGGATGGAACGCTGCTTATCGGTGGAAGACAGACGCTGCCGGAAGAGATCTTTCCGCTGGTAAAGGAACTGAAAAAAATGGGAATCCTCTTTGTGGCAGCCAGTGGCAGACAGTATGCCAATATGAGGAATCTTTTTGCGCCGGTAAAGGACGAGATGGCATTTATCAGTGAAAATGGCGGGCTTGCTGTCCAGAATGAGAAGCTTCTGTACTGCGACAGCTTTGACAAAGAACTGGTCAGAGAGATCATTCAGGCAATATGGGAAAAGCCCGGAGCGGAATTTTCCTGTTCTACAAAGGATTTTTATTATATCATGCCCAAGACAGAACATTATCGCCATCTGATGATCGAAGAAGTGAAAAATCAGTGTAAGATCATAAAGAGTTTTGATGAGATCACAGAGCCTTGTATGAAGGTTGCAGTTTATGAGAGAGAAGGAATGACGGAGGAATCCATCCGGTACTGGAGAGAACGGTTCAAAGACAGATGTACTGTTGTGACATCCGGATTTGCGTGGGTGGATTTTGTTCCATTTACCACGAACAAAGCAAAAGGGATCCGTAAATACCAGGAACTTTTGGGAATCGGACCGGATGAATGCATGGCGTTCGGGGATGAATACAATGATATTGAAATGATGAAATCTGTAAAATACAGCTTTGCCATGAAGCATGCGAAGCCAGGGGTAAAGGCGGCGGCTTTCTACGAGACAGAGAAGGTGGAACCAGTACTTCGCAGACTGATCGCGGCGGGCGGAGATATAAAGGAGGTACTTTAATATGTACAAGAAAGAATATGTCCAGACATTTCTGGAAAAACAGGGTCAGCTTTTTGATGAGCCGGTAGCAGAGGATTTTGAGGAGGCAGAGGAATTTCTAGAGGATTGCATGGCAGTTGTGCTGGATTCCCTGAAGGATGTTAAAAAATATCTGGATGGAATGGGCGCAGATGTGGAGGGGATTTCCCTGAAGGAGCTGGAAGAAGAAAGCGAAGTATTTAAACTCCCGGACGGAAAATATATGATCGTAGAAGGCTGACGGAAAGCAGGGATTACACCTCTGAAAATTAAATATGATAAACTTGCATCAGCAAAAGAAAGCCCTGCGTAGAAAGGGTAAATGTGGGGAAAATAAAATGATGTAAAGGAGGATGGGATATGAAAAAAAGCAGAGTGCTGGCAGTCGTCATGGCTGTGCTTATGATGGTAACGCTGCTTCCATCGATGGTATTTGCCACTGCAGTTCCATCTGGAACTCTTGATGGAAAGTTGAAGGTCAAAGGAACACTTGCGATCGGGTCTACTTTAAGTGCAGATTACTCAAAGGTCAAGCCGGAGGGGATCACAGATGATAATGTGAGTTTTTCCTGGTCATTAAAGGACGGAGACCTTCTTACAGAGGTAGGAACTGACAAGACTTATAAAATCGATGAAAAAGATCTGGGTCTTCCGATCGTTCTGAAGATTACCGGAAAAGAAGAGACGGGAGTTAGTGGTGAGCTTACGGTGACGACCCAGGAGGTTTCCGAAACAGAGGAGGAAGCCAAAGCACTGGCAGAAAAGAAAAAGGAAGAAGCCAAAGCAGCAGGAGAAGATCCGGATGCGGAGGAAAGTGAAGCTTCGGCAGCTTCGGAGTCTTCAGAGAACACGCCGGATACAGAAGCTGGAACGTCAGAGGAGCCTGATAGTGCTCAGCCTGAGGAAACCATAGAGCCGGCAGAAGAAACGGAGTCAGCGGATGTGCAGGAGAATACAGATGTACAGGAAAATACAGATGCACAGGAACCTGCAGATACCCAGGAGCCTGCTGAAAACTCTGTTATAGAAGTAAACGGAGAACAGTCAGGGCCTCAGAATACCGATGAGGCAGATACATCTGGAGATAGTCAGACAGAGACACCGGATTCCGCAGATACAGCAGCAGACGCTTCCGAAAAAAATGAGGAACCGACATATTCGGCATCTGCATACACGGAAGATGGAAGTGGAATTCTGGATTTTGGTTCCGTGGAAGAAGGATATACGGAAATTCCGGAAGCACAGATGGTTACTATCAAAAATAACGGAACCGGCGATCTTAATTTTAAAGAGATCGCCCCGGAGAATTTCATGGCTGCGGATATTAATGATGCGCCATTAAAGAGTGGTGAAAGTGTTACTGTGTGGGTAAAACCACGAGAAGGTCTGAAGGCTGGGGAATACAAAGATCTGATCACGTATCAGACAGAAGAAGGTGCCGATGTCTTCTTTGAAGCGGACTTTACAGTAAAAGAACCGGAAAATAAAAAAGCCGAAGATAATGAAAATAATGAGCAGACAGATCCCGGGGAAACATCGGACCCTGCAGCGGAAAAAATATACAAGCTAACTGCGGATCCGACAGAACTGCCTTTTGATGATCTGACTGCCGGTTATGAAAAGGTAGAAACAACAAGTACAGTCACGATCAAAAACGAAGGTACAGAAGCTGTGACGTTAGTACAGCCTGAGTCGGAGTTTTTTGATATTGCGCCGGTCAGTGAAGTGGAGAGTAGCGGAAATATCCAGTTGGCGCAGGGAGGAGAGCAGACCTTTACCGTACAGCCTAAGCTTGGACTCTCTGCAAAAGATGATCCATACGTGGAAGAGCTTGTATTTGCTTCTGATGAAAGCACGGAAGCATCTGCTACAGTGACGGCTTCGGTTATGGTAAAGACAGAAACACCAAAAACAGTTACTGCAACAGTGAAACCGGAAGGTCCTCTGAAGTTTGGAACACTGGAACAGGGCTATGAGACTGCGCCGGATGCACAGCCTGTAACCGTAGAGAATACAGGTACAGAGGCTATCCGGATCCAGCTTTCTGCTCCGGAGGATTATGAGGTGGGAGAGCTTTCTGCGGAAGTGCTCAATCCCGGAGATAAGGCGGCAATCTTTACCGTACAGCCCAAGACCGGTCTTCAGGCCGGAGATCACAGCGATACGATTTCTGTGACAGATCAGAATACCGGAAACACACTGGCTGAAGTCCGGCTGGAATTTACAGTTTCGGAACCGGAACCCAATCCCGGTCTTTCGGTAACAGACAGTCTGGAGTTTGGAACCAAAGAGGAAGGCTATAAGGAACTTCCTGATGCGAAGACAGTTACAGTTACCAACACCGGAAATACAAAGATCGTTCTGAAACAGCCTTCATCAAATGCATATACAATTGGTACACTTTCCGCCACAGAGCTGGAAGCAGGAGATAATGCAACCTTTAGCGTACAGCCGGTCAGCGGACTTTCACAGGGGGAATATCTGGAAGACATTGTGATCGCCAATGATGCAAATGTGGAAGCTTATGTAAATGTCCATTTCAGCGTTACAAAGAAAAAAACAGATAACGGTAAGAAGGCGAATAACCTTACAGGCATCAAAAAGCCATCCGATATCAAAGATCTACCCAATGGAACCCAGAAAACCCAGAAAGCCCTGAAGCTTCCGGGAACAGTAAAGATCACTACAACAAAGGGAGAGCAGAAGGCATCTGTTAAATGGGATGTTAAGGGATCTTCTTATGATCCGTCTTCTGCAGAACGTCAGATATTTAATGTAAAAGGTACCGTCATTCTTCCGGAGGGGGTTAAGAATCCCAACAAGATCAGTACAGTGATCGCAGTAAGTATTACAGTAAATGGATATCAGGGCACGGAAGCCGCTGCATCGGACAATAAGATCACAGGCATTGATTCCAATGGCAAGTATGATACCAATACAAAGATCACCTTTACAGCAGCTGGTGCAGGAATGGATAATACAAACCCGCGTAAGGGAGATACCAGATATCAGCCGAAGAGCTGGAAGATCACAGAGACCCGTACCTGGGATGGAGAGCCTTATACTGCAACATTCCGTGTCAGCAAGCCGGGAAAATATACTCTGAAAGTTACCTTTGGACAGCAGAAATACGACGGCTCCAGCTGGAAGGATACCGGTACACAGTCAGAAAGTACGGTTACTTTTACGGTATCACAGGCAGCAGTTCTTACTGCGACTCCGAGTCCGGCAGTGACACAGACAAATCAGAAATCTGCAGTGCAGACGGGAGACAGTACACCGATCATGACATTTGTGATCATTTTGATCGTGGCTGTGGTATGTATTGGAGGAATCCTTGTATATCGTAGAAAGAAAAAATAAGAACAGAATGTAGAAGATAGTTTTACAGCACCCTCCGTACAAAAAATGTACGGAGGGATTTTTTTGCACATAGAGATCCGTTTTACATGCTGTTACTAGCACTCTATAATGATGAGTGCTAAATTTTTCTTGACTTTTGTAAAAAGTCGTATTAGTATATATTTATTGAAAAAAACAACAGGTTTCCGGCTCTGTCGGAACATCAGAAATAAAAATAAAAACAAAAGGAGAGTGACATATATGTCAGCAAAACATGGCAGTTTATCAATCAACAGTGAAAATATTTTTCCGATTATCAAGAAATGGTTATATTCCGACCATGATATTTTTGTAAGAGAGATGATCTCCAACGGATGCGATGCGATCACCAAACTGAGAAAGCTGGAAGTTATGGGAGATTATACATTCCCGGAAGGTTACAAACCGGCTGTAAATGTTATCGTTGATCCGGATCAGAAAACTTTGAAGTTTATCGATAACGGTATTGGTATGACAGCAGATGAAGTAGAGGAATATATCACACAGATCGCTTTTTCCGGTGCCACAGAGTTTCTTGAGAAATATAAGGATAAAACAACGGATGATCAGATGATCGGTCATTTCGGACTTGGATTTTATTCTGCATTTATGGTTGCAGATGAAGTTCATATTGATACTCTCTCTTACAAGGAGGGTTCCACACCGGTACATTGGACCTGTGACGGTGGTACGGAGTATGAGATGGCAGACGGAAACAAAACAGAACCGGGAACAGAGATCACTCTTTTCCTCAATGAGGAAAGCCTGGAGTTTGCCAATGAATATCGTATGAGAGAGGTTATCGAGAAATACTGTTCTTTCATGCCGGTAAATATCTATCTTTCCAAAGCAAATGCTGAACAGGAGTATGAAACCATCGATGAGGCAGATCTCCGTGAAGATGATGTGGTAGTTGAACATATCCATGAGGATGCCAAGACAGAGGAAAAGGAGAATGATAAAGGCGAGAAAGAAGTTGTGGAAGTTTCTCCTGCCAAAGATAAAGTAAAGATCAATAAACGGCCGGTATCCTTAAGCGATACACAGCCGCTCTGGATGAAACACCCAAATGAGTGCACGGATGAAGAGTATAAAGAATTTTACCGTAAGGTATTTATGGATTACAAGGAACCGCTGTTCTGGATCCATCTGAACATGGACTATCCGTTCAACCTGAAGGGTATCCTGTATTTCCCGAAGATCAGGACAGAGTATGATTCCATTGAGGGAACCATCAAGCTTTATAATAATCAGGTATTTATTGCAGATAACATCAAAGAGGTGATCCCGGAATTCCTTCTTCTTCTGAAAGGCGTGATCGACTGTCCGGATCTTCCACTGAATGTTTCCCGTTCTGCACTGCAGAATGATGGTTTTGTGAAAAAGATTTCTGAATACATCACCAAGAAAGTAGCAGATAAGCTCACCGGAATGTGCAAGACAGACAGAGAGTCTTATGAGAAGTACTGGGATGATATCAGCCCGTTTATCAAATTTGGATGCATCAAGGATGCGAAATTTGGTGAGAAGATGAATGATTATATCCTCTTTAAGAATCTGGATGGCAAATATCTTACCCTGAAAGACTGCATTGAGGAAAATAAAAAAGAAGAAACAAAAGCAGCTGAAGAGGAGAAGACAGAGGAGAAAGCTTCTGAAGGATCCCAGAATGAGGAACCGGAAAAAACGGTGATCTATTATGTGACCGATGAGGTACAGCAGAGCCAGTACATTAATATGTTCCGTGAAGCGGGTAAAGATGCTGTACTGCTGAAGCATGTGATCGATTCACAGTTTATTTCCCATCTTGAACAGCAGGATCAGACGATCCAGTTCAAGAGAATTGATGCAGATCTGACAGAAGAGCTTCGTGAAGACGGAGAAGCGGATGAAACAACAGTCAAGACACTTACTGAGGTGTTCCGTAAGAATCTTGGCAAGGATAAACTTGAAGTAAAAGTAGAGAAGCTGAAAAATGAGGGAACTGCAGCGATGATCACTCTTCCTGAGGAGAGCCGCCGTATGCAGGATATGATGAAAATGTACAATATGTACGGAATGGATCCGAATATGTTCGGTGGTCAGGAAGTACTTGTACTGAACGCAAATCATCCTCTTGTAAGATTTATAGCAGAAAATCAGGGATCAGAGTATGTTCCGGTGATCTGTGAACAGCTTTATGATCTTGCAATGATGAGCCATAAACAGCTTTCTCCTGAAGAAATGACAAAATTTGTAAAGAGAAGCAACGATATCCTTATGGTCCTTACAAAATAAAACGACATATAAAATGATCGAAAGGCTTTGCCCGTAATGGGGCGAAGCCTTTGTTCTTTTTATAACAATATGTGTATCTTTAACACAATTAGAGGAATTTTAAATAAAATAATAGATATTAAATAAAAATAACCTGTAAAATATGACTAAAAATTTAAATTAGTATCTAATATGTATAAAATAAATTTTCAGAAGAAAGCGAAAAATATAGATAAATGTCGTATTATACATAAGGGAGTGCTTTTAAAAAGAGAAAAAAATGAAATGGAGGAACAAATGTATGAAAAAGGTGTATGGATTGATCAGAAGACTTGGTGCAAATTCGAAATACAAAGGATATTTTTTCATTGCGGAAGCGGTAAAGATTTCCATGGGGTATCAGTATAAACCATTGCGGATCACAAAGGATATTTATCCATACCTGGCGCGGAAGTACAGATCAACACCTACCAATATTGAGCATGATATCAGAACAATGGTAAATGTGTGTTGGGAAGGAAATAAAAAACTGCTGGATGAGATTGCAGGATATCCTCTAGAATACAAGCCTACCAACAGTGAATTTATTGATATGCTTGCGTATTATCTGAGGGAAATAGAAGAAGAGAATTGACTATAGCCTTTCAAAAAGAATCTGATTCCTGGACAGAAAGCTCAGGATCATATCATCCCAGAGCTGCTCTGGGCGTTTATCCATAGAGAATGTTTTAAGAGAGGTTCCGGTAGTACAAAGAAGGCTGTTATTTTTAAATTGAAGATTTAAGAATAGTCCGTCTATCTGTTCGGAGGAAATTCCGAAATCTGTATTTCTCATTGCAGCTTCAACTCCACTCCGACTTAAATGCAGCACGATCCTGAAGCTTAAGGGCGTACGCTTACCGCGGATCACAGACCAGCAGAAAGGTCTGATGTCCTTCCAGAGAGAATGTGTCCGGCCGTGTTCTGTGAGTCTGTTCATGCTGTCTGTATCAAAAAAATCTTTCTGAAGCCTGCCATCAATGGTAAAAGTATTAAAAGTAGTCACAGTCGCTTCGGACAGACAGAATTTGTCAAATACTTCTCCTATAAAAAGTTTGTTTGTGAAATCCCGGATATCTGTGATCTTTAATGCAAGCATGCCGCACTTCCTTTCTTTTATGTGATCGCGTGTAGACATTATATCTCAGATAAAGAAAAAAGGACAGACTTTTTAAAAAACTCTTTTCAAATATCTGTTTATGTGATACGATAGATGTGGTATTGAATACTACATATAATGGAAAAGAGGACGATATAATTGAGCTATAAGATTGCGATAGATAGCTGTGGGGAGCTTTTAGATGAATGGAAAAATGACGGCAGGATTGAATCCATACCACTGACGCTGACGGTGGGCGGGGAGAATATTATAGATGATGAGAATTTCGATCAGAAAGATTTTTTAAAGAAGGTTGCGGCCTGCCCGGAATGCCCCAAGTCTGCATGCCCTTCTCCGGAACGCTATATGAAGGCATATGAGTGTGATGCGGAACACATTTATGCGGTGACGCTATCGGCAGAATTGAGTGGTTCCTATAACAGTGCGATTCTTGGAAAAAACCTGTTCCTGGAAGAGCAGCCGGAGAAAAAGGTTCATGTATTTAATTCCAAATCTGCATCCGGTGGTCAGAGTCTGATTGCCATGAAGATCGTGGAGTGTGAAGAAAAGGGACTTTCTTTTGAAGAAGTAGTAAGTGAAGTAGAGAAATATATTGAAGAGATGAACACATTTTTTGTGTTGGAGAATCTGGAAACTCTGCGCAAGAACGGACGTTTGGGCAGAGTGAAAGCTCTGGTGGCCAGTGCACTGAAGATCAAGCCGGTTATGGGAGCTACTCCGGAAGGAACGATCTGTCAGCTGGATCAGGCCAGAGGCATGAATAAAGCAATCGTAAAAATGGTGGATCACATTGGAGAGAAGGGGATCAACATCCCGGAAAAGACAGTTGCCATCACTCATTGCAACTGTCCGGAAAGAGCGAAGATGCTGGAGGAGGCTATCCGTGAGAAACTGCACCCAGCAAAGATCGTAGTTATGGATACTGCCGGTGTCAGCAGTATGTATGCCAACGATGGTGGCGTTATCGTAGCAGTCTGATCAGAGAAAATCTCCAGTTCAGAAAATTATCACATTTCTTCAGGGAGTTGCCGCTTTTCTTTTGAAAACAAGTGTGCTATAATGAACGAAGTACTGAAGCGGCAAAGGAGAAAGACAATGAGCCAGAAGAAAGTTGACAAATATAAAAACAACAAATACTCGCGAAACAGTGCCCTGAAGAAGGAACGCGCAGAATTTGTACTTGAGATGGCGGCATGGATCCTCATCGCGGTTCTGCTTGTAGGCTGGATCGGATATTCCGCATATGCCAAGATCCAGGCGAAGGAAGCCAGTGTGAAGGTGGATACTGTGATGGATACTTCTGCATTGACAGATTATATTTCCGGATTATCTTCAGACAGTGCGGAATAGAAAACACATATGAAATGATGGGTTCCCGGGATGTGTTGAAGCATCCCGGGGATTTTTAGTTTGCGCGCCATGGGCGCGCTCTAACGGGTGAAAGTCCCGAACACGC
>OKRW01003231.1_pt1 | contig 10740 bp, 8 predicted proteins | sample 1601151 | NCBI WGS metagenome assembly OKRW01 (sample SAMEA3541471, study PRJEB24748) | human gut metagenome | biome: human gut; feature: human-associated habitat; material: faeces | place: China | collected 2012 | reverse complement strand
AGATTCCATACAGGAATTGTATCTTACTCTGTTAAAGACATTGCCATATTTAAGTTCTTCATCCTCAGAAGGTGAATGTATCAGATACATGCAGACCTCTGTCGAAAACAGATATCGTTCCCTTTGCCGCAGTTGTCTTTCCGAACCTGAAAAAGATGATTTTGATTCTTGTTCTGTTTCATTACAGGCTCCCGACAGTTTTGATGACACCTATTATGATGTAACCGCATATATCAACTCTTACCCTTCGGACAGTGTCCAGAGAAAAATTCTGTCCATGTACTTTTATCAGGATAAAAGCGATGCCCAGATTGCCCGGAAACTGAAGCTGTCCCGCCAGTACGTCAATCGGATGAAGAAGAAACTAATTCTCAGATATATTTCTGAAAACAAATAAAAGAAACACCTGCTGACCATAAATTTACAGTCTGCAGGTGTTCCCTTAGTTTTCATAAAATTTCCATTAATGCCATTCCCGTACCGGAAATGCCATTCATAAAAGCCAGATTCAGATATTCTGTCCCAGATATTTTTGCCGGGTGATCCAGTTGAAATAAAAGGCAGTCACATAACGCCTCATATTGCTCCTTCATTTTTTTATTACCATATTTTCGAAGATACTTCTTCATAATAAGTAAATTCCCGGACATCCCATGACACAGACAAATTTTTTCATCCTGTTCTCCATAAAACAAAGAGTCTGCAGCATTTAACCTGTCTTTTTTAATCTGCATATCCTCGGGAAACAGCTCTTCCAGTTTCATTCGTGAAAGCAGGATTCCCGGCGCCCCATGGCACCATGCATTCATGAAGCTTTCCCCTGAACTCTCTCGTAAATCCTTCCAGTTTCCGGCTTTCTCTGAGTACAGAGAATCCTCATATCTCAGCAAAAGCTGTATTTTATCAGCATATTCCGCTTTATGATTACATTCATACAACGCTGCATAAGCCATCATAAATCCACTGTTGCCATGAGACATTCCAGCCAGCGGTCCGTCTGTTCCTTTTAATCTCCATCCGTATCCATTTCCGGTTTCCTGTCCTTTCTTCCACAAATCTTTTTCCATATCTGCCGCTATTTCATAATATTTCAGATTTCCGGTTTCTTTATATAACATTACTGCCATTACAATAGCTCCGGCATTTCCGCTCAGATAATCCAGTTGTGAATCTTCTTTCCATACCCTCTCAATAATGCTGAAATGCTTTTCCGCATAAATCATCCATACTCTTTTTCCTGTAAGTTTAAACAAATAAAGATAGGTATATACCACCGAGCTTTCTCCATTTACAATACCTGTCAGAAGATTTTTATCATAAATCTGTTTTTTGTGTATTTCATCTGTATAAGCTTTCAATCTCAAAACAGCAAGATGATAAATTTCTTCTGCACTTGCATTCTTTTCTTCAAAATCATGAAGATATTTTGCAAGAAACAAGACTATCCCGGATATTCCATCATATAAATAGATTCCACCTGATCTGAGATTCCAGTGACCATTATCCCAGAATTGCAGACCCGCCCAGCCGGCGCTCTGTTCCCGGATAATTGCTCTGCTGCAGATTCGATGAACTATCTTTCTGATCTGACTGTATATTTTGCGCTCTTTATCTGTGTCATATCCCTTTATCCTGGTCGGAAACATCTTTTTCTTTCCATCAGATGCCTTCAGCATTTCCATGGACAGCCTGATATAATCACACTGACATTCCATATCAGAGTAACTCATCTGCTTCATATGCATTCGCCATGACTCATAAGGAGTACAGGGCAGATATTCTTTATGTTCTCCGCCATTTCCATCATAAACAGATCTGCTGTTCGCATCAATCTCAAAGCAGGGTATATCCATTTCCAGAAGGCTGTCAATTTCATAATCATGAATCTCTTTCATAAAAGAAGATTCCCCCTCTTTGTGAATCACATTCAAAAGAGCTTTCCTGCATTCTCTTGACTTCATATAATCCGGATGAAACGAAGCCATAAGATACATTGCATACTGTTGGGTATGCCGCAGTACAACTCTGGAACGTCCGTCAAAAAAGCCGGACAACATCACCTCCACTTTCTTATCTGCCATTGTCACCATGTACGCTCTGCAAAATCCTCTGATAATGCATTCCGTATAATCTGCCGCATTGATAACCTGATCATTTAGTCTTACAATGCATTCCTTTATCTGCATTTCCACAGGTTCATATTCTATGTGAATATCAGATGTTTTATCATCCTTTACCACAGGAAGTTTAAACGGCGTTTTTATCTTTTCCTCTGTTCCCATTGCACTTATAAGAACTCTGCTGTTTCCTCTGCCCCATGTGAGAACAGGGAGCATTCCTGTATGTATAACCGAATTTGCCAATTTTATTTCTGTACTTTTGTTTATTTTTTCTTCTACACTACTTCCGTCTTTTTCTGATTGTTGTTTTAAATATCCCGGATATGTTTCCATATCGATAATCACAGGATATTCTCCATGTGCGATAATATTTTCACCATGAAGATCTGTTGCTCCAAGGGCATATCCCAAAAACAGATGTATGCCCATTCTGAAATAATAATGCTCCACCTCACTTTCGTTTTTACAGGGAATATTCTCAATTTTTTCTTCCCATCCATAGGAATCATGAGATAAATATTGTACCGTCCTGCAGGAAATTCCTGTTTTTCTGCATAAATAGTTATAAAGTTCCTGATATTTTATATTCTTATCAAGACTATGTGGCTTATAGTACAGAATTGTTCCATTATCCAATTCTACCTTTGCCACACTTCGTCCTCCTCTGTGTATATCGCCTTTCGCCATGTAAATTCCCACAGTCCCGGAAAACTTCCTTCCATCACAGAATATTTTTTGTATCTGTTCTTTTTCTGCATAAAGAGATTTCCTGATTTCACATTCTGCTCTCTGGATAGAGTTATTTTTTAATTCAAGCAGACGTTTTAACTCGGGATATTCCTGCAGTAAAGATTTTATATATGTTGCATTGTTAAGATATTTTTTTTCATAATAATCATATTGTTCTTTTGGCGTACTTCCTTTTAGATTTCCAAAATTTTTCTGCCGATGTACATCTAAGATTAATATTTTAAGAAACATAGTTCGATTTTTTCTGCATAAATAATCCAATTTCAGCAACACACTATAGTTCCATATACAATAAAAGACAATTTCTCTTCTATACTTTCCGTATCTATTATCTCTATTTCATCTAATTCTTTTTCCACATTTCCTATTATTTTATCATTCATTTCGTTCATAACCGTCACTCTCCCATTATGTATTATCGCTAATTATTATTTCTACTTCAAAAAAATCTTTATCATATTTAAAATCTATTTCACCATTATACTTTCTTACAATTTGTTTGACACTTTCAATCCCCCATCCGTGCTCATCTTTCTCTTTTTTACTTGTATAAAATTTAGTGTTTTTTTCATAAGGTTTATATATGCTTGTATTCTTTACTTTAAAAATAAACATATCATTAATATTTCGAAAAATACACGTAATTTTACCTTTTCCCTCTTCACACTTTTCAGCAGCTTCTATTGCATTATCCAAAAGATTTCCTAGGAGTACAACAAAATCTATGTCTTTCATCGGAATTTTTTCTATTTTTGAATCTACTTTAAAAAAAATATTCTTTTCTTCCATTTTTCGCACTTTTATATTCAACATAAAATTTATTTCTGGAATTCCTGTCCACGCTACTCCACTATATCTAATGCTTTCTCTCTTGTAATGATTCAAAAAAGTGATACATGAATCCAGTTCTCCATTTTCCAGGCATTCTTTTATATATAAAAGCAAATGTTTTTCATCGTGCACCAAACACCGATACCGGTCATATGACATTCTCAATTCTTCATATTCTTCTTCCATTAATTTGCATCTCATATCTAAAATCTGATTTCTCATTTCTAGGGTCTTTTTTTGAAACTTAACATATACACCAATCAATGTTATATTACTAACTGCTAATAAACATGCGGTCATTACAAAATTTTCCTTTTTAATCGTACCAAATTTGTATATGATGCTAACTATTAATAAAACATACTCTAACAATCCAATAATAAAAAGTTCCTTCAGACGTGTACGCAATATTCCTTTTATACTGTTTACTGACAAAATAAATTTAATTATCCAAAATATGAATAAACAGCCTAAAATCCAAAATATAACTTCCTGATATGTATGTCCTCTCGGATATGAATAAAAATCATCCCACTGTTTATGGTTAAACACCCCTGCATATACAACATAAGCCTCTTTTATCAATCCTATATTAACTGCATAGAAAAAATTCCAAACATATGCCTGTTTAAATGTGCAATCAAAGTAGCAAAAAACATATAATACAATTATTCCACTCCCAAGAATAATCATTAACAACGATTGATATCCAGCCCAATACTGAGCAGTTAACCAAAATATCATGCCGATATATAATATTCTTCTTAAGACCATCTCCTTTTTCTTTACAAAAAAAATATCATATATAATTCCTGCAATTAATCCAATTATGTATATACAAATAACTTTTATGACATATTTTTCTATTTTTTTATCAATCTGCCATAATGAAACAGAAAAATTATAAATTCCAAAAAAAATCAAAGAATACAACAGCCATTCTAGAACATAATATTTTTTTTCTAATATTCTTCGTTCAGAAAACGTCTGGCTAAATATCCAGACACCTATCCCTGTCTCCATAAACGTTGCCAGTCCATACAATAAAACTTTCAGCATTCTTCATACCCCCCAGTAATTCAGAATTGCTTCTCTGACACCTTTGAATCTTTCTCTGCCAACTGTAATAATATTACCGTCCCGCATATAAAGATCCCTTCCTTTCATCTTCATCACATGTTGGATGTTTGCAAGATATCCTCTGTCAGATATAATAAATTCTTTTGAATTCAGTTCTTTTTCTACTGTTGACAGACTTGCTCTGATCTTTACTTCCCCACGCCTGTGCACAAAAATGACATATTTTCCTTCTTTTTTCATATAGAAAATATCAGAATATGCCAGTTTTTCAACTTCATTTCTTTTATTTATGATATAGTACCGCTCTTCTTTCTCCATAATTCCAGGAAGAAGCGCATCATAAGCCTGCAGAAGTTTTTCCTTCAGACACTCTTTGGGGATATAACGATAGGTGTTTACCTCATATGCTTCTATTGCATAATCCACAAAATTTGTAATAAATATAATAACCGGATCCGGATAAAGTCTGCGAATTTCCCTCGCTGCCTCTATTCCGTTTTCTCCAGGCATCCGGATATCCAGAATATACATATCGAATTTTTCTTCATTCAATCCCAGCAGAAACCATTCCACATTCTGGTATGTCGTTACCGTGCAATCTACGTTTTTCTCTGCAAAATACTGTTCTGTGATATCCTTTTCTTTTTTCAGATACATTTCGTCATCATCCAGAATCATTATTCTTATCATAGCAATTATTCCTCCATGAATGTATAAAATCTGAATTTCTTCACATCATAAAAATAACTTTCATCCTTATTGATGACCAGCTCATAAACCTCGATATCCCCTTTGGTTGTCACATCAGTTCTGTGATACTGATAAATGTATCTGCCTTCCTCATGGTTTTTTACCTTTCTGATGATATCATCCACCAGTTCTCCGATTGTCATCGGACTGTCTCTGGAAGGTCTCCATCTTCCAATCATACCACGAACCTGTGACCTGGTCAGTTTAATTCTCTTTCCAAGAAGATATCCTTTCGGGAAAAAGTCTTCTCTGGTCTTTCCTGTCTTTTTTAATATCTCACGTATTGTCTTATTTTCTTCATCTAAAGCAAATCCCATATTAGCATAAGCCTGCATATGAAGCAACGCTAATTCGAGATATTTACTGTTTTCAGATTCTTTATTCCATAACAGTAATTTGTCCAGACTTTTATATACAGTTTCTCTGATTGTAATTCCCTGATTTTGCAAAGTCTGCAAAGAAAACATCATGGTATACAAATCCTTTGTATATTCGTCCATATTCCTATATTCCTCCTGTCATAAAACATATCAAATTTGATTAGTCGCTTGTCATTTATATCCTTATACATATTTAATTCCGTCTGTTAAACTTTATCAAAGGAAAGGATTTTTATTTATGAAAAATCAGGATTAAATATAATTACAATTCGACAATTTTCGTGTTTTTGTCCTCGAAAAGCATTTTTCTGACCTCGAAGCAACAATCAGGAAATGCTTTTTTCAACTACCGATCCTGAACCTCAGCCAACTGCAGGAAATGCAAAAATCCGCAAAGGTCAGGGTTATGCCAATAAATTCGCCAATGCCGGAATCTCTATTACCGGAAAAAGAGACGCTGCTACCAAAAAAGCAGGCATTAAAGTTCTTCAGACAGCTCTGAACAGGAATTATGGTGCCGGTCTGGATGTAGACGGTATCTGGGGAACTAACACAAGCAATGCCCTTGGTAAACATTACGTAAAAAGCGGTGAAACCCAGTATATGGTAACTGCCGCTGAGATTCTCCTTCTTTTACGTGCTTATGATCCAAACGGTGTAGAGATTCCCGGTACCTTTGGCTCAGGACTTCTCTCTGCTGTAAAGGCATTCCAGAAGGCACAGGGCTTAACGGTTTCCGGAACCTGTGACAGAAATACTTTCCTGAAACTGATCAGCTGATCTTTACCAGATAAACATCCGGCAGAATTCTTTTCACTGATTCTGCCGGATATGCCCCTTCACTATTTCTTGTATATAAAAAGAAACAGTTTTGAAACCCATCAAAATGATTTCAAAACTGTTTCTTTTGTTTTCTTATTTTTTACCACGGAACATATTCGCCGCTGTCTTCATCATAATAATACCAGCCGTTTCCTCTGCCTATAGGACTACAGTCAGATTCCGCAGCCTGAAACGGTATATAGGAATTGGTTCCCGGATCCCAGGAATACAGGTCATACGGATCTCTTACTTTTCCTGATGCATCATCAGGTGCAGTCCAGGTCCAGTAGTATTTATTGCCATCCTGATCCGTAACACCATCTTCATCCATAGCACGCCCAATATCCTCCCAGCTTCCATAACAATTTCCGTCACTGTCATACCAGTTTCCATCGTCAGCCTGAGAAATCAGTCTTCCATTTCCCTCACTGTCATATATCATCGCCTGATCTGCTGTCTGATCAATTTGATTGCCACCGTCGCCTGTTGAGCCATTATTTTCAGATGAATTATTGTCCACGTATGTATTCTGTGAATCATCTGTATTCTGTGAATCATCTGTATTATCCGCATCATTCCCTGAATTCTGTACATCGCCCGCATTATTGGATGAGGCAAATACTTTCGTCTTCTTATCCGCAGTCTGATTTGAATTTTCTTTTCCACCGGATGTACTTTTATTTACCTGTTTTTTATCCGGCTGAGATTTTTCTGCTGTTTTTTGTTTTGTCTGTTCGGATTTCCCCTGTGAATTCTGCGTATAATCAACCTGTGTTGCTGTTTTATTCTGTTCCGCACAGCCAGTCATAGCAGCCGTTGCTGCTAAAATCCCTGCCATAATAATTACAATCTTTTTCTGCTTCATTTTGTTGTCCTTTCTACATTTGTTAAAAATGTCACTGCCTTTATCATAATGTGCTTTTCCTGTTCATTATGACATACTTCACAGGCTTCGATGCCTCATATGTCCCTTATCTGTCATAAAAAGGACATTATTTATCTCCAAATTCAGACAAGATTTGAGTATAATAAGTTTATTGGCAGTACCGTAAATTTTGAGTATTACGGGAAAAAGCATGTATAAACGCCTGGTAAAAGCGGGAGCTTTTTTCTTAAAAGTGAAATCTCTGTGAAACAAATGGCAACAGTGCTTATTTCACAACTATTTTCTTTATTTTCGACCATTTCGTATAACTTTTTGCATAGCCTTTTACATAGGCACGTCCTGCAAGGTAGTAGACTCCGGGCTTCACACTTTTAAAGACCACCGTGGTTTTTGTCTGATTTTTCTTTGTGTAAGCATAACTGCTTACACCAGTATAGCTGCCATTATCAGATTTGGAAACTTTCTTTGCCAGTACCCAGTCTGTTCCATCACAGGACTTTGGAACAGTAAACGTCACCGTTACATTTCTTTTTGTTCCCTGTCTGGAAACCTTAGCTGATTTAACAGCAGGTTTTCCTGTTACAAGGCTTGTTTTTACAGTTACCTTCCTGACCTCTGCCCATTTACTGAGCACTTTGGTATTGCTCCCATTCAGATATTTATAAGCATGTACGCCAATATACCACGTTCCTGCCGGTACGCCCCGTAAGATAAGCTCTTTACTGCTTCCGGAATACCCACTCTTTACCTTTATATAATCCGATGGTTCTTTTCCGTTCTTACTTCTGGCAGCAACAACATCGTAACCGTCCGGTTCCTCACCCTTGCTGTTAAGTACTATTCTGACATCATTTTTCTTCACCTGCACCTTCTGAACCACAGGTGCGTCCGGAGTCTTTACCTTTACCGTAACCGGAACCCCGTCTGACCATTCCCCATATTCCATAACATGGCTGCTGTTCTCTTTGTATGCCCTGCAATAAAGACTATGTGTTCCCTCCGGAATATACTTCAGCTCAGGATATTGATTCAGTTCAGAATTTGTAATTTTTGTCTGCGCAGTATAATTCCCCTTTTTCAGATCCTTCTGAGATTTGGCTGTCACAAACTGATAGCCGTCTGCTTCATTGGAAAGATCTCTCAGATAAAGCATTGCATAATTTGTGATCACTCTGGTCCACCGCGTATCAATAACTGGTCTGTTTAATGTCTGATAAGCATCCACCTGTACCATTATCTGTACGGCAGTGTCCAGTCCTTCATTATTTTCATCCTCATTCAGTTCCAGAGATCCGTTGACCAGAAAACTTTGAGCTGTTTTTTCTGCACCATTGGTAATTCCAGTCACAGGCTCAACAGCATCTGCCAGTCCCTGATAAGTCCGGTCTCCTACAATAAAAGAATTATACAGATTCTGCGTTGTCAGGTGTTCTCCTGCCACTGTTTTCGCAGTCACAGTCACCTGAAAACTATATTTTCCCACCGAAAGCCCCAGTTTTGGCAAGAGTCTCAGTTCTGTGCTCTCCCCAGGTGCCAGATAAGCATTTCCAGATAATAACACACTACATTCTTTACTACGGTTAAAAGACAGCTTCATATCTGTATCAGTAACATTTTTCAGAATATATGTCTTTGCTTCCGGAAGTGTCTTATAACCCCACTGCATTGTCGGAAAAGCCCCGGCAGACTTTTCAGTAATTTCCAGCTGCTTCTTTTCTGTCGGATTCTTCTCTCTGTTCATTGTAACATGAAGAGGATATCTGCTTCCGTCATCTGCGAAAAATGCAAACGTTTCATCATAAATTCCGTATTCCTGCTTCGGCAATATATAAAAATAAAGCGTTTCTCCCGGTTTCAGCAGCTTTTTGGAATCCTGTTCCTCATAATCTTCTGTCCACTTTGCCATCTGGTCATCCACTTCAAAATTCTTAAGACCAGAAGTATCTATCCGTATTCTGGTTTCCTTTTTTCCTGAATTTCTGACTACTACATACTTCTCCACACGAAATTCCGGATCATAGAAATCGCTTTCTGTAAACTCTTCTTCTGTACCTGTTTCTATACTCAGCTCATAATCTTTTTCAGAGGAAGCTCCCACAATTACTTTCAGAGTAACCTTGCAGGAAGCACCCTCTTTTGTCTCAAATGTCACTGTCTCTTCATAATTTCCGGCAGGCAGATTCTTCTTATCATCAATGTCCACAGCCGCACAACTTCCGGGCTGCATTTCTTCATCCGTATTTGTATCGAAAATCGGTGCGTAGGAAAAATCAAAATATCTGCTCTGCGGAAAATCAGAGAGATGAAGCGAATCTGTTCCTGCATTATAAAGAAATAACCGCTTACGTAACTGTTCTCCCTCTGCATGAATTCCCAGATCGATCAAAGCAGTACCTGATGTCAGCTCATACTGCTTTATAACAGGTTCCTGCTCACGCTGTGCAACATAAAGGCTCAGTTCCTGTGAAGAAACTCCAATACCATTGTCCGCCTGTACAGTAAAGCTGAAACTCCCTTCCTTCTGCGGTGTTCCGCTGATCACTCCCCCGGAAGACAACGTAAGTCCCGCCGGAAGCTCGCTTCCCTCCTCCAGACTCCAGCTCACATCTGTATCAGCTTCAAGCTGTACCTGATATTCTGTTCCAATCTCTCCACCCGGCAGAACCATATCTGTCAATATGGCAGGAATACTCCCCGTTCCATCACTGAAAGATTCTCCCGCCGAAAAAACTTCCGCCCCGCATACTGTTAACGGAGCTGCTGCTGTCATAATTGCCGATAAAAAAACTGCTGTAAAAATCCTGTAATTACTTTTCATTCTTCTCCTCCAGATAACAAAATATAAAAGTATCAACTTAACTAATTAATATTAATATACCACTAGACGGAAATGTTTCTGTAATTACGGAATGACATGTAGTCTAATGGTCATGAATGTCAGAAAAGCCCTGTCCGCCGGAAAAATTCATCCCGCAGAGAGAGCTTCTGTTTTCTGTCCATATTTTTTAGTTTCTGGTTTATAAATTTGATCAGTCGCTTGTCATTTATTGCTTATACATATTTTTTTCTATAGCAATCCTCGTAAATAATGCATTTAAGACAGTTCAGCAGAGTGCGAAAG
>OKRW01003229.1_pt1 | contig 10747 bp, 4 predicted proteins | sample 1601151 | NCBI WGS metagenome assembly OKRW01 (sample SAMEA3541471, study PRJEB24748) | human gut metagenome | biome: human gut; feature: human-associated habitat; material: faeces | place: China | collected 2012 | reverse complement strand
GAGGGAGAAGGAAATACAGACAACGTCATTTCCGTAAACGGAGACTGCCAGACCAACATGCTTGGTCCCGGCTTCCACAAGGCAGCAATAGAGTTCATCGACAGACTTCAACAGGCGACCCGTACCCGGTTTGAGGTTGAAGACGAGACGGACTATTACACGGAAAGGGACTTTGAGGCCATGAAGAAGAAACATTTCCACAAGTGGCTGGCCAAACTGTTTGAAATCATCCAGGAGCAGGAAGACAAAGGCAGTACGTCCCTGTCAATCTGCTGGGATCTCAATAAATATTACCCTCAATCAGACAACGGCATTGTCATTTCACCTTTGGGTTCTTTCTGTCTTTCAGAGGTCGTTAGGCGTATCCGGGAAGAAGGAATCGAATCTTTTGCCGATGATTTCTTCATCTGGAACAATCCGGAACGTGATGCACGTTTCCATAGAGGACTGGCCCTGAACGCCATGTGGGAGGACTGTTATTTCATGCCGTCGGAAAGAAGTGAAGAAGATGCCCGCATCAACGGGTACATCATAAGCGAGCTGGAAACGGCAGCATCACTTGACCCGTCTCTTCCTTTCCCAAAAAAGGAATACGAGGAACTTTGCAGACTGCATGGCTGTACCCCTGTCCCGACTGACGGGATACCGCCCTACGAAACGGAATTTGCCATCGGCTACCGGCGAGGAATAATCAACCATAAGGTCGGAAGGATCAGGTTCAGTCTGCCGGGCAGCTATCTCGAAGATACGGATGATGGTACCCTCGTCTATTATGACGCGGCTGCAGACAACTGGCACACGGTCAGATGCACCGGATACTCTACCGATGGTGAGCCGGATTTTCTTGATGTGGAAGAGGATATGATTGAAGAAAGGGAATTTGACGGCGGAAAATACCGTCTCTATGACATGGGTATCGGCCAAGATTCAGAGGATGAAGAACCTTATCCCGTTTACAGTTGTCACGCACTGTGTTCCAACCAGTACACCCTCTTCACGTTGTGTGCCTCCAGGCTGGAAGACCTGAAAAAACTTTCAGGTGAATTCCTCCCGACTTTGGTTGCAGACCAGCCTATAGAACCGGAAAATAAGCAAATCATATATACCGGAGAGAACATGAATGACGAACTGATGAAGCAGATAGACGAATGGCACAAGGCCGAAAAGCATCAGGAAATCATCGATGCTCTGGAACAGATTCCGGAAGCAGAACGGGATTTTGAAACGACCAGCCTTCTTGCAAGGGCGTACAACAATATTGAGGAATATGCCAAAGCCGCTGAACTGCTTGAATCCGTCAGGGAGGAAGGCGCTGAAGATGAACGGTGGAATTTCAGAATGGGATATGCCCAGTATTTTCTGAACAATTATCGGGAGGCCCTGGATTATTTCAGCAAGGCAAGGGAACTTAATCCGGAGGATGAAGACACCCTGAGTTTCATCCGTCAGTGCAATATGGCCTTGCCGTTAACCAGACGAGTGAAAGAATTCTGGAACTGGTTTGTAGAAAACGAAGAAAAGCTGTCTGGCATGATGAATCCGAAATCCATGGAGGAAGCTGATGCCTTCATGGAGTTTATCAGTAAAGGAACCAATCTGATATCGGAAGACATGCACTTCAATATCGGAGGTGACCATGAGTTCACGTTCTCGGTCGAAGGATGGCCGGATCTCTTCATCATCTATCCTTATATCATATCCTGTATGCCGGAGTGCCTGAAAGGCAAATGGAAGTTCTTCCCCTTCAACCCGGGCAAAGTCGGGTCTTTCGCATACCGTGTACACAATACCGATGTCGATATGGGCAAGATCATGGTAAAAGCATCCTATGACGAAAAGAGAGAAAACTTCAACATCAGGTATTACGACAAAAATCTTTGTGCCTTACCGGAAGAAAATAGTGACGGAAACTTTCATGTCATTCTGGAACTTGTACTGGGAGAAGGCGTCTCGTTCAAATATGTCAATGGTATAGAAAGGGCGTCAGGAATTGAGGAAGGTATGATTGCCTTGTCCGGGTTGAGACAGCACATAGAGGAAACCGTGAAATCCCACGGCCATGAATTTTTCGAGAATCCTAAGGACGTTTATACGGGATATCAACTGACTCCGAAGGAAAGTGACGAACTGCGCTTCGATGTGATAGTAGGATCCACCTGTCTGGATTCCATTGTAGCTGACTATTATCACGGTTCAACCGAGATATTTGACCATGCCGACGGTTTCGGCGTTCAGGCTCTTTATATGGTTTTCCAGAATGGTGTTGGCGAAGATAATATACTGAACTTCCGTCATGATCTTGAAGACAGGATAACGGAAGAGATTCTTGAACCGGGCAATCTCGGTGTGATAACAGGGGGTGCAACCGGAACGGAATACAGCTATATCGACCTGTTTGTCTATGACCTCAGGGCTTTTGTCAAGAAGGTTATACCTCTGCTCGATGAATACCCCGAATACTCTTTCTACATTTCAGACTTCATCCGTAATGGACGGATACACCAACTGACAGAAGCGGCCAGCGAGGCTATACCATACACAAAGGAAAATAAAGAAGAGTTTCTTGCCCAGATAGAGAAATGGAATGACATGGAAAAGTTTTCCAAGTGTATCAAAGCACTTGAGGACATTCCCGAAGCTGAACAGGACTACGACATGGTCATGTTGCAGGTGCGGGCATATGAGAATTATGCGATTCTGGGAGATAATGGCGAAGAACCGGAAGATGACGAAAAGGAAAGGGCGTTGAATAAAGCACTTGAACTGCTGGAATCGATCCGTGAAGCCGGAGAAAGTCAGGCAGGATGGAACAAGCGCATGGCATACGCATATCAATATCTTGTAGAACAGGAAGAAAAGGCGATAGAATATGCCAAACGCTGGGCGGAACTTGATCCGGAGGACAGCAGTGCAGTTGCTGTAATAAATGAGTGTAATGAAGAACTGGAAAAGCGAAAAATAAAGTGTGAAAGTTGTTGTGATGATGATAATGGCGACAATAAGTCTATTGCTCCAGAAATGTACTCAGAAGATGAAATAGATATTATAGAAAAGCATATCGAGCACTATTATGGTAATTTTGAATTCGTTTTTCACGAAAAAGTATCACCGGACATTCATGTGGATATTTGTTTGATTCCTCCATCTGAAGAGTGTAACTGGTACACACTTGTGACAATGGGAATGGGGGCACACTTGATGAATGTACCTAACCAATTGAAAGAAGAACAGCTGGAACGGGCAGAACTTGTCATCTGTCTGCCAGAGTATTGGAAATTGGATAAAGAACATTTGAAAGACGAAAAATGGTATTGGCCTATACGGTTGTTGAAAGAACTTGCTCGCTTCCCAGGAGAAAACAATACTTGGCTTGGTTGGGGTCATACAGTCAGTTATGATGGACCTCTTTCATATACGACAGAGCTTTGTGCTTCCATTCTGATAAATCCCCCATGTGGAAATGTAGGTGGAAATACTTGTACACTACCTGATGGAGAGGAAGTCAATTTTTATCAGGTAATACCTTTATATAGAGATGAACTGGAGTATAAGCTCAAAAATGGAACGCAGAAACTTCTTGACAAGATGAATGACAATATTCTCCTTGTAAATCCGCACCGTCTTAATGTACTGAATCAAATAGATATTGAAACTAACCCAATACAATCCAGTGAAATTTCAATAAGCTCTGTTGCACGACAGGAAGTGATAGCACATATTGAAAAGTATTTTGGTAAGATTAACAATTTCTTGCATGATGACTCGTGTTCAGAATATCCATTGGACATAGCTGTTATTGCCCCGAGGAAAGAGCATAACTATTATACATTGATAACAGTCAACATGAGTAATCATGAAGTCCTTGAATCGGACGATATAGACGGCAATACCTGTCATCAAGAATTGCTTATCAATTTACCACCTGACTGGAAACTCGGATTGTCTGATTGGACAGAAGAGAAATGGTGTTGGCCTATACGACTTATTACGTCGTTGGCAAGACAATGCATACGTCATAGGACCTGTATCAGCTGGGGAAAGACAATGGAACTTGGAGGTGAAAATACATTCTCAGAAGACACCAAGCTCTGTGCTATTGTTCTCCTGTCTCCAAGTATATTTGGAGATAAGTCAAGTACATGTAAAACACAAGAAGCAGGAAGTGTTGAGTTTTATCAGGTTATCCCTTTATATAGGGAAGAGTTACAATTTATCCAAGATAAGGATATAGATGAATTCTTTGAAATATGTCCTGATGATGCGCTGGAAACAATTAATCCGTTGAGACTAAATGTTGTTACAGATGCAGAGAAAATAGGTTATGACATATCTTATATTGACGATGCGAAGAAACATGAAGAAAAGATAGAAGAGTTGCATTTGTCAGCAGATGAATTGGCTCCTTACAACCACATGGCGATTTATTTACGATGGTGTATAGAACACAATCTTATGAGCCAACCTTTCCTGTTTAGACATGGAGACCTGGTTGATAGGGTCAAAGTAGAAGACAGTATTGATTTAAGAGAATTTATTAGAGATAATGAGGATCTGCATGGCGGACTTTCTACTATCTTGCTAAACAGAGTGGGAACGATGTTTACCAAATGGTATAATTGGGAAAATCGTAGTACACCTTATGCCTATATTAAAGATATACAGGCATATGCCATGGACTATTTCAAAGGCAGGATATGGAATAGTGAGGATGAGACAGATGCTGCTTATCTGTTGCTGCCTTGGACAGAAAAATATTATCATGATATGGCAGCTCTCATTGACAGCCGTTTCAAAGAGTGGGAGGATGAACCACAGACGGATCCACAATTCTTACATATACCGCAGGACAACATCAAATTACTGCTGAAAGATTGGAGTAAAGCCATTGAATGTACTGTAAGCAGCCGTGTTTTAGTAGATGGATGTGAAATAGCAACTTGCATTCGTCAAAAGCCCTTTGCTGAGGACATGGGTTGGGACAGCGGTTGGCTTTTCCTTGCTGATGGGGATGAAGATAATGACGAATGTCGATATGAATATTGTGATTTGAATACCATCTGCAACTATTCTCCGGACGTTATGCAATATTTGGATTTTCCATATGACACCAGACTGGTTCGCAAGGAAGACGGCAAGTTATATGTGGATGAAGACTGAAGTATAAATTAAAAACATTCAAGATATGAGACCAACACAATATGAAGCGGCTCTGGCTGCAATGACGGCCTGGCTCTCGCCCCCGCAGGAACTGGGACACGAGCCGGCAGAGATAGAGTGTACGGAAACATTCGTACTGCACGATATGACCTACTACATCTTCAAATACAAGGATACCAAGGACAGTGAATGGCTGCTGGGTGTGAATGGTGGATACGAAGGAGACAGCTTGTCGGACTGCGGCCATACCTTCAGTGAGATGGAACCTTATAACGAAAAGACGGCTGTCAAGGATGCTACGGCCCTTGTCGAGATGGTGCGTTCCTACTGGATGGAACAGGCAAAGCAGGCCGAGGAACGTGAGAAGAAGGCCGGCACATTCGTGGGATTCGCCCTGCTCTCCGACAACAGCTGGGACAAGGAAAAATACATCAGAGATCTGAAAGAACAGTGGGACATCACCGCTGAAGAGAAATCTGACGAGGAACGGAATCCCGAGTCTCTGGTCTTTGACGTAGGTGACATGATGGCGGCGGTAAGCCTGATGCCTGCCCCCGTACCTAATGGTGAAGCCGAAGAATGCGCGAAGAACAATTACATGTGGCCGGAGGCCGAAAAAACAGCCAAAGAGCATAAGGCACACATCATGGTTGCCGTTATCGGCAAAGAGGAGTCCCTGATCGAAAGAGGCAAACTGTACGTGAAGCTGTTGTCTGTCTGCTGCCACCAGAAGAATATAACCGGTATCTATACCAGCGGTGTCGTTTTCCAGCCTCGTTTCTATGAAGGCTTTTCCGGAATGATGAAGGAGGATTCGCTGCCTATATACAACTGGATATGGTTCGGGCTTTACCGTACCGAAAAGGGAATCAGCGGCTACACCTATGGAATGGAGTGTTTCGGCAAGGACGAAATGGAGGTCCTTGACGTGGATGCCGACCCGTCAAAGGTGAGAGACTTCCTGGCCAGCATGGCAGGATATGTTCTGGAATACGATGCAGTTCTCAACGACGGAGAAACCATAGGCTTCTCGGCTGTCGACAAACATAGGATAACACGTGGACAGGGTGTTGCCCTTCCGGACAAAGTGACTCTGAAAATCTCATACGGCAGCGAAGACGATGCCGATGGCGGTCCCGATTTCCCGGATGACACGGATGAAGTGATGGACGATGCGGAAGGCCATCTGGAGAAGTTCAAAGAGAAGGATCTGCCGTTAGATACAATTACGGCCTACAATCATCTGGCAATATATCTACGCTGGTGCATGGTAAATGACCTTATGAGGGATGATTTTCTTGAACAGTTCGGAGACCTTGTGTCCCGGATCAAAAGCGGCTCAGCCGATGATGACCTGAGGGTGTTCATAAAGGACAACCTGAACGGGCAGCTTACAAGATTCCTGTTCAATAAACAGGGCCGTGCATTTGCCGACTACTATTATGGCAGTTATTATGGCGCCAATGAAACTCCATTTTACCCCGGAGACATTGACAACCACGCCCTGGATTATTTCGGTCCGGAAAGGTATCATTCCGATGAGTTCAAAGAGGAAGCATACCTGTTTGTCCCGTATGACGAGGATTATTACCAGGCAATGTCACAACGCATAGACAGACGCTTCGCCAACTGGCAGGGGCTGCATATAGACAAAGATACCGTTGAGCCAGACGAACTGGCCCGTGCCTTCATGGATTATCTTGATTGTGAATGTACCTATTTCCCATCCATGAGTGACGATGACCCTATCATGTCAGCCTATACCTATGCCCAACGGCTCGGCGTGCGGGAAGGCTTCATCCCCGTTCTAGTCAATGTCGATGAAGGTTTGTGGGAAAACATAATCGGGAACTCGGATCCTGAGAGCGAAAGCTCGGATGATTACACATTCAACCAGGAAAAAGTCAATGAATTCCGCAGAAGGCTGCTTGAGGCTCCTGTCATGGACGGTAAATCCATCCTTGACAAGCTGACCGGGCAGGACAACGATGATATTGAAGAAGAGCCTGAAGGCGGATTCGACAACAACCGTTACTCGAGCTACTGGAATACCGACACGAACATGACGCATCCGCTGATCCTTGCCCGTATTCCGGTCACGGAGCCGTGGAAAATATTCGCGTACCTGCCATTCGGCAACTGGAACGACTGTCCTGCAAACCCCGAACTGATGGCTATCTCAAAGTATTGGTACGAAGAATACGGTGCTGTTCCGGGAACCTTTACCAGCGACCAGCTGGAGTATGAACTTCCAGCGCCCGTTCCGGAAGACAGAGCAATGGAAGCCGCAATACAGCAATATGCTTTCTGTCCGGATATGGACCAGAACTGTAACGGCATAGGCAGTCTTGCCGACACGTTGCGTCAATCCAGAATATGGTATTTCTGGTGGGATTAACCGATTCGTTTCACATTCAAAAGCATTTCAATATGAACCAAGTATTTCAACAAGACCTAAATACAAAGGAACTGCAGCCTGGAGGACCTTTACTTATAAACCTTCTGTTCAAGGAACCGGTTGAATTGCCGGACACGCAGAGGGTGGCTGATGTATGCCGGAAGCATTTCGGCAATGTAGAATGCCGCGAAGGTGATGACAAGTCTGTCTTCATCACCGCCCTGGACCACATGGTGGAGTTTGAGGACGGGAAAGCACCCGTGCAGTTCCTGATGACTTCGTGCATGGACTTTGACGGAAAGACCGTGGACGACTTCACCCGGAGCCAGATGTGGGACTGCCAGGAAAGCCGTGACCGTATCCTTGAGGAATGCCGGTACAGTATGCTCGCTACAGACTTCCTTGCCCGTGGCCTGTCTTCTCTGGAACGTGCCAATCTGGAAATGGACTACCTTGAAGCGCTCGCCGAACTGTTCCCGTCCTGCGAAGCGTTCTTCTTCAGCGGCAGCGGGAAACTGTTCGAGGCGGAGGAAATCCGCAGCAATCAGATAGAAGGTCCTGACCGGTTCATCCGCTATGCCGTAAACGTCCGTTTCTTCACGATTCAGGGTTCCGACGACATGCTGGTAGATACACTCGGGATGAACACGCTGTTCCTGCCTGACCTGCAGTACCACTTCCGCGGACTTGATCCGAACTGGGTAGTGAACCATGCCTACAACGTGGCCTCCTATCTGCTTACAAGCGGCAATGAAATAGACTCGGGAGAAACCGTCGATGGAATCAAAGACGGTTATATGGACCGCAGCATCCAGTGGAAATGCCAATACGAAGACGCGCTGATACAGCCCAAGCGTCCCGTACTTGACATCAACACGGGAGAATATGCAGCCGGGAACAGGGAATGATTTACCAATGACCAATTAACTTGTTGCGTATGCCATTGAACTTGACAGAAGAACAGATATTGCAGCTCGCTCCCGACGACTCGTCTGTAAAGGCCGGCAAAGGACTTGCGACCTTAAGCAAATGGGTACTGAGGGAATGCAGCGGACGTGCCGTCTGGGGTCATTGCCAGGGAAGCGGAAAGAATCCCTACCAGACGGTGATAGACTTGAATGACATTGCGTTCAAGTGTTCCTGCCCGAGCCGCAAATTCCCGTGCAAGCATGGGCTTGGCCTGCTGTTGCTGTACGCCCGCCAGCCAGACCAGTTCACGCAGGCGGAAGAGCCGGAATGGGTGACGGCGTGGCTTGCCAAAAGAACGGAGAAGGCCGAAAAGAAGGAGCAGAAAGCCAAAAGCGAAACCCCTGTGGATGAAGCGGCTCAGGCCAAGAGGCAGGAGAAACGGCACCAGAAGGTACTGGGAGGCATATCCGACCTTGAGGTATGGATGAAGGACCTGGTGCGCAACGGATTCCTGAATGTTCCGGAACGTGCCTATACCCTGTTTGACAACATGGCCCGGAGGATGGTGGATGCCCAGGCACCGGGACTTGCGGGGAGACTGAGAGCCATGGAGGCTATAGACTTCGACTCGGAAAGCTGGAAATCCGACCTGACGGAAAGCATGGGCAGGCTGTACCTGCTCATGCAGAGCTACAGAAACATGGACGGCCTTCCCGAAGAATGGAAGGACGAGATACGCACGCAGATCGGATATCCCCAGTCCAAGGACAACGTCCTTGCCGGAGAGCCGGTGGCGGACAGCTGGCTCGTGCTTCACAAGCAGTCCCGTAAAGTCAACGATATCAATACCGACATCTACTGGTTTTACGGAAAGGAAAGCAGACTTTTCGCCAGATACCTGAGTTTTGCCGTTGTCGGTACCTTTTCCACCGAGAACTGGATTCCGGGCAGTGCCTATAAAGGGGCGCTATGCTTTTACAACGGCACGGGTACATGCCGGCGTGCATTGTTCCGGGAGTCCGTACTCGCGGAAGAAAACTTTGTGCCGGCGTGCAGCCCTGACCTGAAGCAGGCTGCCGCGGTGTACCGCACGGCCATGCTGACGAATCCGTTTTTCGAGGACGTCCCCCTGCTTGTGGATGACGTGAGGGTTGCCCGTAACGGGAAAGACTACACGCTGCTGGACAACGCGGGCAATGCCGTCCGTGTGGCGATGCCCGAGGAAACCTTCATCGACATCCTCGCCATTACCGGCGGCAATCCGTTCGCCTCGCTGGTCATTGTAAACGGGGATATATGGGAACTGAAATCCATTTGGTACAACAAAGAATATCATACTTGGAGAGATGAACGTAACTGAACCTATCATACAGGCTGCACTGCTTGGAACAGCCAACCGTGAATTCGTTCCCGGAGCCTTTCCCGAGTCCCTTCAGACTCTGGTTGACGGGATCCACGGGAAAGCCGAAGACACGGAATCGTTCCTGTCCATGACAGCCGCATCCGCTACAGGCGTGCCGGATGGGAACCGGCCGGAGCGGAAGGCATTGTCCCCGTGAAAACAGCCCCGGAAGAGGAACTGCCGTATTTCGACAAGGACCGGAGTCAACTCTTTTCCAGACTCCACGGTACACGCTATATGCTAGCCTACGCCTACCGTCTGGCGCAGGGGTCGGGAAAAATCATTTCGCCCGAATACCTCCAGCCGCTTATCCGGCGTGCCTATGACCGCAACAATCCGTTGCGGTTTGAAGAACGCAGGCTGCTGAAAAATCTCGTCGGGAACAGAGGCTTATGGCTGATCAGGCAGATGGGCCTTGTCGGAGAGGAATGCGGGATCACCGATTCTTGGGATACGGCCACCCACGGCGAGCGTAAGGAGATGCTTGCCAGATTCAGGCAGCAGGATTCTGCCGCAGCCCTTGAACTGCTGCGGAAAGACTGGAAGAGCGAACCGGCCAACCAGCGCAACGAGCTGCTTGAATGTCTCCGGATAAACATCAGCAAGGCCGACGAGCTCTTCATACAGGAAGTGCTGGAGTCCGCAGCTCCATTGTCAAGGAAACGGCACGGAAACTTCTGTGCATGATTCCCGATTCAGCCATGGTGATGCGCTGCTGCGAACTCCTGCGTGGACATATCAGACACAACATGCTTACCGGATGGTCATACGACGAGATCGGATACACCCCGGAGATGAAGGCCATGGGGCTGTCCGAGGTAAGCTCCAACAAGAAAGAGGGCGATTCCGAATTCATCCTGAGGCAGCTCGCCGAACGGGTG
>OKRW01003216.1_pt1 | contig 10769 bp, 8 predicted proteins | sample 1601151 | NCBI WGS metagenome assembly OKRW01 (sample SAMEA3541471, study PRJEB24748) | human gut metagenome | biome: human gut; feature: human-associated habitat; material: faeces | place: China | collected 2012 | reverse complement strand
GTCCGTTACCCTGGCCAGATCATAGGCACTTGCTCTGGTGGTAATTCCTGCCACTCCATCGTAAAATCCCATGACCCCTTCCATCACTGCTATTTCACAATCAGCACTGTTTTTTGCAAGAAGGTATCTGGTAATCTCCTCTCCTGTAAAAAAAGTGTCCAGATTTCGGGATTTTGTACCAATTACCTGGGTATGGAACATGGGATCAATATAATCCGGTCCGCATTTAAAGGAGACTGTCTTTATTCCTCTGTTTACCAGTACCTGCAGCAGACCACAGGTGAGAAGTGTTTTTCCGCTTCCGCTGGCTCCTGCTGCAAGCAAGATCCTGGGTATTCTTTTTTTCATGATAGTCCTCCTCTTCTTTCCGCGCCAACAGCCTTTTTCTGCACTCTTAAGAAAACCACACCTGTCATATCTGCGCCCGGGGGCTCTGGCAGGTAATGATATAAATAGGATTTTCTCCCATCATTAGATGGTATCTTCCAATCTCTTTTGATCTGGAGGCTGTAAGCTGCACTGCTTCCTGATCTGCGAAATCGTATTCTTTCAATATCTCCAGTGCCTCACTGATAGTCTCCAACGTAATGCAGTTGATCACGATCCGCACATCCTGGTTCTTTTCTAAAAGCAGGGCAACGATTTCTTTCAGATTTCCTGATGAACCGCCGATAAACGCATGAGTTGGAACCGGCAGTTCTTTTAGTGCTTCCGGTGCCTCGCCCTTTATAATTTCCAGATTATCCGCTGCAAACCGCTGTTTGTTTTTGTAAAGAAGAGCCACCGCGTCATCCTTTTTCTCAACAGCGAAAACCTGTCCCTGATCTGCGCGAAGAGCCATTTCCACAGAAACAGAACCTGTTCCGGCACCTACATCATAACAGATGGAATCTTCCTGAAGACGAAGCTTGGAAAGGGAAACACATCTCACCTCTTCTTTTGTCATAGGTGCTTTTCCACGGATAAATTTCTCATCTGGAATTCCATGAGTGGAAAATGCCGGTCTGGCTTTTTCATTGTAAGCACAGACAACGCTCAATGCCTGACCCGCATAGGAAGTCAGTTCACTGGCGTTCGCCTGGAATATTTTTTCATCTGGATAGGAAAGATTTTCTCCAACATAGAGAACCACATCTCCCATCTCATATTCCACAAGTTTCTGTGCAAGTTCCGCAACTGCACTTCCTGTTCCCAGAATGGAAAAAACCTTCTGATTCTGCTTGATCATGGAAACCAAATTGCAATTTTTGCCGTGGGTGCTGGTGATCTTCGCATCATCCCAGGATAAACCGATCTGGGACATAAAATAAACCACAGAAGAAATTCCGCAGATAATCTCAATGGAGACACAGCCATTCTCTTTTTCACTGTGCTCCTGCCCTTCAAAATCATCTGCTAAAACACCCTCTGGTTTCCTTCCATTCAACACATCCAGCAGCTTCTTCGCTCCGCTGTAGAATCCCACATCCCCTGACAAAGCTATCACAATATTCTCATATTCCGGATGGCTCTTAATATAAGCTCCAATCACATCACTGCGGTATTCATACACCACCGGCTGTCCCGGCTCCCGGATGGAATCCGCCATACGCCTGGCTCCAATGATCAGATCAGCTCTTTGAACTGCCCTTTTTCCCTGAATTGTAAGGGTTTTCTCACTTCCCATCCCAATTCCCAGAAGTGTAACGTGAGGTTTCAGGGTGAGTCCAAAGTGTTCCGCGAGCATATGTTTACATTCTGCCACAGAAAGGCCCTCTTCCTGCAGCGGTCTTCCAATTATAACAGGAATCACATCGCACATAAGTGCAGCATCAATTTTCTCCTGGAAACCACCTGCTTTTCCTGTATCCTTTGTCACAAGATATTTGCAGTCATACTGACGAAGCATGGCTGCGTTTAATTCCATGGAAAAGGGTCCCTGCATACCGATCAGATGCTTGCCCTCAAAGCCGTAACCTTTGCAGGTTTCCATCACAGATGGCAAAGACAGAACACGGGCATAAATGCGTTCTCCTGCATCAGATAAAGCTGTAAATTTTCCAAGCTCCTTGCTGCCTGTGGTAAGCAGGATATTTCCTTTTGTACCTTCCAGAAATTCCACTGCTGCCTCTGTATTCTCCACATAAACAGCCTTATCCTGATAAGCACCGGCCTCTCTTAATACTCGCTGGTAAGAAAAACCTGTATTTTGGCAGGCAGCACGAATGTTCTCCGTTACCTCGGCAGCATACGGATGGGTAGCATCCAGCACCAGTCCGGGACTGAGTTTTTTCAGAAGCTTTTCCATCTCCGTCCCATTCAGGCGGCCAGCGTGGATTTTCAGATATTCGTCCTCTTTTAATGATTTGCTTCCGTAATCGGTAGCGACACATGCAAGCACACTTACTTTATTTTTTGCCAGAAAGCTGCAGATTTCACAGCCTTCTGTGGTGCCTGCAAAAACAACAACATCAGACATTTTTATATCCCCTTGGTGTTACCATTTTTCCATCAATATTTCTGGTCTGTGAATTTCCGATAAATACAGTGGTAAACATATCTACCTGTGTTTCTTTCAATTCAGCCAGAGTCATAACCCTGGCAGTTTCACCCTCGCGGTTAATGTTCTGCACGGTACCGCATACTGTTTCCGGAGATTTGTGTTGAAGCATAAGTTCGCAGGCTTTTTTCAGATAATCGTGTCTCTTGTGACTGGACGGATTGTAAAGAACAATCACAAAATCAGCTTCCGAAGCCAGAAGAAGACGCTTCTCGATCTTTTCCCATGGTGTGAGCAGATCACTGAGACTGATCAGACAGAAATCATGGATCAATGGAGCACCAAGCACTGCTGCTCCTCCGGTTGCTGCTGTAACACCTGCAACTACTTCCAGCTCCACCTCCGGATAGTTTGCGCCGATTTCATACATAAGACCAGCCATTCCGTAAACTCCCGCATCACCACTGCAGATCATGGAAACTGTCTGGTTTTTCATAGCCTCATCAAAAGCCATTACACAGCGGTCTACTTCCTTTCTCATAGGTGTAGTGAGAAAAGATTTTCCCGGAAAATGGTCTTTTACAAGATCAATATAAACAGTGTATCCAACGATCACATCACTTTTTTCAAGAGCTGTAGCTGCAGCTCCTGTCATTCCTTCATAAGAACCTGGTCCGATTCCTACCACATAGATTTTCTTTTCTTTACTCAAAACGTATCCTCCAATCTCCAAGGACAAGAGCCGTTGTCACGCCCTCTGCGCCCCGTTTTCTCTGTATAAAATGAATGCCAGTATGATTCTCTGCGGCTTTCACCGCGCTTCGTTCACACACATTATCCACACCTACTGTCTTACTCACAAAAGAGGATGAGGTGAATTCACCCTGCACAGACAGAAGTTCCTCACTGGAAAATGTTTTGAAGGGAACTCCCAGCTTTTCTGAAAGAGCCTGAAGCCCGGGTTCTTCTTTTTTTACATCAATGCTTGCTAGAGCTGCAACTGCCTCCGGATAAATGTCATTTTCTTTCAGGCAGCTGAATGCTGCTTTTTCCACAGCTTCTGATTCTTTATTTTTCCGGCAACCCATTCCAAGCGCAGCAGCTGGTGGAACTACATGCGTCGTTGAGGCAAAGGGATGACAGCTTTTATGTACGGTCACGGCAATTCCCATCTCTGGAAGCGGTGTGCCGTCCACAGTCTCATACTGTATTTCTGAAAGTGATATGCCAGTCTTTCGGCACCAGATCAGTCCCTTTGGCAGTTCTCCCTCCCAGGGAAATTCGCTGTAGAATCCAACCTTCTCACCTGCCAGCAGCGCGGCAGAAACCTCTTTCGCCTCTTTCATTCGAAAAATGTGACAGTTATTTTTCTTTGCAAACACATCCACAGCAAATTTTCCCTCAAGGTCTGTGGCAGTTGTGACTACAGGGATTGCCTGTAAAATGTCTGCAGCCAGACAGGCAAGTTCATTTGCCCCGCCAAGATGTCCAGACAGCAGGGATATCACAAATTTGCCCAATTCATCTACTACCAGCACAGCCGGGTCTTTCTTTTTGCTTTGTATAAAGGGAGCAATGCTGCGCACTGCGATTCCAGCTGCTCCAATGAAAATGATACTGTCTGCAGTTTCGAACTGTTCTCCCGTCCATTTCCCGCAGCTTCCCTTTATAGAATCTGGAATGTATTTGCTCTTTGTGAAAAGAGAAACTATATTTCCTTCTTTTTCCAGTCCTTTTTTTAATTTCTCTCCTGTCTGCTGCCCTGTCAGGGTGTAGCATATCATGGAAATTTTCATCCGTTTTCCTTTCATCTGGAACAGGCTCTAACCTAAGCTGCCATATCAAATAACCTTATTCTTATTTCGTTGCTTCACGGAATTCTGTTGTAAATCCTGGATCGTATAACTTGGAACGGTCATAATGAGCGGCATTTACGCAGTCTCCAATGATCATAAGTGCAGTCTTCGTAATATGATTCTCCTTCGCAGTCTGCGCCAGAGTTCCTACTGTGCACACAAATTTCTTCTCATCCTCCCAGGTTGCCTTATACACAATCGCAGCAGGAGTATCTGCCGTATAACCGCCTTCGATCAGTCTTCTGCTCAGTTCTTCCAGCATTCCTGTGCTGAGAAAAACAACCATGGTTGCCTGATGAGCAGCAAAGGACTGAATGCTTTCCTTTGGCGGAACCGGAGTTCTGCCTTCCATACGGGTGATGATCACGCTCTGGGAAATATCCGGCAGCGTATATTCCAGATTTAAAGCACTTGCCGCACCGCAGAATGCACTGACACCAGGACAGTAATCATAAGCAATCCCTTTCTCATCCAGCACATCCATCTGCTCACGGATGGCACCATAAATACAGGGATCACCTGTGTGAAGTCTTACTGTTGTCTTGCCGGACGCTTCTGCCTTTTCCATAACAGAAAGCACCTCTTCCAGTGTCATCTTTGCGCTGTTATAAATGGTACAAATATCCTTTGTGTACTCCAGAAGTTTGGGATTTACCAGAGATCCTGCATAAATAACTACGTCTGCTTCTTCCAGATATTTCTTTCCTCTTACGGTGATCAGATCCGGTGCTCCGGAACCTGCTCCTACGAAATGAATCATAGCTTTCTCTCCTTTTTCACTATAATTTTTATTGTGCGGCAAAGTTTTATAATTCTTACTTTAATAAATTTTCACTTTGCCTACATTGGTTTTTTATTTACATTATCTTATTTTTCCTTCACAATGATCAACGAATAATAACCTGCATCATCTGGAATTTCTTCCACACTTCTATAAATTTTCTCATCTGGCATTCCGCAATTTTCAATCATCTCGGCCTTATTACCAGATGCTTTGATCTGTGCTTTTACTTCCTGCATTTTTTTGCCGGTTTTCATCAAAACTTTCGTTCCGGGAAGCTTCAATGCTTCTTCTATCTGATAGGAGGCAGGGATTACATGAAGCTGTTGGGATTTTTCCACCAGTCCTTCATTAAATCTGGCACTGACTGCACAAAAGGATGTAATGCCGCTGACGATTTCTGTGGCATATCCCAGCTGTTCCACCCGTTTGTGTACATAAATGTATGTAGAATATACGGTTGGATCTCCCAGGGTAAGGAATACTACATTTTTTCCTTTCTCAAGCCATTCTGCAATTATTTTTGCTCCTTCATCATGAACACGTTTCAGTTCTTCTCTGTCTTTGATCATGGGCATTGGCAGGGAAATCATCTGTTTGCTGTCAATTTCCGGGTACGCTCCTTTCATGATTCTGTATGCTACAGATTCTTTTGGGTTTTCCCCTGGAAAAGCCAGTATATCTGCTTCCTTTGTAAGTCTTAAGGCCTTTAAAGTGATCAGCTCCGGATCCCCTGGGCCAACTCCTACGCCATATAATTTTCCTGTCATAGATCTCTCTTTCTGAAATAGTTTTTAAACATAACTACTCTGTTTTTATTTTTTGCTCTCATAAACTGAACATATCTTTATTCGTAAAAATGCCCTGCAACATACTGTCCATGCCTGCAATCTGCACACTCTATCATCCCGCTTACATTTGAAGTTTAAGCATTTCATCCTGCTTTTGAATTTCCTGAATCAGTTCACCGGCATCTCTTGTTTTTCCCAGATATCCATATACATTGTTAAAAACAACCGCACCAAGCTTAATTTGTTCATAAGAACGGTGATCCAGATAAAACTGGATTCTTTCCATAATTTCTTGCATTGTAGGCTCTAAAAGGCCTTTTTCGTGCAAAATATCAAGAGCCTCATCTGTGGTATTACAATTCAGGATATCTCTGGCAGTATCTCCATCCGCTCCCACTCTGAGGGCATTGGCTGCAAGCACTTCCATACGGGCATCTGCACTGTGGGAATGGGTGTTCATAATTCCTGCTGCTACCTTTACAAACTTGCCAATATGGGCGACAAACAGGATTCCTTTCACTCCCATATCCACAGCCATATCAATGGTTTCACCTACATAATTACTGCACTTGATGTTTTTTTCAAAAGGAAGATTCATATGCTCCCGAAGGTAATCTGCCCCATAATTTCCCGGAGTCACGATCAGATACTGTTCCCCCTGTGAAAAATGCTGTTTCATTTCTACCTGAATACTCTGAATCAAGGCTTTCTCACTCATAGGTTCTACGATACCGGACGTTCCAAGAATAGAGATGCCACCCTGGATTCCCAGACGGGGATTAAAAGTCTTTTTCGCGATCTGTTCACCTTCTGGAACAGAAATCGTTACTTTCAGGCCACCCTCATAGTGGTATCGATCTGCTGCATCCTCCACTGCTTTCAGGATCATGGCCTTTGGCACAGGATTGATTGCTGCTTCTCCCACTTTCTGTGAAAGTCCCGGACGCGTCACTCTTCCGACACCTTTCCCTCCATCAACCGTAATCTCAGAGGATTTCGGACATTTTTCCACTCTGGCATAGACCAGAATTCCATTCGTCGTATCCGGATCATCCCCCGCATCTTTACGTACTGCGCAGATCACTGTATCTTTTTCCATACAGACGTCATGCAATTCCAGATGGAGAAGAATTCCCTTTGGTGTCATAAGATCTGTCTCGTTCTGTTTCTGACCTCCGAGAAGCATTTCCGTGGCACCTTTTGCAGCTCCCGCCGCACAGGATCCGGTCGTATAGCCGAAATGAAGTTTCTTTTGATTTTTAATTACATAATAATCTTCCAGTCCTGTTTTATGTGCCATCACTTCCTCCTTCACATATGCCATTTTATTATATTATTTTGCCAAAAAAATGTCAATGAAACACCTTTTAATTAATCTTACATTCCTCATTTATCCGGAATACCTTTTAAAATATTTCTGCACAAAAAAACCAGCCCACTTTCGGACTGGTCTTTTGCATTTTATGTATCTTTTTAATAAATAATGATCGGATATCCGCCGTCAATCGTATTATAGATCAGTGCTGCCTGATCTGTCGGAAGGTTGATACAGCCATGACTTCCGGCGCCACTTTTATATCGGTTTCCTCCGAAAGAAGACTGCCAGGATGCATCATGAAGCCCCTGCCCATATACAAATGGCATCCAGTAATTTACTTTTACGTTGTATCCATATTCCTGACTGCTCAGGTTATATGGACTTGCCTTGTAGGCAATCGGCCATGCTCCTCTGTATGTCTCCCTGCCGGCTTTTGGTGCTCCACTGACGATATCTGTTTCTGTCACAAGTGCTCCATCTTTGTACAGCCACAGATGCTGGTTATCCAGACTTACTTCTATATAGCTTCCGTTCAGATCATCTGCACCGTTACGCTGCATGCCACTGATGCTGTATACCGGATCTCGTGTAACTGCAGTACCACTCGCAAGATCTGTCAGCAACTGCTGCACTTCTCCATCCTGATCGATCTGAAATCCATATTCATTATCGGATACCGTGACATCATTTCCATAGGATGTGTGGAATGTACGTGGAACATAGATGGTATTATACTTCGCTGCAAGATTCTGTACATAAGACTTCACTGCTTCCTGATCAATATTCAGGCTGTCATCTGTAATCTGCAGCCATGTCTCGATTGTTCCTGCATCAATTACTTCCGTCGTACTTCCCAATGTATATGTAACTGTAGTACTGCGATATTTATTCAACTGATCATTCAGTCCTGTAACTTTATTCTGCATTTCATCAGAAGCCGTTACAGACGGCTGCTGATAAACATTTGTATCCAACGTGATCTGAATATCCCCACCAAGAAGCTTCAGCCGAAAATTATCATCCAGCATCTGATCTACATAGCTTTGAAGTCTGGTCTCATCAATTTCATTTCCCTGCACATCATTGACCAGAACAAACTGCTTCTGCTGTTCATCATACTGAACCGCTGCATCAACGGATGCCGTACGCTCTTTATCTCCAAAATTAGAAGACGCAAGAGCTTTCTTTTCCTGTTCTTCATCCTTCTGGATCTGATATGCGATCTTGTAATCTTCCTGCGTGGCAAAGATCTTTCTGTTTGCTTCCCGCGTTGTCTGCAATTCTGTAAGCTCACTTTTAAGTGCTGACTCATCCAGATCATATCCAAGTTCACTCACCGTTGTCTGATAGACATCCGAGCCACCTTCTTTGAACTGTACCTTACGGCTGCGAAAAGCATCCAGAAGCTTCTGTTCTGCCTTATCTGTCGTCAGCGTGGAAACATCCATCCCGTAAATAGATATTTTTCTTCCAAGTGTATTGGTATCTGAAATATGTATATAAGTAAAAAGCCCCGCCGTAAGAACAACCACACCTCCGATACATGCGCCCAATATGATTTTCTTTGCTTTTCTGCTGAGCTTAAATTTGTCTGCCATAATCTCTTTCCTCTTATCTGCTGTATTGTCAATTTATGCACGTATTCTGGTTCTTATTATATTACAGAGAAAAATGGACTTCTGTAATCTGAGGTTTCTGTTTATCTCTGACAATAAATTATTTTACCTTTTGATAACCAGAACTCTTCTCATAAGGCGTTGTATAGATTTTCAGGAATTTATCATATTCTTTGTTACTGTAAAAATATCTTCTGTTATGACGGCTGATATCAAGGCAGTCAAAACCCTTTCTTTTGAGCAGTCTGTATGTCTTTTCATATGCACTTCCTGTCATTGTATTTAACTGCCACAGTGAAAAATTAAGTGCCCAATTAACAAATGCCCTTTCTAAGGTATCGTATAAACCTCTGTCTTTTAGCTCCTTTTGCATAGCCAAAAGCGCAATATAGAAACAATCCCATGATTTCTCTCTTGTACGCGACAGAGATGTTCTGACATTGACTCTCTGATGGATCAAGACCTCATCTACTGTAGAAATTCTGGAAGCACAGGCAAGCGCAATAAAAACAAAGAGCATATCATTTGTTGTTCGAAGATTCTGATACTTGATTCCCAATCTCCTGACATACTCCCTCTGGTATAATTTATCCCATGGCCAGCCATTAAACATTCTAAAAATATTATTTCTTACATTTTCATCAGTTGCTGCAAACGGCTCTTTTTCCGGAAAATACTGCTTCCGAAATGCCCATGTGCATTTTTTGTATACTTTCTCTGTATGATCATAGAGGTCTGCATTAAACACACATACTTCTGCCTCTGTTTCTTCCGCTCTGTCATATGCGGCTTTCAGCATATTTTTCTCAAAGAAATCATCTGCATCCAGAAAAGCCAGGTATTTTCCTCTTGCAACATCCATTCCATTATTTCTGGCTGCTCCTGCTCCCTGATTTTCCTGATGAATGACTCTGATCCTGGCATCTGCTTTTTCGAATTCTTTCAGAATTACCAGTGATCCATCTGTTGACCCATCATCCACACAGATAATTTCAATCTCTCTCAGAGTCTGCTTCAGCAGGCTGTTTAATCCGTCTTTTAAGAATTCTGCCGCATTGTATACCGGAATTATCACCGAAACCGCAGGTATATCATTACTCATATCTATTCCCCTTTGATTAATGCAACATTTTTTTCAGCTTTCGCGGAACAAAGGTAATTGCTCTTCCAATTTTTAAAGATGAAGAATTTTCCATGTCATCTATTTTTTTCTGAAGTTTTTTCACCTTGTTTTCGCTCTTTTTCAATGCCTTCGCCAGTTCTGCTTCGCTTCCAAACCTGAGCAGCTCTTTTCGAAATGTTTCATCAAAAAAGCCATCCATATCATCTACTAATCGATTGATATCTGTCCATTCTTTTTCCGTAAAATATTTTTCGTCAAAAAGTCCCTTATTCTTCGCCTCTGAAAGTTCTTTATGCATCCTCTCCAAAAAAGCATATTTGAATTCCATTGTAAGTCTGAACAGATTCCACCGATAAGATATATATTTCAAAGATATAACCGGTTTCTCCAGTTCTTCTTTTAACTCCGGTCGTTTTTCAAGAAATTCTTCAATAGATTTAAATTCATCACAGATACAATATATTTTGGCAGCCGCTTTTACCGATGAATTTGCATTATCTGTGCGATAATGAAGGTAGGCATCACGAAGCAGCAATGCTCTTTCCGCACTTGCCCATACTTTAAACGCAAATCCTGTATCCTGATAGGAAGCACCCGGTGTTTCCGCAAAAGATACATGATTTTCCAACAGCCATTCTCTCCGATAAATCCCGCTCCAGATACATGGTCTCACCCGAAAGATTTCCGGATGTTCCACTGGCCTGAACACCTGATCATACAGATCATATTCTTTTAGCACTTCATAATATGTGCTCTGAGGTTCCGGCTGCGATACATAAGAATAATAGTTTGATTTCACAACATC
>OKRW01003215.1_pt1 | contig 10774 bp, 9 predicted proteins | sample 1601151 | NCBI WGS metagenome assembly OKRW01 (sample SAMEA3541471, study PRJEB24748) | human gut metagenome | biome: human gut; feature: human-associated habitat; material: faeces | place: China | collected 2012 | reverse complement strand
AATAAATTTCAATAATCCGCTCATTTTAGAAATAACCCTCCCTCTTTCTTCGTTCCATGCTGCCGGCTGCCTCGTTGTCAATGACACGGGTGGTCCGCTCAGACTCTACAGCACTCAAGGTCTCGTCAATAATCTCATCTAATGTGGTTGCGTTGGATTCGATTCCACCGGTCAGTGGATAGCATCCCAAGGTACGGAAACGCACATTCTTGTATTCAATTTTCTCACCCGGACGAAGTTTCAGACGATCATCATCCACCATGATAATCTGTCCGTCACGCTCAATCACCGGACGCTTTGCTGCAAAATACAGCGGCACGATATCGATATTTTCTCTCTTTATGTACTCCCAGATATCCGTCTCAGTCCAGTTGGAAATCGGGAACACACGAATACTCTCACCCTTGTTGATCTTGGAGTTATAAAGTTTCCACATCTCCGGTCTCTGGTTCTTCGGGTCCCATGCATGATTCTCATTACGGAAAGAGAAAATTCTCTCTTTTGCACGGGATTTTTCCTCATCACGACGTCCGCCGCCGAATGCTGCAGTAAATCCGTATTTATTCAACGCCTGTTTTAATGCCTGTGTCTTCATGATGTCGGTGTACTGGCTGCCGTAATCAAACGGATTGATGCCACGCTTTACACCGTCCTCGTTGATATACTCGATCATGTTAATCCCAAGTTTCTTTGCCGTCTCATCACGGAACTGAATCATTTCCTTGAATTTCCATGTCGTGTTCACATGTAAAAATGGGAATGGCGGCTTCTCCGGATAAAATGCTTTCATGGCAAGATGAAGCATTACCGAACTGTCCTTTCCTATGGAATAAAGCATTACTGGTTTTTCACACTCTGCCGCTACCTCACGGATAATGTAGATTGCTTCCGCTTCGAGTGCATCAAGATGAGATAATTGACTCATGATCTTCCTCCTTAATATTTATTCGAATCCTTTTTATTCACAACAATTGTTTCTATTGTACCATCTGTTTTTTTAATTCGCCAGTGTAACAGATCTCCTTCGGTATGAACGGTCATCTGGCTTCCCATGCCGCCGATGTCGGCACCCAGGTAATAGGAAATTGCCTCAAACGGACACTCCTTGATACAGGAGGCGCATCCCCAGCAGTCCTTCGGATACCGGATCACGGCTTTTTTGTCTTCGCCGCGCACGATCAGGCTTCCCGGACAGACATCCAGACATTTTCCACATGCCCTGCATTTCATGGAATCAATCGCGATGCTCATAGGTTTCTCCTCCTTTCACCAGATCTCTGCGGATCATCGTAATCTGGTCCCCGTTCTTTTTCGAGTTTACATAGCAGAGCCATGCATCACTCTTCTCCGGATAATCCAGATTCTCCGCGAAACTGTGCCAGCGTGTCTCCTTGCGTGCACGCAGATGTGCGATCACAGTCAGGCACACGGTCAGGCGTTCTTTCAGCTCATAGATAAACATCAGCTCATGCATATCGGCTGCCGCAAGTCCTTTTGCAAGGATCTGCAGTTTCTTTATTTTTTCTTCCGCCATGGCAAGCTGCTTTTCGTTGAACTGGTAATGGGTTCCGATTCCGCCTGCATACTGATCCATGACTTTCTGCATGGCTTCCTCGAGTTCCTCAACGGTAAATGCCGGGTCCTGCTTTGTGAGAAATGCATCATACTCGGCAATTTTATTTTCAAGAACCGCTTCTTCATCAGAAGCCGCCGTATCTGCCACCTGTTCTTCGTTTAATTTCTGCACGATGGAATGGGCTGCGATCCCGCCCTCCACCAGTGCGCCGGTTACATATTTCTGTGGACAGCCGCCTGCCACATCTCCGGCAGCATAAAGTCCGTGGATCGTTGTCTCTCGTTCGGTGTCTACCCAGTAACCGCTGGCGGTATGACCACCTACGATGTACGGCTCGGTTCCCTCGATTTCCACGTTCTGTTCGCTTGGATTTTTCCCGGATTCCACCCACTTAAGTGTCTGTCCCGGCGCCATGTTTAAGTATGCTTTTAAGAGCGATTCATCCTGTTCTGCGGAGATGCCTTCGGTGCGAAGATAACATGGTCCGCGTCCTTTTACGTTTTCTTCAACAGTTCCGTACACACGCTGGGAAGTAGTCAGACCGTATTTTGTCTCATACACTTCTCCGTGTGCGTTGATCTGCTTTGCTCCGACACCCTGTGCAATCGTTCCGGTCGGAGCGATCGTATCTTTACAGCGCAAGGCGATAAAGCGCATCTCAAATGTGGTCATCTCGGCTCCGGCTTCAATTCCCATGGCATATCCGGCACCGGTGTTAAACGGCGGATACCACATTTTATGACGGGAAAAACCCGGATTGTTCGGGCGGTAAAGTCCTGCGGCTCCTCCGGTTGCAATCAGCACTTTCTTTGCGCGGATCTCGTAGGCCGTACCGTCTGCAATGGAAAAACCGACGGCTCCTTCGATCTTATTATTGTTTACCAGATAATCGGTGATGTTTAACTGGTTGATGACGGTCACATCGTCTAATTTGCTGACAGCATCTGCAAGAAGCGGCTTGAAGTTTTCGCCGTTGATCTTGATATTGCGGTTTCCTCTTGCCACATACTCGCCGTTTTCGTCTTTTAAGATGACCAGACCAAGCTGTTCCATTTTGGCGGTCACACGGTTGAGTCCTTCGGACATGGTCAAAAGCAGATCCGGCCGGACGATGCCGTCGGCATCTTTTGTGGCGTAGTCCACGTAATCCTGCGGAACATGACCTTTGGTGATATAGGCATTGAGCGCGTTGACTCCGGCTGCCAGACAGCCGCTGCGCTTGATGTTGGCTTTTTCTGCTATGATTATGGAATAATCGGATTGTTCACGGATGGTCATTGCCGCGTAGCAGCCTGCTGTGCCGCCGCCGATGATGAGGACATCCGTATGGAGTATTTTTTTTCCCTCGATTTTCATAAGTAATCCTTCCTTGTGATTAAATGTAGAAGACCTCGCCTTCCTGCATCTCTCTATTTTCTACGAGATAGGTCTGGTTTTCATCAAATATGTAAAGCCGGTAGATTAAGACATACACTTTTTCACCGATCTCTACCGGATCTTTTTCAAGTGAGCGCTCGGTGACGATCGGGATACCTCCCACATCAACGACAACATCCAGATGATTTCCTCGGAATATCACATCTTTTACGATTCCACGCTCGGCGGCACTCATGTGCTGCGGTGGCTCGCTTCTGGACATGCGGACAAATTCTGGACGGATAACTGCGTGGGTTGCGCCCTCGACCGGATCAAATCCAAGCAGACGCTCATAATGCTCTACGATCGAGGAACGGCCGATAAACTGTGCCACGAACGGGGTGTCCGGTGATTTATAAATTTCCATCGGCGTTCCCATCTGCTCGATATGACCATGGTTTGTGATGATAATCTCATCGGCCACCTCGACGGCTTCATCCTGATCATGGGTGACAAAAATGCTTGTAATGCCAAGCTTTACAACCATCTCGCGAAGCCAGTTGCGAAGTTCGGTGCGGACTTTTGCATCGATTGCCGCAAACGGCTCATCGAGAAGAAGTACCTGCGGATTCGGTGCCAATGCGCGGGCAAATGCCACCCGCTGACGCTGCCCGCCGGACAACTGGTTCGGATAACGCTTTTCCATTCCACTTAATCCGGTCAGTTCCAACAGTTCGGTCACGCGCTTTTTGATCTCTTTTTTCGGCACCTTGGCAAGTTCGAGACCAAAAGCTACGTTGTCGTAGACGGTCATATAACGAAACAATGCATAGTTCTGAAATACAAAACCGATGCCTCGTTTTGCCGCCGGCACATCGTTGACACGCTGCCCGTCAATATAGATATCGCCGCTGTTTGGTGTCTCAAGCCCTGCAATCATGCGAAGCAGAGTGGTCTTTCCGCTTCCGGAAGGTCCAAGCAGTGCGACTAATTTTCCTTTTTCAATGCCAAAGCTGACATGGTCGGAAGCCCGGAAGTTTCCGTAATTTTTACAAATATCTCTCATTTCCACGTACATAGCCTGACTCCTTACTGTATCCCTTTACTGTTTTTGCTTCTGTATTCAAAAATGTTTCTGAGTATCAGCACGATCACCGCAATAATGACCAGAATGGAAGATACTGCAAATGCGGAGGTGATGGAAGTATCCGTCCCCGACATATATAAGGCATCAATCTCCAGCGGCAGGGTAAATGTCTGCCCTCTGGTCTTTGAGAGTGCATTGACTGCTCCAAACTCGCCTAATGCACGCGCCGTACATAAAATGATACCATAGATCAGTCCCCATTTCATCTGGGGAAGGGTAATTTCCCGGAAAATGGTAAATCCGTTTGCCCCCATAAGCGCCGCCGCCTCTTCCTCATCCTTTCCCTGTGCATTTAAAATCGGAATGATCTCACGCGATACAAACGGGAAAGTGACAAAAATTGTGGCAAGCACAACACCCGGTAACGCAAACGTAATGCGGATGTTTGTTCCGAAAAACTGGTTGATCGCCCGGATTGCCGGATACGTCCAGCCGAGCCGTCCGAAGGTCATCAAAAAGGCAAGACCTACAATGACGGGAGAGATTGAAAACGGGATATCGATCAGCGTGGCAAGCACCTGTTTCCCACGGAAGGAAAACTTCGTTAAAAGCCATGCCGCCACGATTCCAAAAAACGTATTGACAACTACCGCGATCACGGTTGCAAGCAATGTGACCAAAAGAGCCGAACGCACATATTCGGTTGTGACCGCCTGTAGATAAAAAGCAAATCCTTCTTTCAATGCACTGAAGAGAATCGAAAACAGGGGAAGAATCAGCATAACAAATATGAAAAGAACGCTGATGGCTATTAAGATGTATTTCGTACTTTTCTTTTGTTCCATAAAAACGAACTCCCTTTCTTAAAACGAATTGGTTGGTTCCCTGTTGCACTTACACATTGTTGGTTCTGGCTGCCTGTTTCATCTGTACAATATTCACAGCAAGCAGTAAAACAAACGACAAAATCAACATTACCAGTGCGATTGCCGTGGCACTCGCATAATCAATATACCCAAGCTTCTGCATGATCACATAGGAGATCACCTGCGTATGTTCCCTTGCACTGTTTCCGGATATGTAAATGACACTTCCGTACTCACCAATCCCTCTGGCAAAGGCAAGCCCAAATCCGGTTAAAACCGGGGGCATCATCTCCGGCAGAAGCACTCTGCGGAAGGTCTGAAACCGGTTGGCTCCAAGCATAAATGCTGCTTCTTCATACTGTCCGTCAAGTTTTTCGAGTACCGGCTGCACGGCACGGATGACAAACGGAATTCCGACAAACACCAGTGCAATGACCAGTCCCAGATGTGTGTAGGATACTTTGATGCCAAGTTTTGCAAGCGGAGTCCCGAGGATTCCGTTTTCGGAATACATTTTAGAAAGTGTGATACCTGCTACCGAAGTCGGCAGTGCAAACGGAAGCTCAATACAGCCATCGAGGATACGTTTTCCCGGAAACTCATATCTTACAAGCACCCAGGCAATGATCACACCGAACACACTGTTTATAAGTGCCGCAATAAACGAACATCCGATGCTGGTCGCAAATGCATGCCGCACGGTCGGCTTTGTGATCAGGGACCAGAACTCTGCTGGACGCAGTTTTAATGCGGAAACCATCACAGATGCCAGCGGGATCAGCACAATCAGGGAAAGCATTGTCACTGTAATTCCCAATGTGAGGTGATACCCCGGTATCACACGTACTTTTTTTGTCTTATTCGTTGCCGTAGATTTCATCAAACATTGCTCCATCGTCAAAATAGTTCTTATATGCTTCGTTCCAGCCGCCGTAATCTTTGATCGTATATAATTTCACATTCAGGTCAAAACGGTCGGAAAATTCCTTCAGAATTGATTCATTGCTCGGACGGTAACCATACTCTGCCGCCAGCCGCTGCGCATCATCGGTGTACAGATAATTCAGGTACTCGCGGCTCACTTCCTGCGTGCCATTGGCATCTGCGTTGTCATCCACAATCGCCACACTCGGCTGTGCCAGAATACTGACACTCGGCGTAATCATCTCATATTCATCCGGATAACTTTTCATCGTGGTAATTGCCTCATTTTCCCACGCGATCAGTACATCCCCTTTCTGGTTTTCCACAAATGTGGTAGTGGAACCGCGTGCTCCGGAATCCATGACGGAAACCTGCGAGTAAAGTTTCTGCAGAAATGCTTTCTGTTCCTTCTCATCATCGGTCTGCTCCTTTATATAGGAAAGTGCTGCTAAAAAGTTCCAGCAGGCACCACCACTGCTCTTCGGGTCCGGGGTAATGATCTCGACCTTTTTGTTCACCAGATCGTCCCAGTCTCTGATCTGTTTCGGATTGCCTTTCCGGACGAGGAAAACAATCGTCGAAGTGTATGGGGAACTGTCATCGGCAAATTCCTGTTCCCAGCCTTTTTCAATCAGTCCGGTCTGCTCGATCAGTGTGATATCATGCTCCAGTGCCAGTGTAACGACATCAGCATTGCATCCTTCCACAACAGAGCGTGCCTGTGCACCGGAACCTCCGTGGGATTGAATAATATCCACTTCTTTTCCCGTTTTTTCCTTATAATATTTCTCAAACAGAGGATTATATGCTTCATAAAATTCTCTTGTCGGATCGTAGGAGACGTTGGTAATTGTCCGTACATGACTCTTTTTGCTTCCGCATCCGGTACATCCAATCAACAGAATTGCCGCCATGGACAGTACCGCTATTTTCTTTACCATTGAAAATGATTTTCGCTTCATGCTCCCGCCTCCCTCGACTTTCGTTTATCATACCCCTTAATTCCTATCATGTCAATAGGTATTGTAGGAATAATTTTCCTTTCTTTTTATAGTACCATGGAAAAATTGAATTTTACTTGAATCTCAATGCGGAATTTTTTATGGACAATGAAATGGCTGGTTAACGGCATGGTCTGGGAGTCTTTGGGATTTGGCAGAAGGGACGGATTTGCGGGGATTGTTTTAAATATAAGTTTTTTCGATGCGACGGAAGAAGGGGGACATTCTCTTTCTCCAGAAAAATTTGCAAGTTAGCGCCGATATTGATTTCAGGTAAGTTTGACAAATATTTTACTTTTATGCCATTAGCGTTATGTGATGGAACTACGGCGCAGTTGCAAATTTGTTCTTCCGAAAGAAATGTCCCCCTTCTTCCTGTTGATTGGAAAAAAGATAAGTGAAAGAACGATTTTCGCAAATTCTGTAAATGGGATCTATTGATAAAAAAATAATGATTAGGGTGACACATTTTCTTATTTTCAATGCCTGAAATAAAGGAATGTCACCTGTAAGAGAAAAATTGCTTCTTCAGATACCGATTTTTTGAAAAAATGGTACCTGAAGAAGCAATTTTTATTTCATAGAGACTTTGTGGTATCTAAATGTTAAATTTTAAGTGTATAGATACCATAAGGGGTAGATTTTAAGAATACAGAGAAAATAGGTCATTAAAAAATGAAGTGTTTTCTGTGTGTTCTTATTTTTTAGCATTATGAAAGGAGCTGAGAAAATGGCTAAAGATAACAGAATAACAGCACTTTACGAGCGTCTGTCCCGTGATGATGAGATGCAGGGCGAATCCAACTCCATAACAAACCAGAAGAAGTATCTGGAAGATTATGCAGTGCAACATGGCTTTGGTAATATTCAGCATTTCAGTGATGATGGATATTCAGGAACGAACTTCAACAGACCGGCATTCAATTCTTTGCTGACAGAGATTGAAGCCGGCAGAGTGGGAACAGTGATCGTCAAAGATATGTCCCGATTTGGCAGAAACTATCTGCAAGTAGGTTTCTATACGGAAATGATGTTCCCTAAGAAAAATGTCCGTTTTATTGCAGTAAATAACGGAGTTGACAGTGCCAATCCGGCAGATAATGATTTTACACCATTTCTGAATATCATGAATGAGTGGTATGCAAAAGATACCAGTAAGAAAATCAAGGCAGTATTCAAGGCAAAAATGCGAGACGGAAAACGTGTCAGCGGTGCAGTGCCTTATGGATATTACAGAAAGCCTGAGGATAAGCAGACATTGTATGTTGATGAAGCTTCTGCTTCGGTTGTCAGACGCATTTTTCAGCTTGCTTGTGATGGAATGGGTGCAACCGCAATAGCAGATACCTTGTCAGAGGATAAAATCCTTATTCCTTCGGCTTATGCGAGACAGAATCATCCTGAGGATTGCCAGTGTACGAATTACCATGACCCTTATACATGGAATGCTACAACAGTGGGCTATATTTTGAACAGACGTGAGTATTTGGGGCATACCGTTCTTGGGAAGACAACGAGGGATAATTTTAAGACAAAACGGAAAAGAATTGCAAATGAGGACGAACTGCTTGTCTTTTACAATACACATGAAGCTATCATTGATCAGGAAAAATATGATAAAGCGCAGAGAATGAGAAAAAGGGTATCTCCAAGGCGAAACAGTGAAAAGCCTGCGCACAGGCTGTCAGGACTTCTTTATTGTGCGGATTGTGGAAGCAGACTGGCATATATCAATTCAAAGCCAAAAGATGGGAAAATATATGACAGCAATCAGGCATTCCGGTGTAGCCGGTACCACAATAAATATCATTCATGTACTGGTCACTATATCAAGGCAAGCACAATAGAAATGCTGATTTATCAGGCAACTAAGAGAGTGTCACAGTATGTCCTTAAAGATGAAAAAGAGTTTGTAGAACAGTTGAAAGCACAGTATGAATTGCAGTGTGAAAAGGATAATACAGATGATAAAAAAGAGTTGTTAGAAGCAAAACGTCGTATGATGGATTTGGATGATCTGATAAAAGGTCTGTATGAGAATTTCACACTGGGGCGATTGCCGGAGAGACAGTTTAACCGCCTTATGACAGAATATGACACCGAACAAAGCAGCCTAGAGCAGAGAATTTCAGAACTTGAAACTGCTACAGAACGTATATCCACTAAGGCAGTGCAGATTGATAAATTTGTGCGACTGGTTAAGAAATACCGAGATTTTGAGGAACTGACAACACCTATGCTTAATGATTTCATTGAAAAGGTTGTAATTCATGAAGCTGAGGGTGGCAGAACAAAAGACCGTACTCAGCAAGTGGATATTTATTTCAATTTCATTGGAAATTTTGTTCTTCCACTCAGTGAGGATGAAGTGGAAGCCTTGCAGTCAGAGGAAGCACGCAGAGCGGAAGAGATTGCTGAAAGAGAGAGAAAATCTTCTAAGAAATCTACGCAGAAAAGAAATCAGAAGCCGGAGATCAGGAAGCACAGAGCCAGCCTGCAGAGCGTAAACAGTATCAGGTAAGAGCTACAGTAAAGAGTTACCGGAAAATGCGTGACGATGCATTAAGCGGAGATCCTATTGCAAAAGTAAGATATGAAAAAACACTGGCTATGAGACGTGAAGCGTATCATGCAAAGAAAAGTGAACAGACAGCCTGACAATATGCATATGATCACGATACATTAGTTGCAGAATTGATGAGAATAAGCGGGAGCGATGCAATTATTGTATTAGCCAAAGAGATATGGTATTGTATAGATAGTTTAACAAATCGTTGTTTGTGGAGGTGTTTGGATGTGTGGAATAGCAACTGATTTATAAAAAATAAATCGGAGGTTTATATGGATTATTCAATAAGAGAATTAAGACAAAACGAGTCCAAGGTGCTAAATACTTTTTTATACGAAGCAATTTTTATTCCAGAAGGGGTTCCTATACCACCAAAAGAGATTATAAATCAACCAGAATTACAGGTGTATGTTAAAGATTTTGGTAAGAATAAAGGAGACTTGTGTTTGGTTGCTGAAGCCAATAATGAAATTGTTGGTGCAGTATGGTGTCGTATTATGAATGATTATGGACATATTGATGCTGAAGCACCATCATTTGCAATTTCACTTTTAAAACAGTATAGAAACTATGGTATTGGAACTAATCTAATGGAGCAGATGCTAAAAAAACTGAAAATGCAAGGATATAAGCAAGTGTCATTATCTGTTCAGAAGATGAATTATGCAGTTCATATGTATCTAAAAGTAGGATTTGAAATTGTCGATGAGAATGACGAAGAGTATATAATGATTTGCAAATTGTAGGAATCTGTAATTTGAGTTTATGGTTTACAAATCGAAATATTGCTGCTATCAATATTTGAAAAATTGTGCTGATTTAACAGAAGTTTTTATAGGAGACACGAATGTGATAACAGAAATAATTTTTTCGGATTATTATAGAACATTTTTATTGTGTATATTATCTATTGGGGTTGTTTTTTTTATGCGAAATGCAAGTATAAGAAAAAAAGTACTTGCATTAGCAGGATACGAATTTATTGTATTTTTACTTTTTCTTTGGATATTTATTGTATGCATAATTTTTACTGAATTTGATTATGAATCAATAATAGCTATTGTGCAATGGGAATTAAAGTGGATACTTTATTTTACAATAAGTATAATATTGCAGTTTGCAATGTACTATTTTTTCTGGAAAAAAAGTAAAATATTAAAGATAGTGACTTTACTATTTAGTCTTATTATTGTTATTGTCCCATTGCATGTATTTGATTTTACTTGAAATAACAAAATAAAAAAATGAAATCCGACAAATGCAAACTATAAAACAAATAGAGCAAACATAATCAGTTTATTTATATGCGTAATATTGTACAGACTTATGTGTATTGTATGAAAGAACGATAAAATTTGAATTTGTAGAATTAGTAAATCTCGATTTTGGGAAATA
>OKRW01003212.1_pt1 | contig 10787 bp, 10 predicted proteins | sample 1601151 | NCBI WGS metagenome assembly OKRW01 (sample SAMEA3541471, study PRJEB24748) | human gut metagenome | biome: human gut; feature: human-associated habitat; material: faeces | place: China | collected 2012 | reverse complement strand
GATCCTTCAAACGATCCCGAACCTGCAGAGGTTCATAAGTGTACCGTTGGGCAGCGAACCACTTTCAACCTTCATGATTTCGGCAGCCATACGCTTATGGCAACCTTGGCTAACGAAGATGACGGTCCTGCATCGTGCGATCCGTATGTAGTTACCGCATGGGGTTTGGACATGGGCACAACGTTATATATGAATTAGCACATTATGAAGGCGTCTTGGGCGCCTTCTTTTTTGACTCTAATGAGCTTTGTCTATCTTTAAGCTTGTGTATCGATTGGATGGCATGACCCAACCATGATGATTTTTTGTTGCGTCACAACGTTGAGCTTGAAGCCCATCTTCGTGATAAGATAACAGCACCCTGTGGGGGAGTAGTTGGCATAATATATATGTGGCCCGTCAACAAGCATGGCTTGCATTCGCTGCAAGTCTGGCGTGTCTTCAATAACGAGACTCACGGCACCCAGAAGCATTCGTTCAGCTTCTGGGTGCCGTGAGTTTTTTTATGGTCGGGTTAAGGGCAAAGAAAGGCAGTGTGTAAATGGATCTTTCGATCTTCGCCACACCAGAGGCATGGATCAGCTTGGTTACGCTGATGTTCTTGGAAATTGTGCTTGGTGTAGACAACCTGGTGTTCATCGTTCTTACCAGTGATCGACTCCCTCCGGAAAAGCAGCATATTGGTCGCAAGCTCGGTTTGCTTGGCGCATTGGTTTCGCGCGTTGTGTTCCTCTGCTTTGCTTCGTTCCTTGTTCACATGACCGACAAGCTGTTTACTATTCCCGGTCTTTATATCAACGGTGCTGAATTCGGGCTTTCCGTTCGAGACCTTGTTCTTTTCTTGGGCGGCTTGTACTTGATCTATAAGGGCATTGTGGAACTTCGTGATGTGCTCAAGCTTTCAGAGGAAAAGGAAAGTCAGGGAGATGCGGACAAGCCCCGTAAAACCATCGGGCTTGCTGGCGCTGTGGCCACCATTATGGTCATGGACATCGTATTCTCAATCGATTCAGTAATTACTGCTGTTGGCCTGGCAAACCACCTTATCGTTATGATCATCGCGGTTATGCTCGCGGTGTTCCTTATGATGGTGTTTATCGACCCTATTTCCGACTTCATCAACACTCATACCGAAATGAAGATTTTGGCCTTGGTGTTCATCACCGTCATCGGTGTTCTGCTGGTGCTCGATGGCTTGGGCATCAACTCTGGTATCGAGGTGCTCGATATGCATGCGGAGAAGCTCATGGTGTACTTCGCTATGGTCTTCGCCATCGTTCTTGAGGTTATACAGATGCGCTACAACAAGAACTACCAGGAGTGGACGATGCGCAAAAATCTCGAAATCATGCGTGCTCGTGGTTATGATCCCCAAAACACCGACACTATTCAGCTGGCAAACGCTTTGATGGAAGCTGAGAGCTTGAAAAGGGGTTCAGGCAACAAGGAAGTTATATAGCGATAAACCTTAGTGCCGCTCGTTTTTTTCTAGCCAATCACAGAACAGCCCTCGGCTCGTATGAGTCGAGGGCTGTTTGCTTAAGAATGCGCTGGATTCAAATTGCTGACAGGCTATTGCTCGTGGCTGAAATGTTTGAAGCATTCGTCGGACACAACAAATCGTACCGACCCAGGAAGCGATCGGGCGATGATGGGCGTCGTGACCTCCGTAGGTTCGCCATCGTATTCGATACGCATCGCAGGCTCCGCATCGATGCGGATTTCGCTGCCGCGGTAAATCTCAAGACCGCCAACCTTTTTAGCGAGTGAGCCTGTATGGTCGAACACCTTGGCCATAAGCGTAGGTATAAGCTGTATAGCGTTTTCCGTTTTCAGCACAACCACATCGAGTTTTCCGTCGCGCGGAAGGTTTTCGTCTGCTACCTGAAGGTCGAACTGTATCTTCGAGAAATTTGCCAACACAACACCGATGCCCGACACTTCCACGGTTTCGCCGTCGATAGTGAGGGTGAAGGTGGAAACTTGTGGTTTAGGGTTGGAGAAGGCGGCTTCGAAATACGCCATATCACCCAAAAGGTGCTTATTGCCAGTGGCGTTGCGCATGATCAGCTCGTCGTAGCCGCAACCTGCCATGATGGTGAAGCCAAGCTTCGTGCCGTCGGCTGCTTCGATTTCACCCATGTCGAAGTCGAGTGTAAGCGCTTCGTCTACCAGCTTGCATAGTGCGTGCGATTCATTGGGCTCGAACAGGTTAAGCGCCAAGAGATTCGCGGTGCCAGCAGGGAAGGGAAGGATGGGAATCCCTGTATTGCGAAGCTCATAGCTCACCGAAGCGATGGTTCCATCGCCGCCGCTCGCTACCACGAAGTCGTATTCGGCGGCGTCTTCGAGCAGTGGCGCAAGTTCAATATCCGGCCCGAAAGAGCGGATGGTAACGGAGTCGCCTTGCTCGGCGTAGCTGCGCATGAAGTCATATACCGCGCCGTTGCGGAGGCCAGAGCGTAGATTATGTATGACGAGTACTTTCACGGTCACCCCTTTTGTTACCATGCAATGGTACATGATATGACCGCTTGCGGAGCGAAACGCCCATGGGCTGAGCATAACCGCGGGTGTTGTTCGATAAAACGACATGAAGGGTGTTCAATGCTCGTCGAAACCGACGCTGCTTTACGGGATTTTATGGCGCGCTGCGCCAAGAGTCCCTACATGGCTATAGATACCGAGTTTTTGCGTGAGAAAACGTATTACGCAAAGCTCTGTTTGGTGCAGATCGCTATTGAAGGTGAAGTTGCCATTATCGATCCGCTGGGAATTCGCGACCTGTCGGTGATGGCCCCAGCGCTCTCCGACCCGAATATCATGAAGATTTTCCACGCTTCTTCTCAGGATATCGAGATCCTGTATCACGAAACTGGCGTTGTTCCCACGCCGGTTTTCGATACGCAGGTTGCTGCTGCATTGTTGGGCAAAACACAGCAAGCATCGTACGCCTCGCTGGTCCATACCTTCTGTGGGGTTACTCTGCCGAAAAAGGATTCGTTTACCGATTGGTCGCGTAGGCCACTTTCTGCCTCGCAGGTGGAATACGCTGCAGACGATGTAACCTATCTGCCGAAGATCTATCGCGATATGGTTAGCCGCTTGAAGGAAAAGGGTCGTCTTTCCTGGTTGGATGATGCGTTTGCGGAAATATCCAATCCCAAAAAATATGAAATCGATCCACGTACGCGATGGCGCAAGCTGCGTCGCGTGAACCAACTCACTCCTCGTCAAATTGCTGCAGCGCGGGAATTTGCTGCTTGGCGCGAAGAGCGTGCCCAAAAAGCAAATATCCCGCGAAAATGGGTTGTTTCTGACGAGCAAATCGTAGAAGCGTGCCGCCGTGAAGCCCGAACCTTGGATGAGTTGTACATGGTGCGCGGTATGCGTGAAAGCTTGCGTCCTGCTGAAGGTCGCATTGTGCTGAAGTGCATCAAATGCGGGTTGGAATGTGCGGAAGAGGATCTTCCTGTAGTTCAGAAGGCCCACAAGAGCGAGGCCAACGTCGACATTGCAGTCGATTTGATGAACGCCATCGTCCATCTACGTGCTCGCCAAAATCGCATTGCTCCGCAAACGCTGGCTCCGCAAAATGAGCTCATGAAGCTTGCGCGTGGCCATGAGGAAGATTGCGAATTGCTCACTGGTTGGCGCTACCGTGTGGTAGGCAAGGAGCTTTCCGCTTTCCTGAACGGTGAGTTTTCTTTACGACTCGATGACGGAAACTTGGTTATCGATCGTCCTCGCAAATCAGCGGAATAAATGCCGTTATCCTATTTTGAACTTTAGTGTACGAATTTGAGCTAATTGGGAGACCATCCAATGCATATGAGTTATTTGCTGATCCTAGTTGTTACTGTTGCGATTGGCGCGTTTGCTACCTGGTATGTTAACCATCAGATTAAGAAGTATTCGCATGTGCCCAATTCCAGCCACATGACGGGCTACCAGGTTGCCGTTGGCATGCTGAACTATTACGGAATTGAAGGCGTGCAGGTGCATCGTGGTGGTTCTGATCAGAATTTCTTTAACCCTAAAGACAATTCAGTAACGCTTTCTTACGATGTTTTTGATGGCTCTTCTATCACCGCTACTGCTACAGCGTGCCACGAGGTGGGTCACGCATGTCAATATGCAATGGGTTATGCGCCCATGAAGGCGCGTGGCGCTCTTGTTCCTGTGGTTGAGTTTGCCACCAATACCTGGTTTATTTTGCTTCTGGTAGGCATTTTCTTGAATATGGCCGGTTTGGTGACCCTGGCAATTGTGTTCTATGCTTTTGCGGTTCTGTTCCAGATCGTTACGTTGCCTGTGGAATTCAATGCTAGTCGCCGTGCGTTGTCCTACATGGCTGAAACGGGTATTCCCGGTGGTGAACAGGCAGGTGCTTGGAATGTGCTTCGCGCGTGCGCCTTCACCTATGTGGCTGCTGCCCTCGTTTCGATTCTGCAGCTGCTCTATTACCTCTCCGCCTTTAATAACGAGAATTAACCCATGGCGCGTGACAACACGCCAGATATGAGCGGTTTTGGCTATATAGATTCACCTCGAGGTGGACAGGCTACCCCAACCCACGACGATGTGGTTGCGGCTGCCAGGAGCGCTGCGGCGCGTGCGGCAACGTATCGTTCTGTCGACCCTGGGTTTGCTGCGGGTTCGGCAGGGGGCGCCTCCTCGTCAAAGAAGGAATCGGATATTCTTTCCGTTACCGAAGTTACTAATATTGCAAATTCCATTCTGAAGAACCATACGTTTCATGTAATGGGAGAGGTCAGCGAACTTTCCGATAAGCCTGGCTACAAGGCCGTGTACTTTACGGTCAAAGATGAGGGTGCGGTTATGACGTGCCTGATGTGGAAGAACCGCTTTCAAGCCAGCGGTGTGAAGTTGTTTATCGGCGCTAAGGTCGAGTTAACGGGCAAGTTCAACATATTCGCTCGTTCTGGCAAGCTTGATTTCAACGTTTATGGTATCAACCTTGCTGGTGAGGGGGCTCTTCGCCAGCAGGTGGCCCAGTTGGCAGAAAAGCTCAAGGCCGAAGGGCTTATGGACGCATCCCGCAAGCGTCCCATTCCCCGAATTCCCCTTACCGTGGGCATTGTTACCTCCCCAAACGGTGCAGTAGTGCACGATGCCCTGCGCACGTTCCGCCGACGTTTTCCTTTGGCGCGCATGGTTGTTGCCGGCGTGCCGGTTGAGGGGCCTACTGCGGCGCGCGATATGACCGATGCCCTGCAGCTGGTTTGCGATTCCGGTGTCGAGGTTATCCTGCTTTTGCGCGGTGGTGGTTCGTTCGAAAGCTTTATGCCTTTCAATGACGAAGGTCTGGCTCGTGCTATTGCCGCTTGTCCTGTTCCTGTGGTAACGGGCATTGGGCATGAACCCGACACCACCATTGCCGACATGGTGTCCGACTACCGAGCGTCTACGCCAACCCAGGCAGCTCTCGCTGTGTCGCCCGATTCTGCCGAGCTGAACTCATTGGTGGATACGCTGCTTTCCCGTATGGATAAAAGCTTGGTTAATCGTCTCAACCGTTCGGTTGAGTATTTGGACGCGATGGCTTCCCGGCCCGTTTTACGCGATCCTGCTTCAATGTACGAAGCTGACGCTCGCATGCTCGATCTTTACCAAGACCGTATGGAACGTGCCGCTGGGCTGCAGGTTGGCAGTTCTGCAGATGCTCTGGCTCAGCTTACAAGTCGCTTAGACCGACTGGGTTCGCATATTGCCTTGTCTCAGCAGGAGCGTCTCGAGTCGTATACGGCGCGTCTGCAGGCGTCTTTGCCGTTTTCTTTGCAAGTGGCTGAAAGCGAACTCATGCGCGCCTCGGCTTCGTTGAAAGCTTGCGGAGAAGCCATGTTGGTCAAACCGACGCATGAAGTGGATTTGGGGGCTGAATCGCTGTCACGCTTGGGAAAAACGCTGCTTGACACCTATTATTCGGAGGCTGCTATGGCCGCCTCGCGCCTGAATGACCTTTCGCCGCTGCATATTTTGGAGCGCGGTTGGTCTATTGCGCGTAACGAGGAGGGAAGTGTTTTACGCAGCGTAACCGAGGTTCAGCCAGACGATTTGGTCGAGGTTCAGTTATTAGACGGTGCCCTTTCCTGCCGTGTTGAGGGGGAAGTGGCTTCCGGTTTGTCAGAATTACTTTCATTGGAGGATTCCCATGAGTGAAGAACAAAGTGTCGATCTAACGTTCCGTGAGGCAATTACCGAGCTTGGTCAGATTGTGGAAGCTCTGGAAAGCAACAAGCTTGAGCTTGAAGAAAGCCTCGTCAAATACGAGCGCGGGATCGTTCTTATCCGCTTTTTGCGCGGTCGCTTGGAAAACGCCCAGCAGCGTGTTGATGTGCTGAAGGGCGAACTTGGTGTGCCTGTAAACGATGATGTGGTAGACACTACGCTGCAGAAGGCGTAAACCTGATATGTCCATTCCATGTGCTGATGTGCATGGCTTTTTGAAAGGAACCGACCATGGCCGATTGCCTGTTTTGCAACATTATCGAAGGGGCTATTCCTTCTACGAAGGTGTATGAGGACGATGTGTGCTACGCGTTTGACGATATTGCCCCCGAAGCGCCCGTTCATACGCTTATCGTTCCCAAGCAGCATTTCGCTTCACTCAACGATGGAGTTCCGGCAGATCTTCTAGGCCAGCTGATGGCTCGTGTGCCTGAAATCGCCAAGCTCAAAGGCATCGACGAATCTGGCTACCGTGTTGTGGTAAATACGGGCGCAGATGCTGGCCAGACGGTTTTCCATCTTCACTTTCATATTTTGGGTGGCAAGAACTTGGGCGAGCACGTTCTGTAGTATTCCCTGCTTTTTACGGTGGCGCATACGTGGAGATTATTTGACGGCAACTATCCTTTGTACGCCGTTCGTCTGCGTATACGCTCCTTTTGAAGCGCCATTTCTGCCGTTCACCAGTCACCGTAAAATCACTTGCAGTGGAATACGGCTCAAGTCGTTTTTGCGTAAAATAGGTTCTGCAATCGGGATTGGTTTTGAACATTCTTGTCGTTAACGCAGGCTCATCTTCGTTGAAATACCAGTTGGTTAATATTGCCAGCAACAAGGTGCTAGCGAAGGGCTTGTGCGAGCGCGTTGGCAGCGAGCAATCCCTCCATAAGCACGGCATCGATGAAAACGAATTCGTGTACAAATTGCCCTTGCCAGACCATACTGCTGCTATGCGTGTGGTTCTGGATATCCTGAGTACAGGTCCCAATGCCGTCATTAAAGACATGAACGATATTGCGGCTGTTGGCCATCGCATCGTTCACGGCGGCGAGTTCTTCAAAGAGTCCGCGCTCATCGATGACGATGTAATTTCCAAGATCGACGATCTGGCAGAGCTTGCACCGCTCCATAACAAAGCTGCACTTGCTGGCATCAATGCATGTCGTGCCCTGATGCCCGAAACGCCGATGGTCGCCGTGTTTGACACCTCGTTTTTCCAGACGCTTCCACAGTATTCGTACATGTATCCTATCCCTTACGAGTACTACGAAAAGTACGGCATCCGCAAGTATGGTTTCCACGGCACCTCTCATCGCTATTTGTGCGAGCGTGCGGCGGCTATCTTAGGCGAAGACCTTAACGAAATCCGTCTTATTACCTGCCATTTGGGCAACGGCTGTTCTATTACGGCGGTAGACCATGGCAGACCAATCGATACCACCATGGGCTTTACCCCACTTGATGGCTTGATGATGGGTACGCGCTCTGGCTCTATCGATCCCGCTATTGTTACGTTCCTGATGGATCATGAGGGGTATACCCCTGAAGAAATGAATACCATTTTGAACAAGAAGTCGGGTTTGCTAGGCATTTCCGGCATCAGCAACGACTTGCGTAGTGTTCGGGAGGCTTCCGACGCGGACCCCCGTGCGATCCTCGCCTATGAAATGTACTCTACGCGTGTTAAGAAATACATCGGCCAGTGTTTGGCGCTTATGTCGGGCGCCGATGCTATTGTTCTTTCCGCTGGTGTAGGTGAAAATTGCGACAAAATGCGCCGCATGATCTTTGCGGGTTGGCAGCCTCTAGGCATCATCCTTGATCCCGAAAAGAACAAGCAACGCGGCTTTGAACGTATTATTTCATCTGATAAGTCGAAGGTTCCGATTATCGTTATTCCTACCGATGAGGAATATATGATTGCTCGCGATACCTACAATATTGTCCATAACCGCAGCCAGATTGTTCCTGCTTCTCATTACGGTACGAAATAACTGGTTTTCAGCGGTATCCCATAATTCCAAAGCCCATGATGCAGCTTAATAGCTATGCATCATGGGCTTTTCTTATTTGCTTTCTTGCTGACATTGATCGTTTCGGCTGTGGTCCTAAGAAGGTACTCTTGGGTTGTTTTTCTTTATAGTGTCCCAGGTTTTACCAGATAGAGCGCGCCCCATCAGCGTAGAGCGGAAATCCATTTACCATGTCCGAGCAATCGCAAGCTAAGAACAGTGCGGTTGCAGCGATGTCCATTGGGTCGCCGACTTTTCGATTATGTGGAATTGGGCGGGTTATTGCCTCATAAGCCTTTTCTTTATTGAGCGTGCTTTGGGTCATATTGGTGTCAATATATCCTGGGCAAATGCAGTTTGCGCGGATGTTGAAGCGTGACCATTCGAATGCCATGCAACGGGTCATTTGCACAACAGCTGCCTTTGCTGCCGCATAAGCCGCCATGCGCGTAGATGCCACTCGGGCAACAACCGAAGCGAGGTTGATGATATTGCCTTGCTCTTGCTGAATCATTATTTTCGCTACGCGTTTGCAGAGGAAAAAAACTGCCTTGAAATCGGTATCCACCACTCGATCGAACTCATCTTCGTCGGTGTCGACTATCAGTTGGTCGTTGCTTAGAACAACCCCTGCATCATTAACAAGGATGTCGATACGACCAAAAGTTTCCATAGCTATCTTTACCAGGTTTTCTTGATCCTCGTTGCTGCATACATCACAGCATACCGGCACAATTCGTCTACCAGATTCTTCTGCGATTTCTCCTGCTCGCGCCTTGATTTTTTCTTCATCGATATCTGCGATTAGCAGATCTGCCCCATACCAGGCAAAAGTACGTGCTATGGCGCGCCCGATTCCGATTTCGCTGCCAACACCGGTTATAAGTGCGGTTTTCCCTGTTAAGTCGAATTTCGGGATACCGATATTTCCTGTGGTGAGCGTGGTGTGAGAGCTTCCTTTCATAACCGCCTCCTTAGTTGGTCGCTTTGGCGTAAAGCGATGTTCCCCTCGCTATTCATGATAAGTACCTTGGTAATGGGCGCGTTATTGTTTTGATTAATACATCTAATATACTGCCTGAAATTTTATAAGTAATTGCGGAGAGGATGGATGGGTAGCCAATCAAGATCGCTCTAATTCTTCCCTGCAAAAATCTGTCGGGGTTGCTGAATGGAATCCTCGCCGAGTAAATCCGTCAGGAATACTGAAGGGGATTTGATGCCTACGTAGTTAATTGCTTCGTAATTCGTCTTCGGGGTCACTCGCTCTTATGGATTTGCAAATTGTTTACCTGGGATTATTTTCTACTTTCATGGATTCTGCGACTTTTTATTATCAGTTCGCATTGGTACAGGTGTTTCCCGAAAAATACAATCAGGCTATGAACGCGTTATGCGTTTACAGAGGGTTTATATGTATAGGGGGAACAATGGATTTTGAACTGACACCTGATCAGGAACTCTTTATCGCTAGTGCTAAAGAGTATGCGGAAAAGTACTTCACGCCCGAAGCCATCAAGCAGGCCTATGAGGTTGATCATCACATCAGTTTAGAGGCTGCCATGGCTTTCCGTGAGCTGGGCTTCATGCATCTGGGCCTCCCTGAAGAGGTTGGCGGTATTCCTTGCGATAAGCTCACGTTGGTTCTGCTTATGGAAAAGCTGCATGAGTACACTACTTGCGTTTTACCTTTCCAGACCGATTTCAACTCTATCATGGACGTTATCGAATTCGGCAACGAAGAGCAGCAGAAGAAGATCATGGATGTCGTGAATAACGTTCCAAGCACGAGCGTTGCAGTAACTGCGATTTCTGAGCCTGGCGCTGGCTCTGACAATAACGCTATGACGTGTGTTACCGTCAAGCAGCCCGATGGCACCTATTTGCTCAATGGCCAAAAGACTTGGGTTACTATTGGCCATCTGGCGGTATACACCATTTTGGTTGCCAAGGATGAAGATCCGTCGTACGAAAACGATAACTACTCATTGTGGATGATCCCCAACGACATTGAGGGTTACACCTTCGGCGGTTTGGAAAAGATCGGTCAGCAGATTGTTCCGTTTGTAGACTGCTTCTTCGACAACGTGGTTCTTACTGAAGATATGCGCCTTGGCAAACCGGGCGAAGGCTGGAAGAACCTCATGAAAAAGCTTGAGTTTGAACGCTGTCTGGTTATTGCTCAGGCGCTTGGTCAGGCTCAGGCTGTTATGAATGAAGCGGGTGCCTATTGCTCGGAGCGCATCTGTTTCCAGAAGCCAATTGGCCACATCAGCGCTATCCAGCAGCATCTTGTCGAGATGGAAACCATCTTGGACAATGTGCGTACGCGTCTCTATAAGGTAACTACCATGCTCGACAAGGGGCAGTCTACGCGTCTTGAGTCGGCGTTGCTGAAATCGTATGCATGCCAGAACCTTACCAAGGTTGCAGAGCATGCGCTTTCCATTTATGCCGGTATTGGTTATACGAAGGAAATCAATGCAGGTCGTATTTGGAACGACCTGAAGGGTTATGAGTTTG
>OKRW01003209.1_pt1 | contig 10791 bp, 8 predicted proteins | sample 1601151 | NCBI WGS metagenome assembly OKRW01 (sample SAMEA3541471, study PRJEB24748) | human gut metagenome | biome: human gut; feature: human-associated habitat; material: faeces | place: China | collected 2012 | reverse complement strand
TTGCCATGCCGAATACACCAAAGACACCGGAAGAGTATCATGCGTTTTATCGGAGCTTTGATCAGATGCCATTTGCCTTTACGGATATCGAGATGGTATTCAATGAGGACAGGCATGCAGTGGACTGGATCTTCCGCTATGGCAATGAGAAGCTGGCAGAGGTGGAGCATGTACCATTGACCGGACTGATCGGGAATACCTTCGGCAGTATCTTCTCCAATATGGACGATAAATGGCTGTGTACCTACGAACGGGTAACGCTGTATGGAGAACATCTTGAGATTATGGCTTACAGTCCGGAGATAGGCACCGAACTTAAGATTATCTGTTTCCCGACATTTCCGGGACACTGCGGATGCATGTTATTCCCACTGGATGAGATACACTGTGCACAAAAACAAGATGAGCTGTCACAGATATGGAAGGATTACCTGTTAACGCAGGAATAAATGCTGTGACGAACTGAATAAATGGACTAAAAATGCCGTTTCATCACGAAAAAAGTGGTGGGATGGCATTTTTTAGAGAAAGATAATAATATTTTCACTGAATATTTTAGCCTTTTTAGGCTATAATTTTCAATGACAACTTGAAAGTCTGATAGATAACATATATAATATTGAATGAAAAAGCCTGAATAGGCAGAAATTTTCAGTGAAATGGAGTGGGCTTTATGGAAATTAAGCGTGATAGTTACCTTGAGCAGTTGATTTCATATCGTTTTGATGGATTAGTGAAAGTAATTACCGGTATCAGGAGATGCGGAAAATCCTATCTTCTTAAAAATATATACCGGGATTACTTAATTGAAAATGGTGTAAAAGAAGAACAGATTATTACGATTGAGCTTGACCTTGCGAAAGACATTAAATATCGTAATCCGCTTATTCTTTCATCTTATGTAAGAGAGAAAGTGGAAAAGAGCAAAGACGAGTATTATCTTTTCGTTGATGAAATTCAAATGTCTGATGAGGTGGCTAATCCATATAATCCGGACGGTAAGAAAATTACTTTTTACGATGCTCTTAATGATTTGAGAGGTTTATCGAATTTAGATGTTTATGTGACAGGGAGCAATTCAAAAATGCTTTCCAGTGACATCCTTACTGAGTTTAGAGGACGAAGTGATGAAATAAGAGTACATCCACTTAGTTTTGCGGAATATTACTCTGCTGTTGGTGGGGATAAAAATGAAGCATTTGATGAATACGCATTTTATGGTGGTATGCCACTTATCCTGTCAAGACCTAATGATACGGCTAAGATGAATTATTTGAAATCGCTTTTCTCAGAAGTGTATATTAAGGACATTGTTGAACGAAAGAGAATCGAAAGGCAGGATGTTCTGGAGCAGGTTTTAGATTTGCTCTGTTCATCGGTAGGTTCATTAACAAATCCGACTAAAATTGCGAATACTCTGAAATCTAAACAAGGGGGCGGTGTGTCTGCCAATACGATTCGGGCATACATCGGTCATTTGGAGGATGCGTTCCTTTTTTCAGAAAGTAAGCGATATGATGTAAAAGGAAAATCCTATTTTGATTCGCCGAATAAATATTACTGCGAGGATATTGGACTTAGAAATGCAAGAATAGGTTTTCGTCAGCAGGAAATGACGCATATAATGGAGAACATCCTATATAATGAGTTAAATATCAGACAGTTTTCTGTTGATGTTGGTGTTGTTTATGCAAGGACACTCAGTGAAAAAGGCAATTCAATTCGCACTCCAAGGGAAATTGATTTTGTCGTAAGTTCAGGAGGAAAACGAACTTATATTCAGTCAGCGTATGCGATGCCTACGGATGAAAAAGCAGAAGTAGAACTCAGACCATTTACGCTTACAGGAGATTCTTTTCCTAAAATTGTTGTAAGGAAAGATATTGGAAAGCGTTGGTATGATGATAATGGTATTTTAAATATCAATGTGATTGATTTTCTTTTGGATAAGGAACTTATATAAAAAGAGCATATAGCGATTGTTGGAGGAGATACACTGTGCACAAAAACAAGATGAGCTGTCACAGATATGGAAGAATTACCTGTTAAAGCAGGAAGAAATACTGTGACGAACTGCATAAACTGACTAAAAAATGTCATTTCATCACAAAAAAGTGGTGAGATGGCATTTTTTATGAGAACTTTTATGTGAAAAATAAACAAATTGTCACATAAACCTTGAATAAAATAAGGGGAGGTATGGTAAAATATTTCCAAATATATGATAGAGAATTTTCTATCAATGACATATAAGATAGACGCAGATGATAGGATACACGAACTGACATACGGCTGTGAGCCAAAAGCAGTTTAATCCACAGATATAAGAAAGGAGGCAGTCTATGAGAAAAAAGATAAGACGTCTGTACCGAAAAAAGGTACGAAGATAAAGGACAACGATGGTTCGACTTACATAGTTACAAGTGGCAAGGGCAAAACACCGACAGTACAGTATACTGATCCAAAGAGTACTGCAAAAGGAACGGTTACTATTCCGGCAATGGTTAAGGTTGATGGAGTATCTTTTAGAGTAACATCCATTGCGGACAATGCCTTTAAGAACAATAAGAAAATTACCAGGGTAGTGATTGGCTCAAACATTGTTACGATTGGAAAGAATGCGTTTGCCAAGTGTACAAATATAACAAGTATTGTAGTAGGAAAGAATGTTACAAAGATAGAAAAAAATGCTTTTTATGGTTGCGGGAAGTTAGAGAAGATTACGATTCAATCAGAGAAACTGACTTCAAAATCCATAACCAAATATGCCTTTAGAGGTATCAGCAAAAAGACAGTGGTCAAAGTTCCCGCAAGTAAATATAAAGCATACAAGAAGATGTTTTATGCAAAGGGACTGAATAAGAAAGTCCGAATTTTGAACTACTGATGCACAAAGAAGGGTGGCAATGTCATACCCAAATATGCATGGAATAATACGGTTATCATGATTTGGAAAATGAAAGGTATTCTGCGAAAGATTCCTTATAACCCTGTAACTTAACTAAATGACATTGCTGGACAGCAAATGGTTTTGGGGGCTGTAAAATAAGTCCCTAATATAAGAAACGCCAATTCCGGCAAATGTCGGTTTTGGCGTTTCTTTGTATTAACTTTTCTATTTCTAAGCAAGTCTGCATCTTTGGGTATAAAAAATGGTGCATTTAATAAAGCTCGGCTAATCACGCCCGCTTAAGTTTTATGCAACTTTCGTCTGTCGTTGCTTTTTGTTGTGATATTTATAAAGATTGAATCCACATGAAATCAGTGTAAGCTCGAGAATTACATTTTTCTCGCCTCTTCGCAATAATCTTTTATACGCTTTATCCCACTTTAATACACCAAAAGTTCCCTCCGATTGAATACTTCGGTTCATTCTCAAGAGGGCACCATGTATGGATTCAAGATTTTGCAGCACTTCCTGATGGATAGCAGTTAATTCCTGATTCATTCGGATCGTTCGGTTTTTGTGTGCTCTCGGACAACATTCTTGTTTATGCTGACACCCTTCACAAGATTCACATTCGTATAATTCTTCCGTTCTTCCATATTTATTATATTTCACATGCTGTGTTCTCTTGAAGAGGAATTTTCGACCGTTTGGGCATAAGAGATTTCCATCTGCATCTTTTGCAAAGTTTACAGCACGATACGGATTCTCATGATACTTTTTGTCCGTCGTTTCTTTTTTGTACATGGTAAATTTCATGTATTTTTCCATGCCGTGTTCTTCACAATAAAGATAATTATTGTAAGAACCGTATCCGGCATCAGCAACCGGATATTTCGGATAGTGGCCATATGTGCGATTGAATTTTTCCATCAAAGGAACAAAGCATTCCATATCGGATGCATATGGTTTTACGTCGATTACAGCTATGTATTCATCACAGATGGCTGCCTGTAGGTTGTATGCCGGAAGTAGCTGATCGTTTCCCATGTAATCACGCTTTAAACGCATGAAAGTTGCATCATGATCTGTTTTGGAATAACTGTTTCTTTCTTCTCCACAGGTCTCGATATGATATGCATAGGATTTCAAACGTTCCAGATATTCATGCAATTCTTCGTATTGTTTTTGTCGAATGCTTTTTCTATGGCCACGTCCGGAAACGAAAGAAGTTTCATCCAGTCCGGTTGTTTCTTTGTACATCGTAAGTAATTCAGAGACATAGTCAACCGCGTACGCTTCACGCTTTTCAAATTTTATTCCGAGATATCCAAGTACTTCCCGATTCATAGCATCAATCAAGAGTGAAATCTTGTCAAAGACTTTCTGCCGGTTTTTCACACACGATTTTTTCCATACCCAGGTATATCGATTGGCATTTGCCTCAATTTTTGTCCCGTCAATGTATGTATGCTGCAGATCCACGTGATCTTTGGTAAAAATATATGAATTAATGTCTTCAAATATCTGCTCGATAGAATCGGTTAGTTCGTTTCGGATTAAGTTTCCAAATGTAGCAAAAGAAGGCGTTTTCATGCCATCAAGAAGATACATGTAACGAATGTCATTACGGCAGAGCTTTTCTATTTCTCGTAAGGAGCAGATGCCATTTTCCATAAAGGCAAAAAGTATTACTTTAAGGAGTTTTTGAGCATCACATCTTGGGCGACCTGTTTTATAGCCTTTCTCTACAAAATATCTGGATAGGTCAATGTGATCCATAACCTCACAAAAAGTGTATACCGGATCGGAAATATCGATCAATTTTTCGATTTCTAATGGTAATTTCAGCTGACGCATAGTATAATTACCATTGGTATTGTTATTTAGTAGCATAATTAATTATACCAAAAAATCGCTCAGACCTCACGGTCTGGGCGATTTTTCTGTCAGGGGAGTTTTTTTACAGCCCCTTTTTATTGTTCACCAAAACCAAAACTCAATGCTGTAGATTCTGTTAAAAATCTAATTTAAGGCGTCAGCCCCGCTCTCTCTGGTACGGATCTTTGTAGCAGTACGGATCTCATAGCTGAAAATCTTTCCATCCCCGACTTCTCCGGTAAATGCAGCCTTCTGAATGGCATCAATGGTCGCTTTCTCCCATTCCTCGGACGATACCACAATCTCAAACTTAATCTTCGGCTGCATCATAACATCTACTTCTGTACCACGCACTCTCTTTTTATATCCCCTCTGTGCACCGCATCCCATCACTTGTGATACGGTGATACCATTCACATCAATCGCGTTTAATGCTTCCTTTACATCCTCAAAAACTTCTTCCCGGACGATTGCTTCCACTTTTATCATCATAAGCTTCTTTTTTCTCCTTATACATGATTATTTTATACTTCCAGATTTATCTCTGTCTCGAAATAACTGACGGATCCATTATAACATACGAGGTCTGTTTCTTGGACTTATGAATCCAGACCATTAAATGTCGGATACGCACTCTCTCCATGCTGCGAAATATCCAGACCAACTTTTTCTGCTTTTTCATCTACACGAAGCTCCGTAAACAATCTTACAATGCCAAGGCAGACCAGTGTACCGACAATCGCCACGGCAACTGTCACAACAATTCCAATAATCTGTGCAACAAATAAACGGTAATTTCCAAAAAACAGTCCATCCCAGCGGGCAACCGGATTGATAGAATGTTTTGCAAACAATCCGGTTGCAATTCCTCCCCAGACTCCTCCGATGCCATGGCAGCCAAATGCATCGAGTGCATCATCAATCTTTAATTTTCCTTTCAACAGGGAAATGGTACCACAGCAGATCGGGCTGACCAGTGCTCCGATGATAATTGCCGACCAGATCGGAACAAATCCAGCTCCCGGTGTAATTGCAACCAGTCCAACAACCAGACCGGTAGAAGCACCTACTAAGGTAGGCTTTCCATCCTTGATCACATCAATAAACATCCAGGACATCATGGCACTTGCACTGGCAAGTGCAGTTGTCATAAACGCATGTGCTGCCAGTCCGTTCGCTGCCAGTGCACTTCCTGCATTAAATCCAAACCACCCAAACCATAAGATAAATGCTCCGAGTGCTACAAACGGAATGTTATGTACCCGGTATGCCGTCTGTTCATATCCTCTTCGCTTGCCAAGGATAATGGAAAATACCAATGCACTGACACCGGAACTGATATGCACCACATTTCCTCCAGCAAAATCAACCGATCCGATTTCTGCAAGTAATCCTCCCTGTCCCCATACCATATGTGCCATTGGATAGTATACAATGACGGACCAGAACATAATAAATAAAAACAATGCCTTAAATTTTACACGACCCACAAGGGAACCCGTGATCAAAGCCGGCGTGATCATTGCAAACATCATCTGAAATGCAATATAAACCAGATGCGGTATCGTCGACGCATATGGACCTGCTTCATTCATTTTAATTCCATGCAAGCCAAACCACCGGAAATCTCCAATAATTCCTGCATAATTTCCACCAAAAGACAGTGAATATCCAAACAATACCCACATGACAACCGACAATCCCATAATCGCTGCGCATGCCATCATGGTGCTGACGACATTCTTTCTTCGAACCAATCCTCCATAGAAAAAGGCTAATCCAGGTGTCATAAAAAACACCAGAGCTGAACATATCAGCATAAATCCTGTATCCCCTGCGTTCATCCTATCTTCCTCCGATCTCTTATATTTTTAAACGCAAAAAAGGCGTCAAAAGAATTCTCTTTTGACGCCTTCGTCGTAGATAATCATAGCAGACTTATTACTCCAATGCAAGCATTTTTCCATAATATTTGCTATTTTTTATGGTACGAACTACTTCTTTCGTACCATTTTCCCATTATTTTTTCAATAATCAGTCTTTTGATTCGATGACAATAAGCTCTCCGGAAGAAAACGAAATCGTTGCTTCATCTGAAACAATTTCATTACTGATTCCAAGAGAATTAAATCCACCCATGGTATAATCGGTAAGAGGATACTTTAATCCACGTAATGTAACTCCACATACTTTCTCAGAAAATGGAATCAAAGAAACATACTTTCCATACTGCTCCGCTTTCCGGATCGTCAACGGCTGATTAATCATGCGGATACGATTATGTTCATCGACCAGGCTGATCTTTATCTGTTCCTCCAGACCAATACCAAGCAGACTGATATTGCCCAGTACATGATCAATTCTGGTACCGGTTGCACCAATGACCATAATCTCCATTGCACCTCTGCGAATGGCCTCCCGGATCGCATATTCCGTGTCGGTATCATCCTTTTCCGGATTCAGCATGCACACCTCGATCTGCTCTTTGTCATGAAAATATTCAAGGGTATCCGGATTTACCGAATCAAAATCCCCCACTATGATATCCGGCAGAATATGATCCCGATACAATGCTTCCATTCCCGCATCTGCCGCTAATATGACATCAAATCCTCCATTTTTTACAATCCAGGTTAAAAAACCTTCCTTCACTTCTCCCCCAGAAACAATTAAATACTTCATCTTCTACCCCTGCCTTTGCAACTTTTCCAGAAATACTTCCACATTCTTTTCGATCTCTCCCTTGAAAACCGCAGAACCTGCCACAATTATGTTGGCTCCTGCATCCATGGCTTCTTCCACATTTTCCAGATTAATTCCCCCATCTACTTCAATATCGGTCTTACATCCGGACTGCTTCACAAGATTTCTCGCTTCACGCACTTTATCTAACGTATACGGAATCAGTTTCTGTCCTCCGAATCCCGGATTAACGGTCATGATAAGAAGCATGTCCACCTTCGGAAGAATATATCGGACAGTTTCCAGCGGAGTGGCCGGATTTAATGCCACACCGGCCAGAACTCCCTTTTCCCTGATTGCCTCCACTGTGCGGTCAAGATGCCTGCATGCTTCTGCATGGACCGTAATAATATCCGCTCCCGCGTCAACAAAATCATCTATATAGCGAATCGGTTCCTCAATCATCAGATGGACATCAAAAATCCGATCGGTACATTTACGAATGGAACGAATGATAGGAAATGCAAACGAAATACTCGGAACAAACATTCCATCCATAACATCGATGTGTACATATTCCGCACCTGCCTGATCCAGCAACCGAATCTGTTCTCCCAGATTAGCAAAATCTGCCGATAAAATTGACGGTGATAAACAGTTCATTGATTCCTCCTAATACTTGCGCATATTCTTCATTTCCTGATAAAGCTGCACATAATTGTCATACCTCACCTGCGATATTTTTCCTTCTGCAAGTGCCGTCTTAACGCCACAATCCGGCTCTCCGATGTGACTGCATCCGATAAATCTGCATCCAGGCTCAAAACGCACGAACTCCGGATAACATGTCCACAGATCCTCTTTGGAAAATCCAGGCAGATCCATAGAACTAAACCCCGGAGTATCCATAATATAGGTGTTTTCCGCAATTGGTATAATCTGCGAATGGCGTGTCGTATGTTTTCCCCGCTCAATCTTATCACTGATTCCTCCGGTCTGCATCTGCACCGCATCCTGCAGATCATTGATCAGCGAAGATTTTCCCACATTACTCTTTCCGGCAAATGCAATTTCCGGCAGCATATTGTCCGGAAGCTTACTCGTAATGCCGCAGACCGTTTCCAATTGAACGGATTTGATTACCATATCAGTTGTTTCCTTTCCCGCTCACAAAAGCGTGCGCAATCACATCGTCCATCGTTTCTACAAAAAGGATTTCCAACCCATTTTTGATCTCCGCCGGAATCTCTTCCACGTCCGGACGGTTCTTTTCTGGCACCAATACTGTCTTGATTCCAGCAATCTTTGCCGCCAGAGTCTTTTCCTTTAAGCCGCCGATGGGCAGCACTCTGCCCCGCAGCGTAATTTCGCCCGTCATCGCCAGATCGGCGCGAACCGGCGTATGGGTCAGCGCAGACAGAAGCGCCGTCGCCATCGTAATACCGGCGGACGGTCCGTCCTTTGGAACCGCTCCCTCCGGAATATGAATATGAAAATCATTCTTTTTAAATACGTCGGGATCGATCTGGTACCGCTCGCTGACCGAACGGATATAGCTCAGACCAGTCATAGCGGATTCCTTCATTACATCGCCTAACTGTCCGGTCAGCTCCAGCTCGCCTTTGCCCGGCATCATATTGACTTCAATCTGCAGCGTATCACCACCCACACTCGTCCATGCCAGGCCGCGCACAATTCCGATTTCGTCCGTCTGATTTGCTTTCAGGGAATGGAATCTGGGCTTGCCGAGATATTTTTCGAGGTTCCGGTCGTTGACGCGGATACAGCTTTTATCCTCTTTTAACAGCTCTCTCGCTGCTTTCCGGCAGATCTCCCCAAGCTTTCGCTCCAGACCTCTGACACCGGCTTCTCTTGTATAACCCTCAATCACGCTGCGCAGTGCATTATCACTGACGATCAGCCGTCCCTGCATACCGTTTTTCTTCAGCTGCTTGGGCATCAGATGCTCCCGTGCGATATGGAACTTTTCCGCAGCGGTATAACTGCTGACCTCGATCACTTCCATACGATCCAGAAGCGGACGCGGAATTGTCTCGGTCGTATTTGCCGTCACAACAAACAGCACTTCCGATAAATCGATCGGAATTTCCACATAATGATCACGGAAATTGCGGTTTTGTTCGGCATCCAGCACTTCCAGAAGCGCCGAAGCGGTGTCTCCTTTATAGTCGCTCGAAACCTTATCCACCTCGTCCAGCAGCATCAGCGGGTTTTTCACGCCTGCCTGTCTCAAACCATTGACAATCCGTCCGGGCATCGAGCCGACATAGGTTCTTCTGTGTCCCCGGATCTCCGCCTCATCCCGCACACCGCCAAGGCTGATGCGGACGTATTTTTTATTCAACGCCTCTGCAACGCTGCGTGCAATCGAGGTTTTACCGGTTCCGGGAGGTCCTACCAGACAGATAATCGGGCTTTCTCCCTGCTTGGTCAGCGCGCGCACCGCCAGAAATTCCAGCATACGCTCCTTTACCTGTTCCAGACCATAATGATCCCGGTCAAGAATCTCCTCCGCGCGAGTCAGGTCGGAGGTTTCTCGGGAGGTTTTGTCCCACGGAAGCTCCAGAAGTGTCTCGATATAGGCACGTTCCACACCGGACTCTGCACTGTTTGTGGAAAGCCGTTTGAATCTGGAGATTTCTTTTGCGATCTTTTCCTTTACTTCTTTAGAGGCTTTGAGCTGCTGCAGCTTTTCTTCATACAATGCTGCATCCGACGCATCGTCCTCCCCCAGCTCCTCCTGAATATATTTCAGCTGTTCCCGCAAAATGTAATCTTTTTGGTTTTTATCCACACGTTCCCGCACTTTTTCCGTCAGATCAGTGCGGATTCTGGCAACCTCTACCTCCGTCGCAAGCACCTCTGCCAGCGCTTCGAAACGGCTTTCGAGATCCACCTGCTCCAAAATTTTCTGCTTTACGGTGTAATCTGCCGGAATATTTTCGATAATCTGATCCATCAGCTTACCAGGATCACGAATTTCCTCCATATGGCGCAGAAGCGTCCGTCCCGTTCTGGGATAATATTTGCAGTATTCTGTGAAACGATCGCGCGCGCTGCGCAGCATCGCTTCTTTCCTGCTTTCGTCCATTGCTGGCACTTCCAGCACCTCGATGTCGCCACCGAGCCATTCCCACTCTCCAAAAAGCGTCCTAAGACGTCCTCTGCAAACGCCCTCTACGAGAACGCGAACCAGATTGTCCGGCAGCTTTGTGACCTGTTTTACCTTTGCAATACAGCCGATCTGGTACAGATCCTCTGCCTGCGGGTCCTCCGTCTCAGCATGGCACTGGGTTACCAGAAATACCTCCTGATCTTCG
>OKRW01003208.1_pt1 | contig 10792 bp, 15 predicted proteins | sample 1601151 | NCBI WGS metagenome assembly OKRW01 (sample SAMEA3541471, study PRJEB24748) | human gut metagenome | biome: human gut; feature: human-associated habitat; material: faeces | place: China | collected 2012 | reverse complement strand
TAAACCGCCCTGGTGTTGGCAGCACCAGGGCGGTTTTTATATCATGAAATTACTGTTCAGACTGGTCGGCTTTTGCCTCCGGCTTTTTGGCCTTCACGGCAGCGACAATATAGAGGATGGCGAAGATGACGCACACAGCGGCCCAGATGTTCAGGTCAGAATAGGAGCCTGCGTTGGCAAAGCCCAGGAGCGCACCGATGATGTAAAACACGGCGGTGGTGATGGAAGCACCCTTGCCTTCGGAATTCCTGGTGGCCAGGCCGACGATGCCAGCAACGATCAAGCAGATTGCCACGAACAGACCAGCGGAACCGCTCACTTCCCCGTTTTCCGCCATTGCGTTGCCAACGCCAGCGGCACAGGACTGGAACAGGACTAAGGGACACAACACGATGGAGATGATCCCTGATACCAATTTTGCTACTTTCATTTGAACTCTCCTACTTTCATGGGGTTTTTCTTCCGCAATCATGCTGATACGGAAGATACTCCAATGTTACATGATATTCGTAGAAATGACAAATTACGATTGTATGCGTTTTTGTAATTTTTGAGTAAAAGAGTGTATCAATCCTTTAGGTGCAGCGTGAGCATAATGGAAAAGAATTTTTCACCTCAAACAAGTATTTGCGGTTATATTTTGAAATTGCGTTTTGGAATGCTCTGGTGTTGCAAGCACCAGGGCGGTTTTTTGCTTATTTCATGCGCTTACTGCATCAATTTATTTATTCAATCCACACTCCCTGTTAGGGGGAGTGACTACTGCTGTTTTATCTCGAGATGCTTACTGCATCACAAGCCCCTGAATTGTGTGCTGATAGAGGAAATCCTTCAACGCAGCGCTGTCACCGGTGTTGTAATAGTCGAGCAACAGCGTGTTGAACTGCTCCATATGCTTGTCTGTGATCGTGAGAATGCCAGCGCCAGCGGAGACGAGAATTTTGTTGGCAAGCGTCATGCTGGTACGCTTGTTTCCATCCCAGAAGAATTGCCCCCTTGCGCCCCACACAAAAGCTTCCAAGGCTTTTTCTGTGGCGGTCATCTCTGGGTTATTTACCAGCGTGAGAAGCTCTTTTTCGACTTGATCATGCACGGGAACTGGCGGAATGTACTCTGTGCCAGAGATTCCAACCGTGCCGGTGCGCAACACGCCCCATTCAAGGGACTCGTTCCGTGCGATAAACTCATTGAGCTTGCACAGATACGCCAGTGTGACAGGTTCCTCTATCGTCTTGATCAAATACTTCCAGGCGTCACGCATATTTAAGATCGCCTGTATATCATCAAGCTGTACGTTCGGAACATTCACCCCATTCAAAATCGTCTGTGTCTGGGGGAAGGTAACAGCTCTGTTTTCCATTTTCATGCCGCAATAAATATTCTCATCCCATTTTTTCTTGGCGAGAAAAAGACTTTGCGGCGGCGTCAAATGATATTTATCTTCAAAATGCAATTGATACACCTCTTTTCTTCCTTCCTTCCTTTCAATCCACGCTCTCTGTTGGGGGCGACTATGTCATTTTACCGCCCTGGTGTTGCAAGCGCCGGGGCGGTTTTATTTTATACATTTCGATTTTCGCCATAAAAAATGCGTCCTGCATGCAGATTCTGTCTATAAGTACACTGAGACGCCATCATAATATCCGGATGGATACACTTTTTCGCATTGCTACAGGCCAGGTAGCGAGAACAGCAGTCGAAGGAATTGCCCTGGATTGCTTCCTCAAAGATTTGCTGGACAACTGATTCATGTGCGTCAAAGGAAGGAAAGTTCGTAAACAGGATGCGCCCCCATGGAGTTTTATCCGGTCGTTCGTAGGAAATCTCTGCCGCAGCAAAGATAGTACAGATGAAGTTCGGGAACCAGACCCAAATCTTGCGTTTCCCAGTAAAACGAAAAAGGGTCAGCTCTTTGGGTTTCCTCAGATCGTTCCCTTCCAACACCACCCGTAGCCGGTCGTATTCTCCGGACTTCGGCGTGATGACGTGCTCAGCTCTCACGGTAGTGGTGTCATAGTTCAGGTCAAAACTGCTGAGGGCGTGGATAAAATCGGACTCCAATATGCGCATCTGCGTGGAAATGGCATCTGTAACTTCCTCGGCTTCCGCTTCTTCCACTTTCGCTTGCGGTTCCACTTGTTTGGGCACAGGGGTACGGTCTAGCACGGAGAAGAAGTCAGCTTCTCGGATGATCTGCACGCCCGCGCCAGCAGTTTGCAGCTCCAGCGCCTTTTTGACCTTGGTGCCATAGTTCCCAGCTACCCAAGAGTCGCTGCCCTGACCGCCGACGATGAGGTAATCTAACTTTTTTACAACACTTTTCTTCACCTCTGCGCCCAGATTGGTCAGCTCGTCTTCCACATCCTTGCGAGCAGCATGGTCAAAATCACCGGTCAAGCAGACCTGCTTCCCAGCAACAGAAATATATTCTTTATCATCACAGGTGCAGGCCAGCGGATTTGCTAGGGTTTCAAAGAGGTTCAGCAGCTCTTTCAACTCGTGAGGTTCCAGAACATTGTCTGCCAACGCTTCTTGGAGCGCAGTAAAGGCACGGTCGAAGGGGTAGTTCCCGGCCAGCTCCTGATGGTCTTGCAGCCAGCGGTTTACCACCAGCGCTTCCATTTCGGTCAGCACGCCATCTGCGGCAACTGCCCGGAGCAGGGATAACAGCTCATTCAGCGCTGCGCTTTCGGCGCTGCATTTGGGCTGATAGGGAGAAGCTGCCCGTTGCTGTGGATGAGGGTCAAAACGATAAGGATTTGCGTAGACAGAGAGATCTCCCTGTGCGTCCATAAGATGCAGCAGAATCTTGGCACACCCCAGGGCATCGCTGCCAGCCTGGTGATGGTTCAATGAAATGCCATAATAATCGCAAAGGTTGTTCAATGTATGGTGGGAAAGAAAAGGAAGATAATTCTTTGCAAGCTCCATGGTGCAAAGGTAGGATACAGCGGGAAGCACCATATTATAGGCTGCTGCGGTCTTTTCTAACACGCCCAAGTCGAACCGTGCGTTATGGGCGACCAGGATACTACTATCTGCCAATGGAGCTAGCTTTGCCCATACTTCGGGGAAAAGCGGAGCGTCTTTCACGGCGTTTGGTGTAATCCCGGTCAACTCGATATTCTTGTCACGAAAACGCACTTCCGGATTCACAAGATACTCGCCAGTCTCCGTGATCTGGCTGTCTTCGATCAGGACAAAGCCGATGGAGCTGATGCGATCATTGCTCCCGTTAGGAGTTTCTACGTCAAATACGAAGTAACGCTTGACGGATTTAGATGGGTTTATCATGTTCTATATCCTCTTTTTTCTACGTCAATTTGTACCGCATTGCGGTAGATACTTCCATGATACAGAATATTGAGAGGAATAGCAAGATTCCAGCGAAACGAACTTGTCAATAGCATAGCAAAAAGGTGGTTTGCCTGGCATTTTTTATGCCAGGCTTTGCAATTTGCTGGTTTAGTCCGGATTTGTGTACCCTGTTTCTTGTATAATTTTAGGTGTGGGAATTCTTGTCGCTATCACTAAGCTGCTGTAATTCCAAGAGGTTTTGAATCTGCTCTAAGGCATAGTCCTGAAATTCCGGGCGAAGAGATTCAAACAATTTAATGGCCTCTTCCAGTTTCTTAGTGCGAGCAGGAGGCGCCGTGAACATCTTTCCTTCACCCGTCTCTAGCCATAGTTGATTTACGCCGTACACCTGGCAAATATGAGCCAACAACAGTTCTTTAGGTTTTACTCTTCCATACTCAATGTTGCTGATGACATCACGGCTGACGCCGACTTTTTCACCAAATTCTCGTTGAGATAGCGACAGTGATTCACGAAGAGTTTTAATTCGTTCTTTCAAAGAGTCACCTCCAATCGGGATGTCTCTATCATACAACACAAAAAAAGAGGCGTCAACACAAAAATCCTAGCAATCAGTGTTGACAACTCATGCCATCTGTGTTATTTTGAGTATACAACACAGATGAAGAAAGGAGGATACGCTTATGACGCATGATAAAACAACTGCTGATAAAATCGCTGATTTAACATCAAACTTTCTTTCACTGAGTGAAGCAAGACAGGATAGTGCGCTGATTATCTTACGCTCATTAGTTTTTGCGCAGTCAGTCACAAACGACCAGCCGGAAGCAATGCTGACACATGAAAAAGAAGCAGGGTAGAAGCTCAATGAAAGAGAGGACAAGGCAAATGTCAACTGGAGTAGCATTGCTTATCCTGTGGGTATCGGGGGTTATTTGCGAAGGCGTGTTTGCTTATCTGTGCCGTGAGCCTGGGAGCGCTATCGCATATACAATTTATACGCTGGCTATTCTGCTCGGTACTACATATGTATTGTATTTAATTCATTAAATGCTTTCAATGCGATCGTAATAGCGTTTAATGTCGTTTTTGCATCATCCCATTTATACTCACGCATTTCATCGTGAAGGAGAAGCATCTCTCTATGCAGTTCTGGTGGTGCATAAAACAACGCACGCTGATAGTAGCCACCGTAGTTTTGTAATTCACTCGGTTCGGCATGAGCGATACACGCACCGGCATATTGTAAGTACCCTTCAAAAATCTCACGTTTGTGCAGTATCACATCGTTTCTTTGCTGTTCCTTTAGTTCCAATTCACGCATTTTCCTTTGATGCCTGTTGTTTATGATAGCGGTTATCACGGGAGAAATGATAGCCGCTAGTGCCACGATTATGGTTACTTTGTTTGCCATTCGGTCGGATGATATGTCGGGGAACCAGGGGATTTGAGATGATGTAGCGCTCAATGCTATAGCGCAAAATTTCATACAGCACCACTCCTTTCGACTGTATCTTATCACAGGTGCAGCGATGGGAGCAAGCTGAGAAGGGAGGTGAGAAGTGTGAAAGACTTCGACCCGCTGGTGATTGTGTTCTACTTCCTAGGCGCTTTGGTCGGTCTGCTTTTGGTGAGGCTGGTGCGTATGATTTTGACAAACTAGGACAACCCAGCGCACGCATAGGATAAGGTGAGGTGATTTGTATGGAGAAACTGCCGTGGATTGGAGCGGAAACATTGAGCTGGTTCTATCAGTGGTGTCGGGATCATGGGATCCCCGGCGACAATCACAAGCTGCAAGCCGGCATTATTGCCGGGGTGTTCGCCCCTGCGGCGGTGGCTGTCCCAGACCAGCTGGCGGATGGCAAATATCAATACTTCATCTTTCCCGCGCGATTGCAGCGCTGGGCAGAAGAAAACGCCATCGAATGGCGAGAGGAATAGGGAGGACCTACATCATGAACGAAAAAAGCAAGAAGTTCGCCCTGATCGGCGACATGGCGGGGCTGTTGGGCTTCGTCTCCGGCTGCTCCGGCATCGCCTGCGGTATCTTGGAGCGCTATCGTGCCGCCGTCATACTGCTGGCCGGTGGCGCGCTGCTGTTTGTGGTGGCCATATCCGCCTACCGTGGCATCCGCCGCCGGATGGAACTGGTCATGGACGGCGGCATGGAGGAGCCAGAGCATGAGATGTCCCTGTATTGACTGCGCTGACCGGCAGGCCATCTGCCACGACACCTGTGTACGCTTCGCGGCGTATCGCAAACCGTTGGATGCTGCCATTGCCCAGCGGGTGCAGGTGCAGCAGGCGCAGTTAGCCCTCCAGGACATGAAGCGAAGCAGACACTTGACCATGCGCCGGATGGCGCGCCGCTGTGCGGCGGCGCGGGAGGGACAATGGTCTGTGGGCAAACACCGGCGGACTGCCTGAACTGTGGGCGGGCGGTCTGCGTGTGGGACAAGCCGGAGTCACCGAAATCCCGCACCTGGTGGACACGGGAGACATACCGCGCCGTCGGCGACGTGCTGCGGTCGGAGCGGACACGGCTGCAATACAACCAGCGCGAGATGGCACAGCACCTTGGGGTGACCTATACCGCCTATCGCGCCTGGGAGCAAGGGTGCTGCTGTCCGCAACCGTCCAACTGGCGTCGCTTAGTGCGGCATATCCCAGCGCTGGCCATCTTCGCACCGGACAAGCCCCCACAACTGCATACCCAGCCTGATGATGGCCAGGAGGCGCCTGGCCGAAACGGGTCGTTGGCGTAATTCGACCCGTCGCTGGAAGCCACTTTTTACGTATTCTTTCCTCATATAGTGACTCCTACTTTACAAGACCTTTTTTCTTTTCCTCATGTTTATAAAACTCCTATTTTTATCTTTGTTTTATGGCTTCCAGCCCGCCGGTATCCTCTCCGGCGGAACCATGTCGGGGCGCGGGTTTGAATCCCGCCCCTGGCGGAACAACTCCCCAAATACCCGACCTTAGGTCGGGTCATGCCGCCGCAGTCTGGATGGTGAGACGGCCAGTCCTGTCACAACATTTTGGGTTCATATCCTTCTCTTTTCTACAGATTTTGTTGTGTTTCGGCACATCCGTGGCAGGAATGGCAGACATGGGTTCAAGTCCCATCGGCGGCACCATCAACTTTTTGAAAGGGAGGGTGAATCAAAATGGCAATGACACCAGAAAAACGGAGCACGTCCATTTTGCGCTCCACGCTGCTCATATCCGAACGGCTGCTGGCGTCTGCCCAGGCGGTGGACGAGTCCAGCGCTCAACTGCGGTACGGGCAGGAGTGGAAAGCCTGGGTGCAGCTGGAAAAGGCAGGGCTGTCCTTGACCGGCGTGGAGCAGATGGTGCGTGACCTACGGGATGCGGTGCGGCGCTATCAGGATGAGGTGGCGGATGCCGCCATAGCGGCACGGAGTGTGCGAGATGCGGAGGAGTGGGGTCATGAATGACTATCATTTTTCAGCGGAATTGGCGAAGCGGTATGGTCTGGATGAGGCCATCATGCTGCACCATTTTGCCTACTGGGTGCAGAAGAACACCATTGATGGGCGCAATATTCACGATGGACGAGCCTGGTCTTACAGCACACAGGATGCGCTGGCAGAGTGGTTTCCTTTTTGGAGCCGACGTCAGATTCAGCGCATCTTGAAGAGCCTGGAGGAGCAATCAGCGGTCATAAAAGGCCAGTTTAATGGCAACCGGATGAACCGTACCATGTGGTATTCTGTTGTTGACAGCGTCCTGGATTACTATGACATCCGCAAGCCTGATTGCATGGAGTCCGATGAGGAATTGGACGAAACGGTGCAATGCATAGCACCAAACCGTGCTATGCATAGTACGGAACCGTGCGGTGCAGAGCACGAAACGGTGCCATGTAATATAAGTAACAAAGAAAGAAATAGCAGAGAGAGAAATAGCACACCCTCTGCCGGTGCGAGCGTGCGCCAGCGAGACCAATTCGACCAGTTCTGGGCGGCCTACCCTCGGAAGGAGGGCAAAAAGAAAGCCTGGGAGAAGTGGCAGAAGCTCGACCCTGACCCGGCGTTGTTTGCGGCGATCCTGTCCGGTCTGGACGCACACATCCGCAGTGAGCAGTGGCGGCGTGGGGTCCTCCCGCACCCCACCACCTGGCTGAATGGCGAACGGTGGGAGGACGAGCTGACACCAGTGGCGTCTCCGGACAGAGGACGGGTAGAAGAAGGAGGCTGCGAATATGTCTGAGTATTTTGCGCAAGAGCAGTGGGTGGCGGCACAGCAGTCGGTCATTGGCTCCATGCTGCTGGACAAGGGTTGGGTGCCGGAGGTGCTGGCGCAGACCCGTGCGGAGGATTACACCCAGCCCTATCGGGCGCTGTACTTAGCCATCCAGCAGCTGACCCAGGAGGGCACCGCTATCGATGCGGTGACGGTGCTCCATGCGCTGGACGGAGACGCCGCCGAAAACCGGAAGCTGGTGCTGGACTTGCTGGACTTGACGCCTACGGCGGCCAACTGCAAGGCGTACATGGACATCCTGCTGGAACAGGCGCAGCTCAGCCGCCTGCGGGGGCTGGGGTTGGCGCTGGCGGAGTGCCAGACCAGTGACGCCGCCAGGGAGGCGGCGGCCAGTATCGGTGAGGCGTTGGCGGTGCGGAGCAGCCAGGAGACGTTCACCCAGCAGGATTTGCTGGGGCGGTTCTATGAGCGGCACGACACGAAAAAGCCGGTGCGCTATCTGCCTTGGGGGCTGAAAAAGCTGGATATGCGCTTGTATGCGGAGCTGGGGGATTTCGTGATTTTGGGCGGCTATCCCAGTGACGGTAAGACCGCCTTAGCACTGTCCTTCGCCTGGGCACAGAGTGAGCAGTATCGGGTGGGGTTCTTCAGCCTGGAGACCAGGCCGGACAAGTTGTTCGACCGGCAGATGTCCATGGTGTGCGGTCTGCCCATGGAGCGCATCAAGCGGCACCAGCTCAGCGATGAGGACTGGCAGGCCATGGCCCACAACGGGCAGACGGTGTATGACCGGCACCTGGATATTCTGCCTGCGGCAGGCCGCACCGCCGCCGAGGTCATGAACCTGGCCAAGGCGAAAAACTATCAGATTATTTACATCGACTACATCCAGCTCCTGAAAGCCGAGAACCCCAGGGCGACCCGTTACGAGCAGGTGTCCCAGACCTCCATGACCCTGCACACCCTGGCCAATCAGTACGGCATCACCGTGGTGGGGCTGTCCCAGTTGTCCCGACCGGCCAAGGATCGGGCGCAGGTGAAGCCCTCCATGTCCGACCTGCGGGAGTCGGGGCAGTTGGAACAGGATGCAGACATTGTGCTGCTGCTCTACCGGCTGTATCCCAACGACGGCAGCAAGCCTGACAGAGACCTCAAGATTGCGAAAAACAAGGAGGGAGAGTCTCTGAAGATCATCGCCCTGGACTTTGACGGCAGCACCCAGCGGTTTTCCCAGCGGCAGGAGCATAAGCCGCTGCGGGAGCGGGTGGAGGAAGCTGGGGAGGAGCTGCGGTGGGAGGCTAGTCAAGTTAGCATGGATGAGGAGTGTCCGTTTGAAGGACAGTGAAATTGGATTGGAGTGATTCCGAGTGAAAGAACTGGCGTTGAAGAAACTGGAACAGGAGAAGGCGAAGGTGACCGGTCAGAAGGAACAGGCCATGGCGGAAGCGGTCTATCAGGCACTGTCGGAGTTCTGCGGGCAGGAGCCAGAGTTCGCCCAGGCGGTCTATCAGGGCGGCAGCTTTGTTGATTGCATGAAACAGGTGGCCAAGGGGGTCGGCGGTCATATATCCGACCTGGACGCATACCGCAAGGCGGTGCAGTTTTACTTTCCGGGTGCGGACATCCAGTGCAGCATGACCGTAAGGCTGTGTCAGGCACAGGAGGAGGGCGACCATGCAGAGAGACATCCCGGCGTCGTCCTGGATCTCTTCTCGCTGTTGTGACCGCTATGGGAGAGAAATGCAATATACCGGCAGAACGATTGCCGGAACTGCTCCGGCAATTTCCGGACTGGCTGACGCCGGAGGAAGAAGAACAGGCCATCCACTGCTTTACGCAGTACCTGATGTATGTCACGATGGGGCGGAACAAGCGGATCTGCTTGTGTACCGACTGCGGCTCGTTGTTCGAGGATGACAGGTCGGGCGGGTGCCTGACCTTCCACCGATCCCACAACGATGCGGGGACTTGTCCCATGTGCCGCCGTCCGGTCACCTGGAAGGCTGTCCGGAAATTGAAGGGCATTCATCAGTATCCCTCTCTGGAGGAAGCGCATTTTGCTGTCTTCCTACGGGCGGGAGAAGATGGAGCGCTGCTGGTGTCCGGCGGACGCATTGCGGCGAGTTATGCGCCTGGCCAGCTGTCGGGCTGGGCGGATGAAGATCATGTTCCATTCCCCATTCCTACGCTGCATTACGAGGAACGGTTTCGCGCATGGATGAAGCCGGGGGAGCTGGCCTGCTGGAGCCATCAGTCTGTGCTCTCCTGTCTGGGGTATCATTTTTACTGGCGTGATCGGAAAACTGCTGGCGAACCGGTTCCGGCTGGCAGCTATTTAATGCCGCAGCCGGATGAAGGGCGTTACTTTGTGTTCGGGTGGGATGATCTATCCCAGACAGCACTGCGTTACAGCGCCGTGGAGCAGCTGTTTGACCCTGCGGCCTTGTGCCGGGGCGTGACCACCTATCTGACCCGTTATGCCATGCGGCCACAGCTGGAGATGCTGGTGAAGCTGGGGCACGAGGATCTGATTTGGAGCATCCTGGAACACGACAGGGTAGGCGGACAGAGGTATGATTGGAAGGCACGGTCACCCCATCAGTTCTTCCGGCTGACCAAGCAGGAATATCGTGCCTGGCGGTCGGCGGGCGGAGATCTGGGACAGCTGGAGCTGTACCAGGCCATTCCGGAGGGGATGGACGTGGCAAGGTTTATGGAAATCCCCGCCGTACAGGCGGTCAATGGGACAAGCCTGAAAAAGCTGGCCAGGGCGGCGAAGCGATATGGCATTGGGATCACGCATCTATTGCACTACATCCAAAATCAGCGCCGGGCAGACTGGTGGCTGGATTATCTGGACATCGGCGCACAGCTGGGGCTGGACTTCGGGCAGGCGGATGTGCTGATGCCCAAGGAGTTACACCAGCGGCACGATGCAGTGTCGAAACAAATTGCATGGATTCAAAACGACGAAAAACGAGTGCGGTACTTGCGGCTTCGGCGTGAGCTGGAGCGAAAGTATACTTTTTCCGCTGATGGTCTAACGATACTTGTGCCGCTGGATGATGCAGACATCCGGCGGGAAGGTCGGGAAATGCACCACTGCGTGGGTGGCTATGCGGTCCGGCATATGGAGGGCAAGCTGGCGATCCTGTTCCTGCGGCGGGTGGACAATCCAGATGAACCCCTTGCCACCATCGAAATGAATGGAGATCGGTTGGTGCAGATCCGAGGGTACGCC
>OKRW01003207.1_pt1 | contig 10795 bp, 8 predicted proteins | sample 1601151 | NCBI WGS metagenome assembly OKRW01 (sample SAMEA3541471, study PRJEB24748) | human gut metagenome | biome: human gut; feature: human-associated habitat; material: faeces | place: China | collected 2012 | reverse complement strand
GCGGGCGGGATGAGCATGGAAGACGTCCTGTCCGAAATTGAAATGCTCTGCGGAAAAAAGCGCGGGACGAAGCGTCAGCCGCTGCAGATTTCTCTCGTGGGAATCGGGATGGGGAACGGAAAGCTGCTCACCGGCGAGGCAAGGGAGGCGATTGAGCAGGCGAATGCGGTCTGCGGAGCGAAGCGGCTGCTTGCCGCGACGGATACCCTGATCGCGACGGATGCAGAGAAACGGGAGGCGTACCTTCCCGCAGATCTTCTTCCGTATATTTATTCCTGCGGGGAAAGAAAAATCGGGCGAATCGCCATTTTATTTTCCGGTGATACCGGATTTTACAGCGGCGCAGAGGCGGTGTATAAGGCATTGCAGGAAGAAGTGCGCCTTGGAAAATTACAGGCCGGGATCACCATTTGTCCTGGAATCTCCTCGCTCTCCTATCTGGCGGCGCGCGCAGGTAAAAGCTGGCAGGACGCGAAGATAGTCAGCACACACGGGAGAGAGGCGGATGTTACAGCGTGTGTGCGCAGGGAGAAAAAGGTATTTCTGATTGTTTCAGGCAGAAGCGATCTTATCCGCATCGGGGAAGAACTTGTGGCGGCGGGACTGTCCCGGGGGGAGCTTACCATCGGATACCAGCTCTCCTACAGGGAAGAGCAGATCTGGCACGGAACGCCGGAAGTGTGCCGGACGTTAAGGGACGATGGACTCTATGCCTGCCTGATTGAAAATCCGGGGGCACAGGGGGAGACGCTCGCTCCGGGAGTCCCTGACCGCTGGTTCGTGCGTGGACGAGTCCCCATGACGAAGGAGGAGATCCGCTGGCTGTCTCTGTGCAGGCTCGGGTTAAAGAGTCAGAGCGTATTTTATGATATCGGAAGCGGAACCGGCTCGATTGCGGTGGAGGCGGCGCTGCGGTCAAAACAGCTGCGGGTGTATGCCGTGGAACATGGAGAGGAAGCCTGTGGACTGATTGCGGAAAATGCATCGCGTGCAGGCGTGAAGAACCTTGTTGTCGTAAAGGGGGAGGCACCGGAATGTCTAGGGGAACTCCCGGTGCCGACGCACGCGTTCATCGGCGGAAGCGGCGGCAGGTTGCGGGAGATTCTTCTGGCACTCCGGGAGAAAAATCCGAACGTGCGCGTTGTCTTAAATGCCGTCTCGCTTGAGACGGTCGCCGAGGTTGTGGCACTGCGGAAGGAACTTTTGATCTGTGAGGAAGAGATTACACAGATTGCGGTCAGCCGTGCAAAAAAGGCAGGTTCCCATCATCTGATGCAGGCGGAGAATCCGATCTATGTGATCTCTTTTTCCCTGTCGGAGAACGGCGAGGGGGAAGAACAAAAAACGGACAGACGGGAGGAGAGGTAAGATGAACATTCCCAGAATCATGATTGCGGCGGCGGGAAGCGGGAGCGGCAAGACGCTTCTCTCCTGTGCGCTGATGATGCTTTTTTCACAGGAAGGAAAAAGCGTCAGTGCCATCAAGTGCGGGCCGGACTATATCGATCCGATGTTCCATCGGACGGTGCTCGGCGTCCCTTCCCGGAATCTGGACACTTTTTTCACTGGGGAGAGACTGACGAAAAGCCTTTTTGCGCGCGCGGCAGAGGGCGCAGACCTTGCGGTAATGGAGGGCGTGATGGGACTTTACGACGGCCTCGGTGGAATCCGTAAGGAGGGATCGTCCTACCATCTGGCAGAGGTGACGAAGACGCCTGTGATTCTGGTGGTCAATGCGCATGGAATGGGACGTTCCATTCTGCCGGTCATAAGGGGCTTTCTGGACTATGACCGGCATCATCTGATCCAGGGCGTGATCTTAAATCAGACGTCGGTAACATTCTGTGAGACAATCCGTCTCGAAATAGAGCGCGAGCTGTCGCTTCCAGTGCTGGGGTGTCTGCCGAAATTAAAGGAACTGCACTGGGACAGCAGACATTTAGGACTTGTGATGCCCGAAGAGATTGCGGATGTGAAAAAGCAGATTCAGATGGTGGCGGATACGCTCGGAAAAACACTTGACTGCGGGAAGCTTCTTGCGATTGCCGCATCCGCAGAAGCGCTGGAGACAGATCCGGTGCCGAAAAAAAAGATTGCGGATGTAAGAATCGGAATTGCAAGAGACGCGGCGTTTGGTTTTTACTATGAGGACAATCTGCAGCTGCTGCGGGAGGCGGGAGCCGAGCTGGTGCCGTTCTCTCCGCTGCAGGATGAGAGCCTGCCGGAGGGGATTGCAGGACTGATCTTAGGCGGCGGATATCCGGAACTGCATGCAAAAGCGCTGTCGAAAAACACCCCAATGCGAAAAGCGGTGCACGACGCGGTGGCGGACGGTCTGCCGACGATCGCGGAGTGTGGCGGATTCCTCTATCTGCATGAGACGCTCTGTGACGATGAGGGAGTGTGCTATCCGATGGCGGGAGTGATTCCAGCGTCGGCTATAAATACCGGGAAACTGGTGCGCTTCGGCTATGTGATGCTTACGGAAAAGGAGGAGAACTTCCTCCCGGCGGGCGCACAGATTGCGGGGCATGAGTTTCACTATTATGACAGCACGGACAACGGCGTGGGTGCGGTGGCCAAAAAGCCGGTAAACGGAAGATCGTGGGAGTGCGTTCATGAGAGTCCGTCGCAATGGATGGGATTCCCGCATCTATATTATTACTCCAATCCGGAATACGCGTACCGTTTCCTGAAAAAAGCGGCGGACAGAATTTACTTGAAAAAATAAACATGCAATGGTAATATGTTTTTAATTTCATAAAAAAGTAACTGGTGCCGGCGCAAAGGTGTGTGCAGAAGATGCACAGATGAGCCTTTGTACCGGTTAAAAGGGAAACAGGTGGGAATCCTGTACGATCTCGTCACTGTGATTAGGGAGTGCAGATACGAAAGCTTTACGCCACTGGCGCGCATGCGCCGGGAAGGTAAGTATCTTGCATGAGGATCTATCAGCCAGGAAACCTGCCAGTTATGATAGTACAGGAAGAGATTCCGGATCACGAGTAATTGGTCGTACTTTTGTGTGTTGATCAGCTGCTCCGTTTCTATGTTTCATAGAACGGAGTTTCTTTCTGTTGTTTTATGGGAAATATACAATCATCAGCAGGAGGAATTATGAAAAAGAAGACACTGGCACTCTTATTAAGCTGTGCGCTTGCAGCCGGCATGATCGGCGGATGCGGCAGTAAGACAGAGGCAACCACAGAGGAGAACGTGCAGACAGCACAGACAGAGGCTGTTGCGGAGACCGGGACAGAGGCAGTATCCGATCAGGATGCGGCAGATCATGTTGCAGCGCTGATCGATGCAATCTACGTGCAGGAGCGCACGGATGAGACCGATGCGCAGTGTGCAGAGGCAAAGGCGGCATGGGATGCACTGACCGACGCACAGAAGGAACTTGTCGAAGGTGAGAACGCAGATCCGGATTATTTCGGAAGAGATACCGGCGACGCTTCCAAGGACGATCCTTTAAATGAAGATGAGATCGGTGAGAATGAGATCCTTGTTGTAAGTTTTGGTACATCATTCAATGACAGCCGTACCGAGGATATCGGAGGCGTGGAAAAAGCAATCGCGGAGGCTTATCCGGACTGGTCGGTAAGAAGAGCGTTTACCGCACAGATTATCATCAACCATGTACAGGCGAGAGACGATGAGAAGATCGACAATGTAGACCAGGCGTTAGACCGCGCGGTGGCAAACGGGGTGAAGAACCTTGTGATTCAGCCGACCCATCTGATGCATGGCGCAGAGTATGACGAGCTGATGGAAGCAGTGGAGAAGTACCGCGATCAGTTTGTATCCGTTGCAGTTGCAGAACCGCTCCTCGGTGAGGTTGGCACAGATGCAACCGTGATCAATGACGATAAGGAAGCCGTTGCAAAGGCAATCACGGCAGAGGCTGTGGCAGATGCAGGTTATGACTCCCTGGATGCGGCAGCAGAGGATGGTACCGCATTCGTATTCATGGGACATGGAACCGCTCATACCGCGAAGGTAAGCTACAGCCAGATGGCAAGTGTGATGAAGGACTTAAACTACGCGAATGTCTTCATCGGCACCGTAGAAGGGGAGCCGGAAGAGACTGCATGCGAGGCAGTGATTGCGGCAGTCAAGGAAGCTGGTTACACGAAAGTGGTGTTAAGACCGCTCATGGTAGTGGCAGGAGATCATGCCAACAACGATATGGCAGGGGAGGATGATGATTCCTGGAAGAGCATGTTTGAGGCAGACGGATCTTTTGAGAGCGTCACATGCCAGATTGCAGGTCTGGGAAGAATCGATACGATCGAGCAGCTGTATGTATCCCATACACAGGATGCGATCGATTCGCTCGGCAGCGTAGATACTGCAGCAGCAACCACAGCAGGAGATCTGGAGGACGGCACGTACAGTGCCGTCTTCGACACTGACAGCAGTATGTTCCATGTCAATGAGGCATGTGACGGACGCGGCACGCTTACCGTCAAGGATGGCACGATGACCATTCACGTAAGTCTTGTGTCACAGAGTATTGTGAATCTGTATCCGGGAACCGCCGAGGACGCGCAGAAGAGCGGAGCCAAGCTGCTTGAGCCGACGAAGGATACCGTAACCTACAGTGACGGAACATCCGAGGAAGTGTACGGATTCGATATTCCGGTGGAAGCACTGGATCAGGAATTTGATCTGGCAATTATTGGAACCAAGGGTGTGTGGTACGATCACAAGGTGAGTGTATCCGACCCGGTTGCGGAGTAAGAGATGAAAAAGAAAGTAACAGAACTGATCGTATGTCTGCTGTCTGTAATCTGTTTTCTCACAGCGTGCCACACGCCGCAGAGTGAAAAACTGGCGGACGGAACCTATCAGGCGGACGTCACGCTCACCGGCGGCAGCGGCAGGGCGACGGTGGACTCACCGGCGGCGCTTACGGTGGAGGGTGGCAAAATATATGCCACCATTGTGTGGAGCAGCCCGTATTATGATTACATGATGGTAGAGGATGAGACCTATTACAATGAGGCGGAAGCAGGAGAGAACTCGACGTTTACGATCCCGCTTGAAAAACTGCCGTGTGAGATCTCTGTGATCGGAGATACGACGGCGATGAGCGTGCCGCATGAGATTGAGTACACGCTGTCATTTACGTTAAAAGAGACGGACTTTTCGGAACTGACGAAGACGGGGCAGTGGGATCTTTCTTATGCCACGCAGTACCAGGTGGAGCAGTACGGGAAGTATGATCTGATTACGATCGCTGACAGCCGGTTTTTGCTGGTGCCGGAGAATGTTCCGGTACCGGAACATGTGCCGGAGGATGTGGTTGTGTTAAAACAGCCGCTGGATCACACCTATCTGGTGTCCTCCTCGGTGATGGATATGATCCGTGAGATCGGAGCGCTTTCCGACGTCCGGCTTACGGGAGTGAAAGAGTCTGACTGGTATATAGAAGAAGCGGCATCTGCCATGAAAAGCGGTAGCATGCTGTACGCAGGAAAATATAATGAACCGGACTATGAACTGATATTAAAGGAAGAGTGCAACTTTGCACTGGAGAACACAATGATCGGACATAATCCGGAGGTAAAAGAAAAGCTGGAAAGCCTTGGCATACCGGTCATGGTGGAACGTTCCAGCTATGAAGAGCATCCGCTCGGAAGACTGGAGTGGATCCGGTTATATGGTCTTTTGTATGGAAAAGAACAGGAAGCCGATGCATTTTATGAAGAACAGCTAAAAAAAATAGAACCAATCATGGAAAAGGAAGATACAGGCCGCACGGTGGCCTTTTTTTATATCCCGGCGAACGGAGCGGTCAATGTCCGCAAGCCGAATGACTATATTGCGCAGATGATCGGGCTCGCCGGCGGTACCTACGTCCTAAACGACCGTCTTTCGGCGGAGGAGAATGCCCTGTCCACGATGAACATGCAGATGGAGGATTTTTATGCGGCAGCGAAGGACGCCGACATCCTCATCTACAACAGTACGATCGAGGGGGAGCTTTACAGTGTCGATGAACTTCTGGCAAAAAGCACGCTGTTTTCTGATTTTAAGGCAGTAAAAGAGGGAAATGTATACTGTACCGGAAGCAATTTCTTTCAGGAATCGACGGGAACCTGCGATTTCATTGAGGATCTGCACAAGGTGCTTGCGGATGAGACAGACGAGAATTATCGGTTTTTAAAACACGTGAGGTAAGAATGAAACGGTATGTGATAGCCTTTGGCGCGATGATCCTGCTGCTTGGCGGGTTGTTTTTCTTTAATATCGGTTCCGGAAGTGTCAGGATGACGGGAAGTGAGATTGCGGACATTCTGCTGCGCCGCTTTGGAGGCACGGCGGATGAGACGGCGCGTCAGATTGTCTGGGAGATCCGCCTTCCCCGGATCTGTGCGGCAGTTATTCTGGGGGGAGCGCTCTCAGTTGCGGGATTTCTGTTACAGTCATTTTTTCAGAATCCGATTGCGGGTCCCTATGTGCTTGGCATCTCATCCGGGGCGAAGCTTGTGGTTGCGCTGACGATGATCGCCCTTTTGGAAATGGGCAGGACGATCAGTTCGCTCGGCATGATTGTGGCGGCGTTTGCCGGATCGATGCTTGCGATGGGGTTCGTGCTCTTAATTTCCTGCCGGGTAAAAAAAATGTCCATGCTTGTGGTATGCGGCATTATGATCGGCTATATCTGTTCGGCAATCACGGATTTCTGCGTGACGTTTGCGGATGACTCCAACATTGTGAACCTTCACAACTGGTCGATGGGCAGTCTCTCCGGAATGACCTGGTCGAATGTGCGGATGATGACAGCGGTGGTGGCAGTCACGATGGGAGTGACCTTTTTTCTGGCAAAACCGATCGGTGCGTATCAGATGGGCGAGGCGTATGCGAGAAACATGGGCGTTAAGATCCGTCTGCTTCGCGTATTGCTGATTCTGCTGTCGAGTCTGCTGTCTGCCTGCGTGACGGCCTTTGCCGGACCGATCTCCTTTGTGGGAATTGCGGTTCCGCATCTGGTGAAGACGGCGATGAAGACGGCGAAACCGCTTTTGCTGATACCGGGCTGTTTTCTGGGCGGGGCAATTATCACGCTGTTTTGCGACGGCTTTGCGAGGACGGTGTTTGCTCCGACGGAGCTTTCGATCAGTTCGGTGACAGCCGTATTTCTGGTGCCGGTAGTGATTGTGATGATGCTGCGCAGGAATGAGGACAGGTAACGGAGGAACGTGTGATGGAACAGAGGAAAAAAGAGTCTGGAATCAGGCTTGAGGATGTGGCGGCAGGGTACGGCAGAAAAGCTCTGCTTAACCATATTTCGTTGCATGTAAGTCCCGGAAACGTCCTGACGCTGATCGGACCGAACGGTGCAGGCAAATCCACGATATTAAAAACCGTGACCAGACAGCTTGCAGAGCTTGGAGGAACGATCTTTCTGGAGGGGACAGCCATGAGCCGGATGCGGGAAGAGGAAGTCGCGCGGACGCTTGCGATGGTGATGACGGAACGGCTTCATCCGGAGTTTATGACCTGCCGCGAGGTGGTTGCGACCGGCAGGTATCCGTATACCGGAAGGCTCGGGATTCTCTCCGCAGAAGACTGGAAGCTTGTGGATGATGCCATGCAGCTGGTGCATGCCAGGGACACCGCGGACCGGAATTTTTCACAGATCAGCGACGGACAGAGACAGCGGGTGATGTTAGCGCGCGCCATCTGCCAGGAGCCGCGGATTCTGATTCTGGACGAACCGACTTCCTACCTGGACATGCGCTACAAGATCGACATTTTATCCAGTATCCGAAGACTCGCGGCAGAAAGAAATATGGCGGTTGTCATGTCGCTCCACGAACTGGATCTGGCGTTAAAGGTATCGGATGTGATCGCCTGTGTGGAGGGAGACCACATCGGAAAAACCGGGACGCCGGAGGAAGTATTTTCGGGCGATTATATTCAAAAATTATACGGGGTGGATGCAGAGTGTTTTGATCCGCGGACAGGCGCCGTGTATCTGCGTGGAAATAAAAGCCGGCCAAAGCTCTTTGTGATCGGTGGGGCTGGCAGCGGCATACCGGTCTATCATGCCTTACAGCGGAAAAATGTGCCGTTTGCGGCGGGAATTCTGATGGAAAATGATGTGGAATATCAGGATGCGTGTGCCGCGGCAAGCCGGGTGGTTTCCGTGAAGCCGTTTTTCCCGGTCACAGAGGAGGAGATTGCGGAGGCGAGGTCGTGGATTGAGACGTGCGAAACGTGTGTCTGCTGTGCAGAAGCTTTCGGGCCTTACAACGAAGCGAACCGTGCACTGTGCGAATATGCAAAAACACTTGGAAAGCTGATTCCTGCAGAGGCACTGTATTATTTGGAAGGAATCTGAAACCGGGGATGGCGTGTGAATTGGAGACAGCAGGTGTGCCGGAACGGTGAATGCATCGGGGAGGGCATGTGTACCGGCGGCAGAGAAAGAGAGGTGCGCGATGGAGCGTGGCATATTGGTCGTGAGCTTTGGAACGATTTATCAGGAGACAAGAGAAAAGAATATCGATCAGATGGTGGCGCTTGTCAGAGAGCAGTATCCGCATTATCTGGTGGAGGAGGCGTATTCCAGCAGCACTGTGAGGAAGGTGTTAAGAGAGCGGGACGGCATCGCGAAAGATGATGTGAGGCAGGCGCTTTGCCGGATGCGCGATGCCGGGGTGCGGCGTGTGATCGTATTTCCGACCCACATCATTGACGGGATTGAGAACCACCGGATGAAGCAGGAGGTAACAGATTGTGCACCGTGGTTTGAGGATGTTCGGATTGCGGATGCGCTGCTTAAGACACCGGAGGATTATCAGAGAACGGCGGAGGCTCTCTGGGAATCGGTGGCGGCGGAGGCGGGATCTTCGCCGGTGATTTTTATGGGTCATGGAAGTGAGCATGCGGCGGATGAGAGCTACGAGCGTCTGGAATGTGTGCTTGCACAGGTGACAGAGAACGACGTCTATGTGGCGACCGTGGAGGGAAGCGTTACGATTGACGATGTGATCGGGAGGATGAGGGCCTCAAGGCATAAGAGCGGACGTGTGCTTGTGGCGCCGTTTATGCTGGTTGCGGGAGATCATGCCAACCATGATATGGCAGGAGAGGAGGATTCCTTTGCTGCCGCACTCCGCGAGGCGGGATATGAACCGGTCTGCCTGTTAAAGGGGATTGGAGAGTATGAGCCGGTGAGAGAGTGCTATTTCAGACATCTGCGGCACTGCATGGGAACCCTCTACGGGATCGGCGTGGGTCCCGGCGATCCGGAGCTGGTGACCGTAAAGGCGCTCCGCTGTATGGAGAAGAGTGATCTTATCGTGCTTCCGGCGGAGGATCCTGTGGGATGCCATGCGTATCAGATCGCAAGGCAGGCATACCCCGGGATTGAGAAAAAGGAACTTGTCTGCCTGCCGTTTCCGATGACAAAGGAGAAAGAAAAGCTGCGCAGGGCACACGAGGAGATTTTTGCGCGGATTGTTTCTTATCTTACCGAAGGAAAGATTGTGGCATTTTTAACGATCGGAGATCCGTCCGTCTATTCCACATACGGTTATATCCACCGCAGGGTCGCGGCGTGGGGCGGGAATGTTAAAATGATAAGCGGCGTGCCGTCCTTTTGCGCGGCTGCGGCGAGTCTTGGAATATCGCTCGGGGATAACCGGGATGAGATCCATGTGATTCCGGGATCGTACGAGGTGGAGGAGACGATGGCGCTTTCCGGCACCCGGGTGTACATGAAATCCGGAAAAAGCCTCGCGCGGCTGAAAGCGCTGTTGGAAGAACAGCAGAAGGAGAAGAAACTGTCCGTCTACTGCGTGGAGAACTGTGGGATGGCGGATGAGCGGATCCGCCTGGGAGCGGAGGCGCTTGAGGAGAACGGAAGCTATCTTACGACGCTTATTGTCAAAGATGAGGGAGAGGTGGTATAATGACAGAGAATTCATATCGCTTTTTTTCCAACCGGGAATGTCAGTATTATCCGTGCCATGAGGGCATTGAGGAGATGAACTGCCTGTTCTGCTATTGTCCGCTCTATGAGAGACGTCATTGTCCGGGAAATCCGGAGTATATTAAGAGCAGACGGGAGGATGGAAGCGAAGTACAGATCAAGTCCTGCATGAAGTGCACGTTTCCACATCAGGCGGAGAACTATGATGTGATCATGCAGTTTTTGAGGAAGGGAGATAGATAGATAGGATGAAGAGAGTATTTTTGATTGTATTGGACAGCGTGGGGATTGGCGAGATGCCGGATGCTGCAGATTACGGGGATGCGGGAAGCAACACCATCAAAGCCGCTTCCATGAGCCCTTATTTTTCCATGCCGAACATGAGAAAGCTTGGCTTTTTTAATATCGACGGCGTGGAGATCGGGGAAAAGGAGGCAGCTCCTACCGGGGCGGTTGCCCGCATGACGGAAGTGTCAAAGGGAAAAGATACGACGATCGGCCACTGGGAGATTGCAGGCGTCATCTCACCAAAGTCGCTGCCGACCTACCCGAACGGTTTCCCGCAGGAGATTATTGAGGAATTTTCCAAAAAGACAGGGAGGGGCGTGCTCTGCAACAAGCCGTATTCCGGTACGGACGTCATCCGCGACTACGGGGAGGAGCATCTTAAGACCGGAGATCTGATCGTGTATACATCAGCGGATTCCGTGTTCCAGGTAGCTGCACATGAGGACATCGTTCCGGTGGAGAAGCTGTATGAATACTGCCAGATCTAGACTGAAAGTACTGATTTTCTCTTGTTTCGCTGTATTTATTACAGATCACCATATATTTCTCATGATC
>OKRW01003206.1_pt1 | contig 10795 bp, 11 predicted proteins | sample 1601151 | NCBI WGS metagenome assembly OKRW01 (sample SAMEA3541471, study PRJEB24748) | human gut metagenome | biome: human gut; feature: human-associated habitat; material: faeces | place: China | collected 2012 | reverse complement strand
AGAGACCACCAGCGTCGTGGCAACACGGCGGCTTGGCAAGCCCCATCCGGAGCAAACGCAAATAGGAGCGCCATGGTGTGGCCCGCACCGCGCTCGGGTTGCGCGCTAGAGGCCAGCGGCAACGCTGGTCGTAGATAAATGGTCGTCCACGACAGAACCCGGCTCACAGGCCCGCCTCGCACTGCCTAACGCGAATGCCCCGCAGCTCACGCGCAGCTGCGGGGCATTTTTGTGCGATAAGGGCCCGCGAGCCCACACGGTGGCGGGAGCCGGAAGGTGCCATCGGTCTTTCACGTCCACGAGGCTCGAAACGTGCGTAACCGATGGCCCTGTGGGCGAGACGTGCGCAACCGATGGCACACCACCCCGAGAAGCGACAGCGCGCTTCCCTACAGGCGCACGATGCGGGTACCATGAACCTCGCTCACGCCAACGCCCCCTGCGATGGCCTCGGCATTCTCCCAGGTGATGCCGGCCCCGGGCAGAATCGTGATGCGCCCGTCAGCACGCGCGACAAACTCGCGCAGACGCGCCACGTTGTCCTCGATGCGCGTGCCCGCCACGCCGCCGTGCGTGAGAATGCGCGTGATGCCCTGCTCGGCAAGCCAATCGATGGCCTCGAGCTGGCGCTGCGGCGCAATCTCGTCGAACGCCATGTGGAAGGTAATCTGCGCGGGAACGCCGCGGCGCTTCTCGGCCTCACGTACGCGCGCAATAAGTCGCAGCGTAGCATCCCTGTCGAGCTCTCCGCCGCGGGCGCAGCCAAACACGACGCCCGTAGCCCCCGCATAGAGGGCGCAGCCGATGTCGTCCTCCATCATGAGAAGCTCGTCGTCGGTGTAGGCAAAGTTGCCACCACGGGGACGCACCATGGCCATGACGTCGACGCCACGGCCGGCACAGCAGCGAACGGCTCCGCGAATAACGCCCAGCGAGGGTGACGTGCCGCCCTTGGCAAGGTTGTCGCACAGCTCGATGCGGCGAGCGCCCGCCGCGATCGCCGCAGGCACAAGCTCCACGTTCTCGGCGCAGAACTCTCGTGTCAGGTCAGTCATTGCTTCCTCCGGGAAATCGGCATCAAAGAGGGACACTTCCTCACTGCTCAAGCATATGACAAAGGGTCCGTCCCCGCTGTCATGCCGGCCCGGCTCACCCCAGCCCCAACTCAACAAAGAGCGGGCCCACAGCCATGAGAGCTGCGGGCCCGCCAGTCAATGCAAATGTATGACGCCCGAACTAGTCGAGGTCATCGACGTCAACGCCGCTCATGGGCATGGCGGCCGGTGACAGCTGCGTGGCGTCGGCGTCGGCCATGGGAGCGGGAGCCGGGGCGACAACGGCGGCGGCAGCGGCAGAGCCAGTGGGCAGGCTCACCGAGAGCTGCTGGGAGAAGGCGTTGTCGGCATCGTCCATGAAGTGCTGGAGCAGCGCCTTGTACTGGTCGCGGAACTCCTCGCGGGAGGCCTTGAGGCGGTCCATCTCGTCGAGCTCGCTCTGCTTCTCGGCAAGGGCCTGGCGGATGACCTCGCGGGCCTTCTGGTCGGCGTCATTACGGATCTTCTCGGCGTTGTCGCGGGCATCGGCCACGATCTTGTCGGCAGACTGCTGGGCCACGATGAGAACCTTGGAGATCTGGCTCTCGGACGCGGATGTGGCAACCGGGGCCTCAGCCACGGGGGCGGCGGCAGAGGGCTGGTTCTGGAGCTGGGCAACCTGGGCCTGGGCGGCGGCAAGCTGCTGCTCGGAGGCGTTCAGGCGGTTCTTGAGGTCGGCGATCTTCTGCAGCATCGCGTCAACTTCGCCGGACAGACGCTCGAGGAAGTTGTCGACCTCGTCGGTGTCATAGCCGTGCTTGGAGGGAGAGAAGGTGAGCTGGTCGATTTCAGAGGGTGTGATTGCCATTCTGGGTCCCTTTCAGTTCTGGGGCAAGCGCCCCGGGTAACGCGATACGCATGTAGTCAAGTATAGCGCGACTGCCCGCCGGGGAACCCCTCCCCCACATCCAACACATGGGGTGGAGAAAACCCGCGGCAGGCGGCCGGGCTCAAACGACGCAACGTGGCCGAGAAGTGCACAGCGGTGTTGACGGCAGCTCTCGCGGCACTGCTCAAACGCGCCATTGGTCTGGCACGTCCAACGCCTCCCAAACGTGCAAAACCGATGGGCGAGCAGCGCCAAAGCCAGGCGCGAACCACAAGCCGCTACAGCACGCCCAGCACTACGTAGTACAGCAGGCGCTCGCCAATCGACAGCACGAACAGCGCGATGACCGGCGAGAAGTCCAGCCCGCCCATGGGCGGAATGAAGCGGCGGAACAGGTTCATGTACGGGCTCACGATGCGGTCGATCACCACGGCAATGTCATAGACGAGGCTCCCCTCGCGAAGCGGGAACCAGCTCATGAAGCACCAGATGATGACGAGCCACTCGTAGAAGTTCACGAGGGCGGAGATGGCACGAAGTACGGGATAGAGACTCATTACCTAGCCTTTCGCAAGCTCGGCGGTGCGGGCAAGGGCGGCGTCGACGGCGTCGTAGCAAGCCTGCGTGAGCGCCGGCTCGAGCTCGTAGAGGGCCGCGGCGGTAGTGCCGCCCGGGGAGGTCACGGCCTCCATGTAGGCGCGCGGGTGCTCGCCGCTGCGGGCAAGCGAGGCGGCGACGCCGAGCATCGTGGCGTTGACCATTTCGCGGGCATCGGCGGCGCGCAGGCCGCTGCGGATGCCGGCGCGCGTGAGGGCGTCGACCATGAGTGCGAAGTAGGCAGGCGCGCAGCCCACCACGGCGCCCTCGGCGTCGAGCTGGTCCTCGCGCATGACCTTGGCGGAGCCCAGCGCGGAGAAGAGCTGCTGCACGAGCGCCACGTCGACCGACGTCGCAGACGAGCCGCCGCAGATGGCAGAGGCACCGGAACGCACCGAGACCGGCAGGTTAGGCATGACGCGCACGACGCGCGAGTCAGGCAGCGCCTCCTCGAGGGTGGCGATGGTGACGCCCGCGGCGATCGAGACCATGAGGCGGCCCTTGAGCGCATCGGCGCACGACGACAACACGCCGCTCAGCACCTGCGGCTTCACCGCAAGCACCACGGCATCGGGGTTGGCCGCGAACAGCGCATCGGCATCGGCAAAGGTCTGGATGCCGCAGTCGCTGGCAAGAGCCTCGAGCTTGTAGGCGTTGTGGTCGCAGGCAAGCACGCGCTCGCCCGGAAGTGCGCCGCTCTGGACGAGGCCGCGGGCGATGGCGCCGCCCATGGAGCCCACGCCGATGACGCCCACGGTGAACTGCGCGAGGTACTTCTCGATGTCAGTCATGGTGTCCCCCTTACACAGCGTGGCGGCCACGGGAAATAGAACATTGCGAATTGCAGCTGGCTAGTCGATGAGGCCATCGGCGCGCAGCTTGCGGGTGTCGGAATCTGCGAGCTCGACGCCCTTGGGCAGCACGACGAACACACGGTCTCCCAGCTCCTCAACGGCGCCGTCAATGCCGCAGGCAAGGCCAAAGCTGAAGTCGAGGATGCGCTTGGCGACGTCGATCTTGAGGTTCTTGAACGACAGCACCACCGGCTGGTTGGTGCGCACGCGGCGCACGACCATCTGAACGTCGTCGTAGCTCGTGGGCTTGAGCACGTAGGCGGGAAGCTTACCGCTCGTGACGCGCGGCACGGCCGTGAGGCCCACGTCGCCGGGCGTGTTGCCCGTGGCGCCAAAGACGCCGGGCTGCGTCATGGGCGGCACGTAGGAACCGGTGTCGGAGACGGGCTGCGGGTCGAAGTCGCGCGGGGCGTCCGCCTCGCGGCGCCAGTCGTCGTCGGCAGCGCGGTAGGCGCCGTCGGAGTACGAGTTGACCGTGGAGTAGCTCTCGGTGGCGGCACTGGGCAGCTCGTCGCCCGAGAGGTGACGGCCCGAGCGTGTGAAGACGTTCACGCTGTCGGCGTCAGGGCGAGCGGGGTTGCCAAGAAGGCCGGTCGTGCGCACCTGCTCCTGCTGGGCCGGGGCGTCGTCGTAGTACTGGCCGTCGTCGTAGCCATTGTCATAGCCGCCGTCGTCGTAGCCGTTGTCATAGCCGCCGTCGTCGTAGTAGTCGTCGCGGGGCTGGAGCTTGTTCTTAATGTTGTCGAGAAATCCCATGATGTCCCCAAGTCCTGTGAGGGCGCGAGCGCCCCAACCAGACGACCCCTAGGCGAGGTCGTACTCGGCAGAAAACACTATCCGTCCCAGTCTAACGAGGGTGGAGCCCTCCTCGACCGCGATTTCGAAATCATCGCTCATTCCGCAGGAGAGCGTGGGCAGCGCAAGGCCCATGCGACCGCGAAGCTCCTCGCGAAGCCCGCGCGCACCGGCGAAGGTGCGACGCGCAGCGTCGGCGTCGTGGGCAGGGGCCATGCACATGACGCCCTCGATGGAGAGCGCCGGCAGCGCAACCAGCTCGTCTGCCGCGGCGCGCACCTCGTCGGGGGCAAAGCCGCCCTTGGACAGCTCGCCCGAGACGTTGCACTCGAGCAGCACCGGTACGGTGAGGCCCGCGCGCTCCGCACGGCTCGAAACGGCCTGGGCAAGGGTCAGGCTCGAGATCGACTGCACGAGCGAGGCGCGGCCCAGCACGGCGTTGATCTTGTTCTTCTGCAGGTTGCCGATCATGTCGAAGCGTGGCGCCTCGATCCCCGCGGCGGCAAAGGCGTCGAGCTTGCGCACGAGCTCCTGCGGGCGGTTCTCGGCAAAGCTCGTATAGCCGGCGCGCATGGCGGCGAGCACCTCGGCGGGTCCCACCGTCTTGGAGACGGCGTCGAGCGTCACCTCTGACGCGCTGCGGCCGCTGCGCGCGCAGGCGGCCTCGAGGCGCGCGAGAATAGCGGCGCGGCGCTCGCGCATGAAGGCGAGGTAGGCCTCGTCGACCTTGATGGTCGCGGGCGCAGGCACGCCGGTATCGAGCTCGCTACTGCTCATCGGCCTCATCGCCCGCACTCCTGGCGACGTCGTCTGCGGCGCCATCGTCGTCGACGGCAGACTCGAGCATGACCTCGGGAATCTGCTGGGCCAGCTGCTCGTCGAGGTCGCGCTCCTGGGCAAAGCCGGCGCCGCGGGTGGCGTACATCTCCTGCAGGTCGTCGTCGTCGAGGCCGCGCAGGTCATCGAGGCTACGGCGCTTGCCGGTGAGCAGGAAGACGAGCCTCTCGCCCACCTCGACAGCGTTGTCGGAGATGCGCTCGAGCATGCGCGAGGCCATGATCACGCGGCTCGCGGCATCCATGTCGTCATCGGGGCCGAGGGTGGCCAGCGAGCGGAAGAACTGCTTGTAGAGCTCGTCGACAGGCTCGTCGAGCACGGGCAGCGACGAGGCGAGGCGCAGGTCGTCCTCGACGATGGCCATGACGCAGTTCGACAGCACGCGGTAGACGAGGTGTCCCTCGCTCGCGAGCAGGTCGAGGAGCTGGCCAGGCACCGCGCGACCGGCGCAGCGCTTGGCGGTCTTTGCGATGTTGCGCACGTGGTTGGACATGCGCGCCAGGTTGAAGTTGGCATAGATCACGAACTGGATGAGGCGCAGGTCGCTCGCGACGGGCTGCTGCGTGGCGATGAGCAGGAACGCCTTCTGCTCGAGCGCGGCGCAGCGGGCATCCATCTCGCGCGTGGTGGCCTTGACGGCCTTGGCCTTCTCCTTGTCGCCCTCGGACAGGGCGTCGACGGCGTCGTGCAACGCCAGGTCGATGTTGGCGTAGATCGAGACGAGCTCCTGGCGCATCTCGGTGAGCTGGCGATTGAACGTCTCTCTCATGCGTGACTCCTTTGCGATGCTGGTCGCTTGGTGGGCGATGGGGCTTAGGTCCGCATCAGCCGAAGCGGCCGGTGATGTAGTCCTCGGTGCGTTGGTCTGCTGGCGAGCTGAAAATCTCGTTGGTGTCGCCGTACTCGATGAGGCCGGCGGGCTCGCCCGCGTGCTCCTGCAGGAAGAAGGCCGTGTAGTCGGAGACGCGCGCGGCCTGCTGCATGCTGTGGGTCACGATGACGATGGTCATCTCGCTCGAGAGCTCGGCCATGAGGTCCTCGACGCGCTGGACGCTCGTGGGGTCGATGGCGCTGCAGGGCTCGTCCATGAGCAGGACGTCGGGCTGCACGGCCAGGGTGCGCGCGATGCAGAGGCGCTGCTGCTGGCCGCCGGAGAGCGCAAGGCCGTTCTTGTCGAGCTGATCGGCGACCTCCTTCCAGAGGTTCGAGCGCTTGAGCGACTCCTCGACGATGCCGTCGAGCTCGCTCTTGCTGTTGACGCCCAGAAGGCGCGGGCCAAAGGCCACGTTCTCGTAGATCGACTTGGGGAACGGGTTGGGCTGCTGGAAGATCATGCCCACGCGGCGGCGCAGGTCGACGGGGTCGACGCCCTCGGCATAGATATCGGAGCCGTCGAAGGACATGAGGCCAGCGGTGTGCGTGCCCTCGATGAGGTCGTTCATGCGGTTGAGGCAGCGCAGGAACGTCGACTTGCCGCAGCCGGACGGGCCGATGAAGGCCGTGATCTTGTTGGGCGCGAGGTCCATCGTGACGCCGGAGAGCGCGTGGAAGTCGCCGTACCAGAAGTCGAAGTTCTCGACGTGGATGCCCGTATCGCCGTTGTTGGGCGCGTGTCGGTAGACGGTCATGCTAGTTTCCCTTCGCCTTCGACGCAGACCTGCGCGAGATGTAGCGCGCGAACAGGTTGAACGCCAAGATCATGAGCATGAGCAGCAGGGCGGTGCCGTAGGCAGCCTGCATGTTGATGCCCTCGTTTGCCAGCTGGTAGAGGTGAATCGTCATGGGACGGCCCGAGTCGAGCGGGGTGAGCGGCAGGTTGATGGCCTGGCCCATGGTGTAGAGCACGACGGCCGTCTCGCCGATGGCGCGACCGATGGCAAGCACGATGCCCGTGGCGATGCGCGGGAAGGCGCTGGGCAGGACAATCTTGGAGACGACCTGCCACTTGGTGGCACCCAGGCCATAGGCGCCCCAGCGGATGTAGCGGGGTACGGCGCGGATGGCCTCCTCGGTGGTACGCATGACGATGGGCAGCATCATGAGGGCCAGGGCAAGGGCGGCCGAGAGCATCGACAGGCCAAGGCCCATCGCCTCGACGAACATCGCGTAGCCAAAGAGGCCCATGACAATCGACGGTACCGACGAGAGGGTGTCGGCCGCATAGCGGATGAAGGTCACGAGACGTCCCTGCTTGGCGTACTCGGCCAGGTAGACGGCCGCGAGCACCGCGATGGGCGTGCAGATGAGCATGGCGAGCGCCGTGACGTAGAGCGTCGAGACGATCGTGGGGAAGATGCCGCCCTCGGCGTTGACGCCGTGGGGCCAGCCAAAGATGAAGTCGAGTGACATCACGGGCATGCCGTTCACGGCCACGAAGGCGATGATCATGACGAGAACGGCGGCGGTGACGACGCCGGCGGCGCGGAACACGCCGATCATGACGTCGTTCGTGCGGTTCTTGTTCTTGCTGGCGCCGGGCTTGGCTCCCTGGGCGAGCAGGCGCTTGATGCGCGCGCGGCTGCCCTCGCTCACCTGCGTGACGGTGCCGGTGACGGGCGTCACGTCATCTGCGGTGAGGGTGGCCTGTGGGGCGTGCTCGGTGGGCTGCTCGGCGTGGTCGAAGTTGACGCCGCCGGCGACGACGGCGCGGTCGGCCGCCTTGGCGCGGCGGTGGCGCGAGTGGCCACGGCCGCTCTCGCGCGCGCTCGACAGGAAGCGCACGATGCCCACGAGGGCGGCGGAGATGATGAACAGCACGGCGCCCATGCCAAACAGGGCGCTGCGGTGCAGGCCCGACGAGTAGCCCATGTCGAGAGCGATCTGGCTCGTGAGCGTCGACAGCGGGCTCGCGATGCCGCCGGGAATGACCGGGGCGTTGCCCACGACCATGAGCACGGCCATGGTCTCGCCGATAGCACGGCCCATGCCCAGCACGACGGCGTTGACGATGCCCATCTTGGCGGCGGGCAGCACGACCTTGTAGATCGTCTGCCAGCGGGTGGCGCCCATGGCGAAGCTCGCCTCGCGGATGCCCATGGGGATGGAGCGCAGCGCGTCCATGGTGAGGGTCGTGATCGTGGGGACGATCATGATGGCCAGTACGAGCCACACGGTGAGCGCGCCAAAGCCCAGGCCACCGGTGAGGCTGGCGACGAGCGGACGCAGGATGACGAGGCCAAAGAAGCCGTAGACGACCGAAGGCACACCGGCCAGCAGGTCGACGGCGGTGCTCACGACATTGGCGAGGCGCTTTCCCGCGATCTCGGTGAGGAAGACGGCGCAGCCCACGGCGAGCGGCACGCCGATGGCGAGCGCGCCCACGGTGACGATGCCCGAGCCGGCGAGCAGCGCCAGAATGCCGTAGCTGCCCTCGGCGGGCGCCCACTTGAGGCTGAAGAACTCGCCCAGGCCGATGTCGGTGAGGACCGGAATGGCCTTCCAGAAGGTGAACACGAAGATGAGCACGACCGCGAGAACCGCCACGCACGCGCAGGTGAGGAACAGGTTCTTGAGGGCAAGCTCCTTGAGGCGGGTCGACTTAGAGACCTGCTTGAGGTTCGAGCTGGCTACGCTCTCCTCCATCTCTTCGCTCATGGGCTCACTTCCCCTCTTCGGTAGCAGCGGACTTGTGAGCGGGGATGTAGCCCGCGTCGCGGATGACCTGGTCCATGTCATCGGACAGGACGTAGGAGATGTAGCCGTAGGCCTCGCCCTGCGGATCACCGTTGGTGAAGAAGTAGAGGTCGCGCGAGATGGGGTAGGCGCCGCTCTCGACGTTGTCCTCGGTGGCGTCGACGCCATCGATGGCCACGGACTTGACCGAGGTGGTGGCGTAGTCGCTCTCGACGAAGCCGATGGAGATGTAGCCGATGGCGCCCGGCGTGCGGCTCACGACGTCGCGCACCTGGCCGGTGCCCGGTAGGACCGCGGCCGAGCGGTCGAACTCGACGCCGTCCATGACGAGGGTGCGGAACGCCTCGCGGGTGCCCGACGCCTCGTCGCGGTTCACGACCTGGATGGGCAGGTCGGCGCCGCCAACCTCGCTCCAGTTCGTGATCTTGCCGGCGTAGATGTCGCGCAGCTGCTCGGTGGTGAGGTTCGCGACGGGGTTGTCCGGGTTCACGATGACGGCGATGCCGTCATGGGCGATGACCGTGACGACGAGCTCGTGGCTCGACTCCTCGGCCGTGAGGTTACGGCTCGAGGTGGCGATGTCTGCCGTCCCGTTCGTGACGGCCTCGATGCCCGCCGATGAGCCCAGGCCCGAGACGAGCACCTTCGTGCCGGTCTGCTCCTCATAGCCCTCGGCAGCCATCTCGGCGATGGGAAGGACCGTGGTGGAACCCGCGACCGTCAGCGACTTGGACGAGCCAGAGTCGGCGCAGCCCGCGAGCACGAGGGAACAGGCAAGCGCCAGCATGCAGCCCACTACAGGTAGGCGATGGCAGCGTGACGACCGCATATGCCTCCTTCAGCTCGGTAGGAGTAGAAACGGTCCGTGTTGGAGACCGTCGAGGGGCACGCGTCCAGGATGCGGGCACTATCTAGGCCCACCCGAGTGAGCGCGCACCGGATTGCCGCAGAGAGGTCGAGGTTTCTCTCCGTTTCGGCAGTATGAACAATCGTACCAAACTCATCCTCGAACGTAGCGAGCAGCTCGGCGGAGACCTCGTAGTCGGCGGCAGAGGCGTGCGGCCCCACATAGGCGCAGATGTCCGTCGTCTCGCAGGCCGCCTCCTCGGCAAGCACTGCCGCGGCCTTGGCCGAGATGCGCGCAAGCGTGCCGCGCCAGCCGGAGTGCACCACGGCAAACGCCCCGGGCGCGATGAGCACCACGGGCACGCAATCGGCGAAGCACAGCAGCACCGGCACCCCGGGCACGGTGCAGACGATGGCGTCGGCGCCGGCCTGGGCCTGCGCGCGGGCGGCCGCGAGGGCCTCGGGCGCGGACGAGTCAACGACCACGACGTGGTCGCCATGGACCTGGCGCGGCTCGACGAGGCTCTTCTCGGCATCCAAGGCGGCAAGGGCGCGGGCGCGGTTCTCCGCCACGCAGGCAGGGTCGTCGCCGCAGCGGCTGCCGAGGTTCAGGCTCGCGTAGGGGGCCTTGGAGACGCCACCCGTGCGCTCGGTAAACGCGAATGTGACCCCGCCCGGGCGACTGGTGTCGCCGAGCAGGGTCACGCCGTTCGCTACGTATCTCGTGAGCGAGGGGGCCTGCATTACAGGCGGCCGCGCTTCAGGAAGTCGGGGATGTCGAACTCCTTGGAGCCCGTGGCGCTCACCGGCTGCTTGGGGGCAGCGGGCTCGGGAGCGGCCGGGGCGTGGAAGTCGCCCAGCAGCGAGGGCTGGGAGCTGGGCTCCTGGAAGCCCGTGGCGATGACGGTGATGCGCACCTGGTCGCCAAGGCTCTCGTCGACGGTCGTGCCAAAGATGATGTTGGCCTCGGGGTCAACGTTGGAGGCAACGAGGTCGGCGGCGTCGGAGATCTCGGTGATGCCGAGGTCCTTGTTGCCGGCGATGGAGAGCAGCACGCGGGTGGCGCCGTCGACGGAGCTCTCGAGCAGGCGGCTCGAGATGGCCTCCTGGGCAGCGTCGGTGGCGCGGTTGTCACCAGAGGCGATGCCGATGCCCATCATGGCCGTGCCGGAGCCGCGCATGATCGTGCAGACGTCGGCGAAGTCGAGGTTGATGAGGCCCGGGACGGTGATGAGGTCGGTGATGCCCTGGGTGCCCTGGCACAGCACGTCGTCGGCCATGCGGAAGGCCTCGAGCATGGTGGTCTTCTT
>OKRW01003203.1_pt1 | contig 10799 bp, 10 predicted proteins | sample 1601151 | NCBI WGS metagenome assembly OKRW01 (sample SAMEA3541471, study PRJEB24748) | human gut metagenome | biome: human gut; feature: human-associated habitat; material: faeces | place: China | collected 2012 | reverse complement strand
CTGCTTATGTTTATCCAGCGGCTACATTAAATCCTGATTTAGCTTCTCGTTTTCATGAACTGCAATGGGTGCAGTCAAATGGTCAAATTTTATCTCAAAAAACGCCTAATGCTGTTTTACAGTTAGGTTTTACAAAGCGTGCTGGTGCTTCTGAATCTATTGATTCGGATGTTACTCGTGTGATTTCTGAGACTATGCAATCTCCTCCTTCTGGTAATACATCTTTGATTCCTGGAAACCTTGTTGCGGATTTTAGTGGTACTTCTCAGGCTGCGACTATTAATCAGCTCCGGCTTGCCTTTCAGATTCAAAAGCTCTATGAGCGAGACGCACGTGGCGGTACTCGTTATATTGAAATCCTTAAATCTCATTTCGGTGTAACTTCTCCGGATGCCCGTTTGCAGCGTCCTGAGTATCTTGGTGGTAATCGTATTCCGATCAATATCAATCAGGTTGTCCAAAGTTCTTCTACAGATGCTTCTGGTACTCCACAAGGTAATACTGCTGCATATTCTTTGACTTCCGATAATCATTCTGATTTTACGAAGTCTTTTGTTGAACATGGTTTTCTTATTGGCGTTATGGTTGCTCGCTATCGTCATACCTATCAGCAGGGTTTAGAGCGTTTTTGGTCTCGTAAAGATCGGTTCGATTATTACTTCCCTGTCTTTGCGAATATTGGTGAGCAAGCTATTAAAAACAAAGAGATTTATGCTCAAGGCACAGAGAAAGATGATGAGGTTTTTGGTTATCAGGAAGCTTGGGCAGACTATCGTTATCGGCCAAATCGTGTTACTGGTGAGATGCGTTCTTCCGCTCCTCAGTCTCTAGATGTTTGGCATCTTGGAGACGATTATGAATCTCTTCCATCTCTTTCTGATTCTTGGATTCGTGAAGATTCCAAAACTGTAAATCGTGTTCTTGCTGTTTCGGATAATGTTTCTGCACAGCTTTTCTGCGACATTTATGTAAGAAATCTTTGCACTCGACCGATGCCCTTGTATTCGATTCCTGGCCTTATCGATCACCATTGATTTTTCTTTGTATGCCTGCGCGCTTTGCGCGCTTATCGGCGCAGCCGATGTATGCCGAATAAAAATATGTTCTATTTCGATCAGAAATGGGTCTAGAATCGATCGGAGGTGCTTATGGCATTACCTATATCCTATGGAGCCTCAAAGGCCGCTAGGCTGGCTTCTGCACAAGAATTTTTGCCCTCTGGTTTTGGAGCTTCTTCCGCTGCTGCTGCTTCTGGTAGTTCTTCGACTGCTAGGTATTATAATCAGCTCTCAGATCAGATTTCTAAAATAACAGCTCAAAATAATGCGTGGTCTGCTGCTCAGGCTGCTCAACAGATGGCTTTCCAGCGTGAGTCTGCTGAGGTTGCTATGGCGTTTAATCGTGAAGAGGCGAAGAAGAATAGAGATTGGCAGCAATACATGTCAGATACTGCCCATCAGCGTGAAATAAAAGACCTGCAAGCAGCAGGTCTGAATCCGGTATTGTCTGCTATGGGCGGCAATGGTGCTCCCGTGACTTCTGGTGCTACTGCGTCTGGTTATGCTTCTCAAGGAGCTAAGGGTGATACAGATACCTCGGCATCTGGTGCTTTGGGTTCCACTTCAAGGAAAACTTTAACTATCCGTACATCTCGGCCAGTATTCAGGAATTCTGGCGCAGATGGCATATCTCCCTTTCCACTTGGTTCCGGGAATACCTGTATATCCCATTGGGCGGCAACCGGAAGGGCAAGGCAAAGACTTACTGGAACAAGCTGATCGTGTTTTTCTGCACGGGGTTGTGGCATGGTGCAAACTGGACCTTTATCGTCTGAGGCCTGTGGCATGGCTTCTTTATCGTGGCAGAGAACGCCGTTAAAAAGCTGTTCGGGCTGGAAAAACATGGAAAAGGCGGGCGGAACCCTGCATGTGCGGTGCTGAAACATTTGTACACCCTGCTTGTGGTGCTGGTTGGCTTTGTGATCTTCCGTGCAGACAACATGGGGCAGGCCTTCTCAATGATAGGAGCCATGTTTTCCGGGGGCTCTGCCTCTGCGCAGACAGGGCTGCTGCTGGCGCAGTGTCTGACCCCGCTGACCCTGTTTGCACTGGCGGTTGGCCTTGTGGGCAGTACGCCGGTTTTGCCGCTGGTCTGCCGTAAAGCAGAACAGCAGACCGGAAGTGTGTATGCATGCCTTCAGGCACTGAGTTATGCAGGGATGCTGGCGCTTTTGCTGGTGGATATCCTGCATCTGTCGGCTGCATCCTATGTGCCTTTTATCTATTTCCAGTTCTGAGGTGGAAAAATGCAAGTGAAAAAATTAGGATATATCCTGTTTGTGGGGGTCATTGCCACAATTTGCATTTTGCCTGTGGCTGTGATGCCTTGGCAGACGGAAAAAGCGGTGGGCAATGAGCAGCTTGTATCCTTTCCTGAATTACGGAAAGAGGATGGCAGCTTCAATACCGGTATCCTGAATGAGTTTTCGGATTATTTTGCGGATCATTTCGGGCTCCGTCATGAGATGATCACCTTGAACGATCAGCTTACCGGAGCCGTGCTCAAAACGCTGGACAGTAGCAGTGTGCTGCTGGGAAAAGACGATTGGCTGTTCTATAAAAGCACCCTTGCGGACTATACCGGCGCAGAACTCTTTACAGCCCGGCAGAGTTATGCGGCCGCTCATGTACTGGGTCTGATGCAGGAATACTGCGAAGAGAACGGTATTGGGTTCTGCTTTACCATCGCACCCAATAAAAATTCCCTGTATGGCGGTCAGATGCCGGCACGATATACGGCAGCCTCCGTACGGAACGCCCAACTGCTTCAGCAGCAGATGGAACAGCAGAATGTCCGGTATGTGGATCTGTTCAAAACACTGTCTGACCACGAAGAGCAGCTGTATTACCGTCTGGACAGCCACTGGAATATGCGGGGCGCACAGCTGGCAGCACAGACTTTGCTGAAAGAACTGAAAGGCTCTGAAGCGGAGTTTGATTCCTGCATCAATGGAAAAACATCCCCGCATACCGGCGACCTGTATGAGATGGTGTACCCTGCCGGAAACGAGACGGAACAGGATACGGCATACGACTTTACCTATCAGTATGACGAAAAATTCCACTCGGCAGATGATATCACGATCCACACGGAAAATTCGGCGGCAGACGAAAGCATTTTTGTATACCGCGATTCCTTTGGCATCAATCTGCATCCTTTTCTGGCACAGAGCTACGGCAATGCCTGTTTCTCCCGGAATATGCCCTACCTTTTGACGGCTGTTACAGAAGAGCATCCCGATGTGCTGCTGGTGGAACTGGTGGAACGCAACCTGAACTGGCTGCTGGAACGCGCCCCGGAAATGCCTGCTCCGGAACGCACGGCAGTCCCGGCAGCAGATACCGGTACAAGTGCGAAGGCACAACGGAAGGACAGCCGAATGGAGGGGACTTTCTGCCTGACAGGCGATCTGAGCGGGCAGCGTGTGGATGACGACTCTCCGATCTACATTCTGGCAGAGACCGGAACCTACGAAGCCTCCCCCTGCGGAGAGGAAACACAGCCGTTTACGGCGTATCTTCCGCAGAATGTGCGGGAGCAGCAACTAAAAGCAGCATTTCTGTCGGACGGTGAATGGGTCTTCTGCGCCCTGGCCGACTGACTGAAAGAATAGAAAGAAGGAACAAACAAAATGAATGTAAACTATAAGATGATGGGTGTAGTGCTCTGCGGTGCGATGCTTCTGGCATCGGGATGCGGGGCAAAAGCAGAAACGACCGCTTCCTCGGCGGTGGAATCCGAATCGGTTTCCGTTGTGGCATTGGAGGCTGCTTCGTCGGAGGCAGTGTCGGAGGCTGTGCCGGAAAGCAAGGCGGTCTCGGAGGCAGTTTCCGAAGCTTCTTCTTCGGTAAGCGAGGCGGCATCGGAGAAACCGGCCGAATCCAAGGCAGAGTCCAAGGCAGAATCCAAGGCCGAGACTGCGGCAAAATCTAAGCCTGCAAAGCAGGAGACGGCTGCTTCCTCCAAAGAAGAAAAGACGGAGCCTGTGGAAAGCAAGCCCGTTACAGAGACTGCTCCGGCAGAAACTGCCAGCTTGGAAACTGCCCTGAAGTATGTGGGCAAAGACGTTTCCAAGTTGTATGCCGCTATTGGCAAGCCGAACAGTTCGGAGTATGCTTCCAGCTGCATCGGTGATGGCGAGGATGGCCTGCTGTATTACAACGGCTTTACTGTGACGACCTACCGTGAAAACGGTAAAGAGACGGTACAGGACGCCTATTAAACATGAAATTCGGCCTCTGGCATTCCACCGGGGGCTGAATCTTTATATGGGAGGATGAGAATGAAACGCCAGAAGATCAAACGATATCGGTTTAGCGTGACGCAGAATACGCGCAGAAGAAGGGCGGCAACGCCGCTGAAAGCCGTCGGTGTAGTACTGGTGTGCCTGTGTCTGCTCACAGGGGCCGCTTTTGGAGCTTACAAAGCGATCCAGAGTAAGACTACGGGGTGGCACGGCGAAGGACTGCATCGCTACTATATCTCGCCGACTACCGGCACCCGTGCGCAGGGGCTGTATGAGATCAACTATAAGCTCTACTATTTTGGCAGCAACAACTTTTTGAAGACCGGCTGGATCGAAGAGAACGGCTATGTCGGCTATGCCAACGCAGATGGAGAGCTCACCCAGGGCGAAGCGAAGATAGACGGAAAATACTACTATTTCCAACCGGAGACCGGCCAGTTGTACACCGGCTGGATCATGCTGGACGGAGTGCAGTACTGCTTTGACGAAACCGGACATCCGCGCACCGGTACTTATCAGGAGGACGGAAAGGTCTGGGAACTGGATAGCGATGGACGGGTCAAAAACCGACTGAACGGTTGGAAAAAAACGGACGGCGTCCTGAAATACTACAACAACAGCGGCGCACCGGCACAGGGCTGGACAGAGATCGATGGAAAGGATTATTTCTTTGTGGACGGTGTCAGTCAGGCCGGCTGGGTTGAAACGGATGCGGGCACGCGCTATTTGGACGGCAACGGAAATCAGATGACCGGGTGGTGTGTGATCGACGGCCAGCCCTATGCTTTTGGGACAAATGGAGAACCGAAGCAGGGATGGGATCATTCCCATGAAAAAAGCTACTATTTTATCAACGGCGTCAGTCAGTCGGGCACATTCGGGGAGGGCGCACTTAGCAGCAACCTGAACGGCAGCGGCAGTGTTCAGCCGGTTGGGGATCAGGCACCGGAGGACGATCTTGCAGAGGATGCCGAGGGCGAACCGCCGGAGGAAGAACTGCTGGAAGCGCAGCCGACACAGACCGAAACAACGGAAGCGGGGCAGACTGCCCCGGCGGCACAACAGCCGACGCAGTCGCCGGAGGGATCGGCGGCAGAGCAGGAGACCACATCGAAGGCACCGACAGCGCCGGAAACTCCGGCACAGGAACAGCAGGAAGAAGGGACGGAAAATACATGAAAACAACAAGACGTGATTTTCTGTGCCTTTCGGCCATGGCATGCGCATGGCTTCTGACGGGCTGCCAGAACCCCACAGTGGAAGAGCGGGCTGTCAGCTGGCAGCAGCAGGAAGTCAGTGATCCGGTCTCTGAAACCGGACCGATGTGGAATGCAGCACTGGACGACAATGCGGTTCTGCGGGATGGTATCCGCGTTCCCCAGAACTTCGAACTGCCGTTGGAAGGTTCAACAGGCTTTGCAGGGGCGGCTGTGATGCTGCTGTACGAGAGACCGGATGGGACCAGTACGGTACTGCGCAGACTTGCAGCGGGAGATATGTTTTATATCCGGCAGGAGTCTGGCGCATATTGGCAGGTCTGCCTGCTGGACGGCACCGTGGGCTGGTTGGAAAATGAACTGTGTATGATCAATCTGCCCGATGTTCTGCCTTCCATCGTATACGAAAACCCCAATGCCAAGGCATCGATCTTTAAATCCTGCGGAAAGGATATTGAAGGCATTACGGGACAGAAACTGTATGACGGCCTGTTCTACAACCAGCGCCTTGGGCGGGATGAGTATCTAATGCCTATCAATTACGCTATGGCAAAAAAGGTTGGTGCAGCGCAGAAAAATGCTTTGAAGGCGGGCGATTGCCTGAAGATCGTAGAGACATTCCGGCCCTATGAGGTGCAGATGCTGGTAAAGGATGCAGTGTACGCCAAGGCAAGGACGGACAAGGAACTGAAGACGGCGCTGAACAAGGGCGCGTGGAATATCGGCTGGTTTATTGCAACGTCTCTTTCCAACCATCAGCGCGGTGTGGCAATGGACACGACCCTGCTGCGCATCACTGAGCAGACAGAGCACAGCATGGCGGGGTGTCCCTTTGTACAGGTGACCGGTGAGGAATACGCCATGCCCTCTGCCATGCACGAGCTGAGCAGTGCGGCGGCCTGCTTTACCGGCCCGGTAACTTCTAATTCGGCCACCGCATGGAAGCGGGCCACTGCATCGGCATCCATGACAGACGGTGCGCGGCGGCTGCAGGGGTACTGTACCAATGCAGGCATGACACCGCTGGCCTCGGAGTGGTGGCACTTTAACGATCTGGATGCACAGAATAAGGTGCACATGACCTCTGGAAACGGAAAATTCTGGCTGGACGGCTGTGTCAGCTGGAAAATGTTTGAAGCATAACTTTAGGGCTGCACTAAATTGCGCAGCAGGTCATTCGGATCGAGGATGGGCAAACTCTGTTAGGAGGGCTTTATTATGAATACCACATTGCGGCGGGATGCGGATGAGATCATCTGCTCCAGCATTCAGGCGGTGCTGCCGGATAAAGCGGTGCGCCGCGCGCTGGAGGACTTTCAGCCCGGAGGCGGCAGAGTGCTGCTGGTGGCGGCGGGCAAGGCCGCATGGCAGATGGCGCATGCCGCCGTACAGGCACTGGGGCGCGTGGACGGCGGCGTGGTAGTGACCAAGTACGGCCATGTAAAAGGCAGAATCCCCGGTGTAAATTGTTATGAGGCAGGTCATCCCGTGCCGGATGACAACAGCTTTGCAGCCACCGAAAAAGCTTTGGCGCTGGTGCAGGGGCTGACCGCAAAGGACACGGTGCTGTTTTTGCTTTCCGGCGGCGGCAGCGCCCTGTTTGAAAAGCCGCTTGTCCCCGGCGGGGAGTTGCAGGACATCACCAATCAGCTCCTTGCCAGCGGAGCCGATATCGTGGAGATGAACACCATCCGCAAGCGGCTGTCCGCTGTCAAGGGCGGTCGGTTCGCACAGCACTGCGCGCCCGCAAGGGTGTTCAGCATCGTGCTCAGCGATATTCTGGGCGATCCGCTGGATATGATCGCCAGCGGCCCGGCGGTGCCGGATAGCTCTACCTGTGCACAAGCGCTTGCCATTGCGGAGAAATACCACCTGAACCTGTCGGAACAGGCGAAGGCGCTGCTGGCGCAGGAAACGCCGAAAGCCCTTGATAACGTGACCACCCATATCACCGGCAGCGTCCGAGAGCTGTGCACCGCTGCCGCTAAAGCCTGCCGGGAGCTGGGCTATGCGCCGCTGCTCCTCACCGACCGGCTCTGTTGCGAGGCGCGGGAGGCAGGCAGCTTTCTGGGTGCCATCGCCTGCACCCATGCGGGGCAGGGAAAAAAGCTGGCCTTTATCGCGGGCGGGGAAACCGTGGTGCACCTGACCGGCAAAGGGCTGGGCGGACGCAATCAGGAGCTGGCGCTGGCCGCAGCCCCGGCACTGGCCGGACAAAACACGGCGGTGTTCTCCGTGGGCAGTGACGGCACCGACGGCCCCACCGATGCCGCCGGCGGCTATGTGGACGGCGACACCGCCGCGGCACTGGCGGCAAAGGGCTGGAACGTGTTCGACACCCTGCAAAACAACGATGCCTACTACGCCTTGCAGGCGGTGGAGGGGCTTATTATCACAGGAGCTACCGGTACCAACGTCAATGATGTTGCCGTGGTGCTGATCGGGGGAGAAGAGCAGGCAGACGCCTGAATCCTGCTTGCCCGGTGCACGGTGCTCCTATAACATTTGACCCCGCTTTGCCCGCTTTACCCGGGCAGGCGGGGTTTTTGTTGAAAATACTTGACAGCTCTTCTGCAAAGTGATATGATTTTGATATCAGAAAGAAATGCTTCCGACCCTGATAAGGAGGGACTTGTTATGGAAGAGAAAATTTTGAATACCCGCAAAAACGGCATGGCTATGTTGCTGCTCACGTTGCTGGGCTATGTGGTGGCCATCGCCCTGTTCATTTACAGCATCACCCTGCTGAATGCAGACCGGATGCTTCTGGGCGTGCCGCTGCTGATTTTGTCCATTGCGTATTGGATCGCAGGCATTTTCCTGTTCTGCGGTCTTAAGGTGTTAAAGCCGCAGGAGGCGCTGGTGCTCACCCTGTTTGGTGATTACATCGGCACCCTGAAAGGACAGGGCTTTTACTGGGTAAACCCCTTCTGTACCGCCGTCAACCCCGCTGCCGGCACCCGCCTGAGCCAGAGCGGAGACGTGAACAGCAAGGAAAACAGCGTGGCTGCGCTGTTTGGCAATAACGGCCAGAATGCTCAGATGAGCGTCGAGTCCATGAGCAAAAAGATCTCGCTCAAGATGATGACCCTGAACAACTCCCGCCAGAAGATCAACGATTGTCTGGGTAATCCGGTGGAGATCGGCATTGCGGTCATCTGGCGCGTGACCGATACCGCCAAGGCTGTGTTCAACGTGGATAACTACAAGGAATACCTCTCCCTGCAGTGCGACAGCGCCCTGCGCAACGTGGTGCGGGTGTACCCCTATGATGTTTCTCCCAACGTGGACACCACCGGCGACGGCGTAGCCGATGAGGGCAGCCTGCGCGGCTCCTCCGAGGTGGTGGCAGCCCGCATCCGGGACGAGATCCAGAAGAACGTGGCCGAGGCAGGTATCGAGGTGGTGGAGGCCCGCATCACCTATCTGGCCTATGCACCGGAAATTGCAGCGGTCATGCTGCAGCGCCAGCAGGCCAGCGCCATCATTGACGCCCGCAAGATGATCGTGGACGGCGCTGTGGGCATGGTGGAAATGGCGCTGGATCGTCTGAACGAGAACAAGGTCGTGGAGCTGGACGATGAGCGCAAGGCGGCAATGGTATCCAATCTGCTGGTGGTGCTGTGCGGCAACCGGGATGCCCAGCCCATCGTGAACAGCGGCAGCCTGTACTGATGGCCGAGCCGAAAAAACAGGTGCCCCTGCGCCTGAACGCCAAACTCTACGATGCCCTTGCCGCTTGGGCAGAGGATGACTTCCGCTCGGTGAACGGACAGATCGAATATCTGCTTACCGAGTGCGTGCGTCAGCGCAAAAAGAACGGGAAATATGTCTCAGACCAGTTGGACGTCCCGCCGGAACTGGATCTCCATTGAAGAACCCGTGAAAAAACGTTTGGAGCGCGCCGCAGAGCACGCCAAACGCAAATTATTCACAAGGCCGCTGCACAAGACCGGTGCAGCGGCCTTGTGTTTGTCGGGAAAAAGCCGTGCCTTCCGGCGGGAAGCGGGGACAAATGAGCGCTGATTTGATATATCAATTGAGCGCGCAATGCTCCGGTATTTCGTCGAAAAAGGCGACCGAAGCTGCGGAAATGTCTTGAAGAGACAGGAGAAGATGGACATATATCTGGGCGAAAACGTTTCTTTTTTGGCTTTTTCCGGAAAAAAACTTGCCTAAAAGTTTGCGGCGTGCTAAACTAACAGCGGGGAATTGTTTTGCGTAAGCAGATAGGGGGTGAAGCTATGAAAATACTGGTTGTGGATGACGGTCAGCTTGCGATCAATTCGCTGATCCGCATCCTGTGCCGGGTGGCACCGGACTGTGACTATATCAGTGCCATGACAACTGACGATGCCCTGACGTGGATGCGGCAGGGCCCAATGGATGCTGCCTTTTTGAACCTGGAAATGCCGGGCATGAATGGCCTTGCCCTTGCCCGCATGATCCAGAAATTGCAGCCCCGCTGCAATATCATCGTGGTCACCGAGCACCCGGAGTATGCGCTGGAAGCATTGCAGATCTTCGTCAGCGGTTTTCTGCTCAAGCCCGCCAACGAGGCGGACGTGCGCAATGTGCTGGAAAACCTGCGTTACCCGCCGGAAACGGCACCTGTGGGCATCAAGATCCAGTGCTTCGGCAACTTCGAGATCTTTGTGGGCGGACGTCCGCTCTCCTTCAAGCGCAGCAAGAGCAAGGAGCTGCTGGCCTACCTTGTGGACCGCAACGGTGCCACCTGTACCAACGGCGAGATGCTGGCTGTCCTGTGGGAGGATAAACCTGACACCGCCTCGCTGCACAGCCACCTGCGCAATTTGATCTTTGACCTCAGCCATACGCTGGAGGATGCAGGGGTCAACGGGCTGCTGGTACGCGGCCGCAGCACCTTGGCGCTGGATACCAGCAAGGTGGACTGCGATTATTATAACTTCCTGCGAGGAGACCGCTCGGCCTTCAACTCCTACCGGGGCGAGTATATGACCCAGTATTCCTGGGCAGAGGTTACCCGCTCGGCGCTGCGCCAGCAGGCCGCAGCTACGCCCAAAAGCGGGTCTATCCCAAGCTATTACGTCCCGCCTACGGGCTTTTAAAACTGCATAAAACGCCAAAGGCTGCTGCGCAAACAATGCGCAGCAGCCTTTATCATTCTCTTAAAATTGTTCCAGTTCCAGTAGATATTCCTTGATCTCCAGTCCCTCGGCGTAGCCGGTCAGGCTGCCGTCTGCGCCGATGACCCGGTGGCATGGCACCACGATGCACAGCGGGTTGCGGTGACA
>OKRW01003201.1_pt1 | contig 10804 bp, 8 predicted proteins | sample 1601151 | NCBI WGS metagenome assembly OKRW01 (sample SAMEA3541471, study PRJEB24748) | human gut metagenome | biome: human gut; feature: human-associated habitat; material: faeces | place: China | collected 2012 | reverse complement strand
ATCGTGAGGATATGATCAAGGAATTGCTGGAACAGGTTGGATTAAATACAGAGCATGCAAACCGTTATCCACATGAGTTTTCCGGCGGTCAGCAGCAGCGTGTTGGTATTGCCCGCGCCCTTGCCGTAAAACCGGAGTTCATCGTCTGTGACGAGCCGATTTCCGCATTGGATGTTTCTATCCAGTCACAGGTGGTAAACATGCTGGAGGACATGCAGGAGCAGATGGGTCTGACTTATCTGTTCATTGCCCATGATCTTTCCGTTGTCCGTCATATTTCCAACAGAATCGGTGTTATGTATCTTGGCTCTCTTGTTGAGTTGGGCGAGAGCTATGAGCTGAACAGACATCCGATCCATCCATATACACAGACCCTGCTTTCCGCAGTTCCGGTTCCGGATCCAAAGCTGAGCCGGACAAGAAAGCGTATTATTCTGGAAGGAGACGTGCCAAGTCCTATGAATCCGCCAAGCGGATGCCGTTTCCACACCAGATGTCCATATGCCACTGAAAAGTGCAGCCAGGTAACTCCTGTGTTCAGAGAGCATGAGCCGGGCCACTGGGCAGCCTGCCATTTGCTGGACAAATAAAGGAAGTTTAGGTATTTCGTTCTTCTTCACGGAAGAGCTGATGAATACAAGCGTCGATTCTCATCTCTCATGCGGCGCAAAAAAGCATAAAGGAGGAAATGTAATGAGAAGAAAATTTATGTCTATGGCACTGACTGCAGCTATGGTATTAAGCATGGCAGCAACTCCTGTATTCGCCGAGGATACAGCATCTGACGAAGGATTCAACCTGAACCTTTGTATCGCATCTGAACCACAGACAATTGACCCTGCACTGAACTCTGCAGTTGATGGAGCTATCATGTGCAACCATATGTTCGAAGGTCTGGCTAAATGGGTAAATGATGGTGAAGGAAATGCTGTCACAGCTCCTGGACAGGCTGAGTCCTGGGAAAAGGCCGAGAACGAAGATGGTACAGTTACTTACACTGTTAAACTTCGTGACGGAATCAAATGGTCTGATGGACAGGCTGTAACAGCTGGTGACTTCGTTTATGCATGGCAGCGTCTAGCAAATCCTGAGACAGCAGCAGATTACTGCTACATGATCGACATGGTAAAAGGATATGACGCAGTTGCTGACGGAAGTGCGGATCCAAGCACTCTTGGAATTACAGCAGTTGATGATCAGACTCTTCAGATCGATCTTACCTATGACTGCCCGTATTTCGAAGAAATCATGGCATTCCCGGCAACCTTCCCGGTTCGTCAGGATATGGTAGAGAGCAGTGACAACTGGACATTTGATCCAAGCACATACATTGGCAATGGACCATACAAAATGACAGAGTGGTCTCACAATGCTTACATCTCCATGGAGAAAAACGAGAACTACTATGACTATGAGAATCTTGGACCGGATACTATCAAGTTTACACTTCTTGATGACAACAACGCAATGCTCAAAGGTTACAACAACGGAGAGCTTGATTTCATCGAGAACCTTCCTGTAGACGAGATCCCGACCTACCTTGCTTCTGGCGAGCTTGAGATCGGTGACTATCTTGGAACTTACTATGTATGCTTCAACACAGAGGACGAAGTTTTCTCTGACCCTAACATCCGTAAAGCGTTCTCACTTGTAATCGACCGTAACTACATCGTAGAGAACGTTTCCCAGGCTGGTGAGGTTCCGGCTGACGGATATGTACCGAACGGTGTAAATGATGCAGCTGGGGCTGGTAGTGATGACTTCCGTACAGTAGGCGGTTCTTACTACAGCATTTCCGATGAGGATTATGAGGCTAACTGCGAAGAGGCCCGTCAGCTTCTTGCAGACGCTGGTTATCCGAACGGCGAAGGCTTCCCGACTGTAGAGTATCTGTACAACACAGCTGATAACCACAAGAAGATCGGTGAGGCTCTTCAGAACATGTGGCAGACAGAGCTTGGTGTAACTGTTAACTTGAACAACCAGGATTGGAACGTATTCCTTCAGAACAGAAAAGATGGTAACTTCCAGATCGCCCGTAACGGCTGGATCGCAGACTACAACGATCCTTGCTCATTCCTGGATATGTGGTACACAGACGGCGGTAACAACGACGCTCAGTACTCTAACCCAGACTATGATGCAGCTATCGATGCAGCAAAAGCTACTTCTGATCCGGAAGAGCGTATGAAAGCATTCCACGAAGCTGAGGATATCCTCATTGGACAGGACAGCGTACTTGCTCCAATCTACTTCTATACACAGCCATATATGCTCAATCCAGACATTGACGGCATGTACTACACACCACTTGGATACTTCTTCTTCGGTTATACAAGTAAGAAATAATCAAGTCAAAAGAATATAAGTCTTTTGGTATTACTTAAATGTGATGCAGAAGAAAATGACAGGCATTCGGAATTTTTCCGGGTGCCTGTTTTTTTGAGCAGCAACGAAAGCAGGATAAAATTTGCGAAGCTGTTTTATTCTGTTGACCGATTATGCATGATAGCGGTATAATAAGCAGATAATGGTTATTGAACCAGACAGGAGGAACATATGATGAGAGCCAGCGGTATTTTATTGCCTATATCCAGTATCCCTTCCAACTATGGAATCGGATGTTTTTCTAAAGAAGCTTACGCTTTTGTAGATCAGCTTGCAGAAGCGGGTCAGAAATACTGGCAGATCCTGCCACTTGGACCTACCGGATACGGGGATTCCCCTTACCAGTCTTTTTCCACATTTGCAGGAAATCCTTATTTCATTGATTTGGAGGAATTGATCCAGAGAGACCTTCTCACAGCAGCAGAATGTGCAGAATGTGACTGGGGCGGCAGCAAAAGCTATGTGGACTATGAGAAGGTTTATCTTTCCAGATTTTCCCTTCTTCGGAAGGCTTACAGACGTTTTTACCAAATGGATGGGAAAGAAAAGGAGCTTCGGCTGATCCGTGAGGAAATGGAAGCCTTTGAGAAAGAGCAGGGCTTCTGGCTTGCAGATTATTGTCTTTATATGGCAGTAAAGGACAGCCTGGAGGGAATTTCCTGGAATCAGTGGCCGGAGGACTTAAAGACACGTAAGCCGGAGGCGCTTGCTAAGGCAAGAGAGGAGCTGAAGGAGGATATCAGCTTCTATGCCTTTCAGCAGTTCTGGTTCTACCGCCAGTGGAGCCGGCTGAAGAAATATGCAAATGACAGAGGTATTAAGATCATCGGCGATCTTCCTATCTATGTGGCTTTTGACGGCGCAGATGCATGGGCGAACCCGGATCTGTTCCAGTTTGATGAGGAGGCTACACCGGCAGCAGTGGCAGGATGTCCTCCAGACGCTTTTTCCGCAACTGGTCAGCTGTGGGGAAATCCACTTTATAATTGGGAATATCATAAGAAAACAGGTTATAACTGGTGGATCCTTCGTATGACTCACTGTATGAAGCTGTACGACAAGGTCCGGATCGATCATTTCCGCGGTTTTGACGAGTACTGGTCAGTTCCCTATGGAGATGAGACCGCTGAGAATGGAAAATGGGAAAAAGGTCCTGGAATAGAACTGTTCAAGGTCCTGGAGGAGAAAATTAAGGATCTGGATGTGATCGCAGAGGATCTGGGATTCCTTACAGACAGCGTCAGGGAGCTTCTGGCAGAATCCGGATATCCGGGTATGAAGGTGCTTCAGTTTGCCTTTGATGAAAGCGGCGAGAGCGTATATCTTCCTTTCCGATATGACAAAAACTGCATTGTATACACTGGAACCCACGACAATGAGACTACGAAGGGCTGGCTTGGGAACCTTACCCAGTCAAACAGAGCCTACGTGAACCAGTACACAGCCTGTGAGGATAAGGACACAGATGAATGTGTATGGGGGCTTATCCGGGCGGCACAGTCCTCAGTAGCAGAAGTGTGCGTAGTACCTTTGCAGGATTATCTCTGTCTTGGAAATGAAGCGAGAATGAATACGCCTTCTACTTTGGGAGACAACTGGAAATGGCGTCTTACAAGAGGTCAGCTTACGGATGAGATCATTCACAGAATTAACGCCATGACCAGATTATACGGACGAATCCAGGAGAATAAGAAGTAAGATGAAGAGACTGATCAGATTTTTGAAGGGCTATGAGAAAGAAAGTTTTCTGGCTCCTTTGTTCAAAATGCTGGAGGCCACCTTTGAGCTGATCGTGCCTCTGGTTGTTGCCAGAATCATGGATATCGGCATTAAGAATCAGGACAATGTCTATATCTGGCACCAGTGTGTGATCATGGTACTGCTTGGAGTGATCGGCCTTGCATGTTCTCTGACTGCACAGTATTTTTCTGCAAAGGCAGCCATGGGATTCAGCACTGCCCTTCGCAAGGAGCTTTTTTCCCATATCAGCAGGCTTTCTTACAGAGAACTGGATATGCTTGGAACTCCTACCCTTGTGACAAGGATCACCAATGATGTGAATCAGGCACAGACTGGTGTGAACATGGTGCTGCGTCTGTTCCTTCGTTCCCCTTTTATTGTTGTGGGTGCAGTGATCATGTCCTTTACCATTGATGTGAAGATTGGCCTGATCTTCCTGATTGCGGTTCCGGTGATCTCCATTGTAATTTACGGAATTATGCGCACAACAGTGCCAATTTACAAAAAGGCTCAGTCATTCCTGGACAGGATTTCCCTGATCACCAGAGAGAATCATGTGGGTGCCAGAGTAGTAAGGGCTTTTGGAAGACAGCAGGAAGAATATAAAGAATTTTCAGAAGTAAACGACGATTACACCAAGGTGCAGGTAAGAGCGGGAAAAATTTCCGCACTTCTGAATCCTGCCACTACGGTTATCATGAACTTTGCCATTATCGGAATCCTCTGGTATGGAAGCAAGGAAGTGTCTGTGGGTATTCTTACACAGGGGGAAGTGGTTGCCCTTGTAAACTATATGAACCAGATCCTGATCGCACTGATCGCTCTTGCAAACCTGATCGTGGCAGTGACAAAGGCTATGGCTTCCGGTGTGCGTCTGAATGAGGTGCTGGATACACAGCCGTCTCTCACGGATCAGGGCAATAGTGTTCAGAAAGAAAATGCAGGCGCTGCAAGAGTTGTCTTTGAAGATGTGAGCTTTACCTATGCAGGCAGCAAGGAGCCGGCGCTTTCCCATATTTCCTTTACGGCAAAACCAGGTGAGACCATCGGTATCATTGGTGGTACCGGATGTGGTAAATCCACTCTGGTCAATCTGATCCCACGCTTCTATGACGTAACTTCCGGTAATGTGGTAATTGATGGAAATAATGTAAAAGAATATCCATTTTCACAGCTTCGTAAAAAGGTGGGGATGGTACCACAACAGGCAGTTCTGTTTAAGGGAACCATCCGTGACAATATGAAATGGGGCAAAGAGGACGCTTCCGAAGAAGAAATCCAACGGGCTCTTTCCATTGCGCAGGCAAGTGGTTTTGTAAAAAGTAAGCCGGAGGGCTTAAATACCATGGTAAGTCAGGGCGGCGCCAATCTTTCCGGCGGACAGCGCCAGCGTCTTACCATAGCAAGAGCACTGGTGGGAGATCCGGAGATCCTGATCATGGATGACAGTGCTTCTGCCCTTGACTTTGCCACAGATGCGGCTCTTCGTCATGCCATTCATGAGCAGACAAAGGGAATGACTGTGTTTATCGTTTCCCAGAGAGCAACCTCCATCAAGCAGGCAGATAAGATCCTGGTTCTGGATGATGGTGAGCTGGCTGGTGTGGGAACACACAAAGAGCTTATGGAATCCTGTGAGGTCTACAGAGAAATCTGCCTGTCACAGCTTTCCGAACAGGAGGTGAACCGCTGATGGGAAGGAATAAAGAGACTATGAAGAGGGTACTGAAATTTATCAGCCCTTACAAAGCAAAAATTATCATTATGCTTCTGACAGCGCTTGTCACCGTTGGATTTACCTTGTATACACCCATTCTGATTGGTAATGGTGTAGATAATATCGTAGGTCCGGGAAATGTAAATACAGCCGGACTTTTGAAGGTGCTTGGAGCTCTGGCTGTGATCGTTGTGGGAAATGCAGTTTCCCAGTGGGTGATGAACCTTCTTACCAATCAGGTTACCTACAGCGTGGTGCAGGATGTGCGAAGCCAGGCGTTTGCCCATCTTCAGGAGGTGCCGGTATCTTATATAGATGCCAATCAGCCAGGAGATATTTTAAGCCGTATTGTTTCTGATGTCAGTCAGTTTTCAGATGGTCTCCTTATGGGCTTTACCCAGCTGTTTACCGGTGTGCTGACCATCTTTGGAACCATTGGATTTATGCTTTCCATCAGTGTGAAGATCACAGTGATCGTTATTTTGCTCACTCCGATTTCCCTGTTCGTGGCAAGCTTTATCGCAGGCAGAACCTTCCGCATGTTTCAGGAGCAGTCCGAGAAGAGAGCGGAGATGACTTCTATTGTGGAAGAGCTTGTTGGAAATCAGAAGATCGTGCAGGCTTTTTCCTATGAGGAGAGAGCTAATGAAAGGTTTGGAAAAGTAAATGAAGAGCTTCGCGTCTGCGGAATCAAAGCGATTTTCTTTTCCTCTATTACAAACCCGTCCACACGCTTTGTAAATGGTCTTGTTTACACAGCAGTTGGAATTTTTGGTGCATTTACAGTAATTAAGGGCGGTATGACTGTGGGACAGCTGACCAGCTTCCTGAACTATGCAAATCAGTATACCAAGCCGTTTAATGAGATTTCCGGCGTTATCACAGAGCTGGAGAATGCGCTGGCATGTGCAAAACGTCTCTTTGACTTTATTGATACACCGGCACAGGAGCCAGATGCGCCAGATGCTTGGGAGCTGGAGAAAGCAGACGGCCGTGTAAGCGTGGAGAGTGTTTCCTTTTCTTACAGAAAAGAAGTTCCGCTTCTTACTGATATTTCCATTGACGTAAAACCTGGACAGAGGATCGCCATCGTCGGACCTACCGGATGCGGTAAGACCACTATGATCAACCTTCTTATGAGATTCTATGATGTAGATAAGGGACAGATTAAGGTAAGCGGTTATCCGGTAAGAGAGCTGACAAGAGACAGCCTGAGACGAAACTTTGGTATGGTGCTTCAGGAGACCTGGCTGAAGGCAGGAACCATCCGCGAGAACATTGCCTATGGAAAGCCGGATGCGACTTTGGAAGAGGTTATGGAGGCAGCTAAGCATGCACATGCCCACAGTTTTATCAAGCGTATGCCAAACGGCTATGATACCGTGATTTCAGAGGGAGGCGGAAATATTTCCCAGGGACAGAAGCAGCTTCTTTGCATTGCAAGGGTTATGCTGATGCACCCGGCTATGTTGATCCTGGATGAGGCCACTTCTTCCATTGATACCCGTACTGAGGTGAAGGTGCAGAAGGCTTTTGCAGAGTTGATGGAAGGAAGAACCAGCTTTATTGTAGCACATCGTCTTTCCACTATTCAGGAGGCAGATCTGATCCTGGTCATGAAGGACGGAAATATTATCGAGCAGGGCAGACATGAGGAATTGCTGGCGAAGAAGGGCTTCTATGCGAATCTGTATGAGAGTCAGTTTGCTATTTCATAAGGGGGGATGAATATGGAAAATAAGAATCTGGAAGAGACTGATGTAAATGAGAAGCAGAAAGCCAGAAATGGGAAGTCTGCTATGCCTATGAGAACCTGCCTGGTTATGATTCTGGCAGGGGTTTATGTGGCTTATCTGGGTGTTTCACTTTGCCAGAATGTAATAAATGGTGCTGAGGGCAGCAGTCCTGGCTTTATGGTTGCGGGAGTGATTTTTATTGTGCTTGGCGTGGCTTTCGTGATCAATGGAATCCGCGGCAGCATAAAGGCTGGCAAGATTCAGAAGGAGTCGAATGCAGAAAGGGAAGCACAGGCTTCTGAGGCAGAAACTTCAAGGACAGTTGAATCTAAAATGGAAAGTACTTCATCTTTGAATAAGAAAATGTCTATCGCTGACCGCGCTAATCTGGTTAGCCAGTTAGGGGATGCGACAGAGGATGAAGAATAGAGAGTATTGTTTTTTGAAAAGAAATTGATATATTAGATAGTGCTAATATATGTATGAAAAATGAGTGGTGTAGTTATTTCGAGAACGATGTACTAGTTTGCAGACCGGGCGGTTACTTTTGCGTTTTATGATTATAACAGCACGAAATTACGAATACAATACTAAATATAAAAAAATAAACAGACTTCCGAATGAGTGATAATCAATCAGAAGTCTGTTTTTTGTTGAAATACACGCTCTAGCGCCGTTTCCTGCGCCTGCGTTTCCCGCTTGGGTTATGTAGAGTGGACCAGCAGAATGCCTGCACCAACAGGATTCCCGCTGTGACTCCGATGCTGTCGATTCCCACATCACGTACAGAAGGTCCGCGGTCTGCCACAAAGGACTGGTGGTATTCATCAAAGCCTGCGAAGCCTACGCATATGGCGCCTGCCAGCAGGATCAGCCAGATACCTCTTACTCCGTAAACATAAAGTGGGAAAGAAATGGCAATGGCAAGCAGACAGTACTCTGTCATGTGAGCTGCTTTTCGCACATAAAATTCGATGGAGCTGGCAGAATAGGCGAGCTCGTCATAAGTTTTGTTTTCGTTGAGAACTTCATTCTTGGTTTCCACAATCTGGTAGCTGACTTCATAGCTTAGGGCTCCGGACACCTCCCCTGTCTGGGCTGAAAATGAATAGATCAGATACATCATCAGAATTGCAGGAAGAAAAGAAAGAGGTTTCAGTAAATGGATTAAAATTTTCTTCATGGGGTTTACTATAACACGGGAAAATAAGATTGTAAAGAAAAAGGTGATTTGACAAGGCTTTGAAAAAACAATAAAACCAGAGCAAGCAGGAGTGAGACAGGAGGGCAAAGAACTTGTTATTTACAGGAATCTATGCTAAAATTGTTGAAGTATGAAAAGCAGCGAGATACTTGGTGTGGAGAGACTCTGGCGGCCAGGTATCGTGTTGCTATAAAGAACGCACAATGGAGACCAGGAGGAAAAAGACAGGTATGAGTTTAGCTGATCATATTTTTATAGATATGTGTAAAGACGTAATTGAGAACGGAACCAGTACAGAAGGGGAGAAGGTCCGGCCAGTGTGGGAGGATGGCACTTCTGCTTATACGATCAAACGTTTTGGTGTTGTGAACCGTTATGATCTGAGAAAGGAATTTCCAGCGCTGACCCTTCGCAAGACCGCATTAAAGAGCGCTATGGATGAGATCCTCTGGATCTGGCAGAAGAAATCCAACAATATCCATGATCTTCACAGCCATATCTGGGACAGCTGGGCAGATGAGAGTGGTTCTATCGGTAAGGCATATGGGTATCAGCTTGGCGTGAAACATCAGTACAAAGAAGGAATGATGGATCAGGTAGACAGAGTCATCTATGATCTGAAAAACAATCCATTCAGCCGTAGGATCATGACAAATATTTATGTGCATCAGGATCTTCACGAGATGAACCTGTATCCATGTGCATACTCTATGACATTTAATGTAACTCAGACACCGGAAAATGAGAAACTGACATTGAATGCAATCCTCAATCAGCGTTCTCAGGATATTCTTACAGCAAATAACTGGAATGTCTGCCAGTATGCAATTCTGCTTATGATGATCGCACAGGTATGTGATATGGAAGCTGGAGAACTGCTTCATGTGGTTGCTGACTGCCATATCTATGACCGTCACATTCCTGTGGTAAAAGAAATGATCAAGAGAAAACCTTATCCGGCACCAATCGTTAAACTTAATCCGGAGGTGAAGGACTTCTATCAGTTTACAACGGATGATCTGATTGTAGAGAACTATGAGACATGGCCGCAGATCAAGAATATCCCGGTGGCTATTTAATTTTGTTGCTGATTTATGAAATACAAAGAGATAGTAGTTTTATTTATTAGATAGCTTACAGTACTGGAGCAAATACCTTTAAAAGAACGAAACTATAGAAGAATAAGTAAGAGAGGAAAATTTATAATGAATGTTATTGTAGCAGCAGATCAGAATTGGGGAATCGGTAAGGATAACAAGCTTCTTGTAAGCATTCCGGCAGATATGAAGATGTTTCGCGAAGAAACAAGTGGAAAAGTAGTAGTGATGGGAAGAAAAACTCTGGAAAGCTTCCCGAATGGACTGCCACTGAAAAACAGAACTAATATCGTAATCACAAAAAATAAAGATTATGATGCCAAAGGCGCAATTGTAGTACACAGCATTGAAGAAGCACTGGAAGAAATAAAGAAATATCCGACAGAAGATGTTTACTGCATTGGCGGTGACAGCATTTATGAACAGATGCTTCCATACTGTGATGTGGCACACGTTACAAAGATTGACTTTGCCTATGAAGCAGACAGCCACTTCCCGAATCTGGATGAAGACGATGAATGGGAGATCACAGCAGAGAGCGATGAGCAGACATATTTTGACCTGGAATACCAGTTTGTGAAGTATGAGAGAAAGAAATAAGACAGAAAATAAAAGATTGACGGCAATAACGAGCAAGCCAGGAAAAGAAAATCAGAATAGCCGGTTTTGAGAGACAAAAGAAACGTTTAAATAAAAAATCCTGCAGAAACAAGAAACGGTGTTCTGCAGGATTTGCTATTTACAGAAAAAATTATTCGATAACTTTTAACCATCCTTCAGGAGCCTGAATACGTCCCATCTGGATTCCAGTTAATGTATCATAGAGTTTCTGGATAACCGGACCCATTTTCTCCATTCCGCTTGGGAAGCAGATTTCTTTGCCATGGTCAACGATCTTTCCAACAGGAGAGATAACTGCAGC